>ERZ773043.989-NODE-989-length-16483-cov-24.369187_pt1 | contig 16483 bp, 12 predicted proteins | sample MGYA00580636_ERZ773043 | MGnify/ENA primary metagenome ERZ773043 (study PRJEB29015, sample SAMEA2737992) | human oral metagenome | biome: human oral; feature: human-associated habitat; material: dental | place: China | collected 2065 ... | reverse complement strand
CCCGCTATGCGGGGAGGGAGAATGTTCATGGTTGCACGGGATTTGCCGTGCTGCGGATTTCACACAGCGGGACGGCGTCAATCTGTTTTTGTTCGGTATTGAGGGTGTATGCGGTCAGGTAGAGGTGGTTGTCGCCGTCATTGATGACGGTTTTCAGGTCGTAGGTTCTTCCCTGGATGTCCACCGGAATGCTGCTGCGCTTGAGACCAAAATCGCGCCAGAGGCTTTCGGCAAGTTCCGGACTTTCCACGTAGCTGTCATTGACGAGGAAGTAGAAGGATTCGGGCTTTTGCGGGTCATCGCCCTGACGTTTGTGGCGGCTGGTATAGCCGATGATGTTTTCTTTTTTGATGGGTCTTTCGGCGTCATCTTCCGTGCCGAAGTAATGGGTGGGGGAGAGGTAGAGGACGTAATCCGGTGCATCCAGCCAGGGCTGGTAACGCTCCAGGGTGCTGGTCTGGTATTCGGGCAGGTTGAGCGCGGCGTTGCATGCGGCGGCGGTGGGGCTGCTGTGGCTGTAGTTTTGGCAGGCGGGGTTGTGATTGAGGATGTCGTTGGCTTTTTCCAGTTGGTTGAGCGAGTCATGCACGCCCGCGACGGCGAGAAAGAGGAATTTGGGGATGCGGTCGAGTGTATCGCGCTTAAGCGGGGATTCGAGCAGTATCCAGGCATCACCTTTTGTAGCGACTTCTTGGAAGAACGTTGGTGTGTCGTTGATTTTTTGCAGCAGTCCGTTACAGACGGCTTCATTTTCGTTTTTGACGAGTTCGGCGGTTTGTGCGCTAGTAATTAGCGGTAGGGCGATGCCGGCAAGTAGTGTTATTGATAGTTTTGTTTTCATGATTTCTCCGTGTTTTGGTGCAGGTTCGAGGCATAATTGCAAAGTTGTGTGACTGCGTCAATATGAAAGGTTTGTATATGCTTATACTCGTATGGTTATTTTTATTGGGTGATTGCAGCAAAACACGTTTCATGATGGGTTGATTAAGATCTCTATTTATAAATGCTGGGTGTTATGCGTGAATATGCTATTGCGCCATGCCATAATGCCGCCTCCCCCAAACCAGAAGGAAATCCCATGCACCGCGCTACCCTTGCCATTCACGCCGGATACCGTCCCGACCCGACCACCCGCGCCGTCGCCGTTCCCATTTATCAGACCACCAGCTATGCCTTCGATAATACGCAGCACGGCGCCGATCTTTTTAATCTCAATGTCGCCGGCAATATTTACACCCGCATCATGAACCCGACTACCGCCGTTCTGGAGGAGCGCCTCGCTGCGATTGAGGGCGGCATTGGCGCGCTGGCGGTCGCGAGCGGTATGGCGGCGATTACTTATGCCATCCAGACAATTGCCGGCGCGGGCGACAATATCATCGCCACCCGCACGCTTTATGGTGGCACTTACAATCTTTTTGCCCACACTCTGCCGCGGCAGGGTATTGAAGTGCGCTTTATTGACCCGGCGCATCCGGAAGACATCGCCCGCCTTTGCGACGCCCGCACCCGTCTCGTTTATGGCGAAAGCATCGGCAATCCGGCGATTAACGTCCTCGATATTCCCGCTTTTGCCGCCGCCGCACACGCCGCCGTCTTCGAGGGGCTGGCGTGAAAGTCCGCCTTCCGGGAACCGAAATGCAGGGAAATGAGGGAAGAGGGACCGGGATGGGGCCTGAACGGATGAGAAGCATGAGCACGAGAGAGCGACTGGGATGAGAAGAGAGCGACTGAGATGAGATCGGTCCGGGTCGTCATCGTCAACTACCGCACCCCCGAGCTGACAGCCCGCGCCGCGGTGAGCGCCCTGGCCTCCGCGCGCGCCTACGAAGAAACCGCCTGCGGGAAGGCCACGGTGACCGTCGTCGACAACTCGGACGACGGCCGCACCGCCGACCTCGCGGAGCTGTGCCCCGGATGCGAGGTGGTCCCCACACGCGGCAACCCGGGATTCGGCGCGGGCGTCAACGCGGGCGTCGCCCTCGGCCACGAGGACCTCGTCGCCCTGGTCAACTCGGACGCCGTCGTCGAGGAACCGTTCCTCGCCGAGCTCGCCCGCGCCTTCGACGACCCGTCCGTGGGTGCGGCGACGGCCCTCCTGCTCTTGGAGGAGCGGGGTCCCGGAGGCGAGATCCTCGTCAATTCGACGGGCAACGTCCTGGACTCCTCGGGCAACGGGATGGACCGGGACTGGCGGCGTCCCCTCGGGTCCTGGAGCGCCCCTCCGCAGGTGGAGGGGTTCGGCGGCGGGGCCGCCATGCTCCGCCGCGCCGCCCTCGACGAAGTCGGCCTCTTCCGCGAGGACCTGTTCATGTACTACGAGGACACCGAGCTCTCGCTGCGGCTGCGCGAAGCCGGGTGGACCATCCGGTACGTCGAGACGGCCTTGGCGTGGCACGGGCACTCCGGCTCGTCGGGAATCGAGAGCCCGCTCTTCGCCTACTGCAATACGCGCAACAGGCTTCTGCTGGCGCGTCGGCTCCCGCTGCCCGTGCGTGCGCGGGCGTGGGCCAAGAGCCTCGTGCGCGCGGCGCTCGGGCCGCAGGCCTCGATCAGGCGCCGCGCCGTGTGGGACGCCCTTCGCGGCAGGAGCGGGAAGCCCGGCCTCTAGCCGCTCCGCCCGGGTCAGGGCCGATCGCCCCCGCGCCTGCCCAGCCGCCGAAGCATGGCCCTGGGGTGGAGGGAGTCCACGGCCTCGCGCAGTCTCGCCAGCCGGTCCAGGATGAGTTCGTTCTGCGCCACGATGAGCGCGTTCTGCTCCCCCAGCGCGCTCAGGTGGCGGTCGATGTCGTTCTGGCGTTCAATGATGGCGTCGAGCCGGGCTTCGCTGGACTCCTTCGCGCGGTCCAGGGCCGAGTACAGCTCCAACTTGACGACTTCCAGGTGCTTGCTCTGGGCGTCGCGGACGGATTCGACGCCCGCGTTCAGTCTGGCCGCGTACCCGCCGAACAGGAGCGGCACGGCGAGGGAGGACTCCACGGCCTCCGCCTGCTCGCCGGGCTCTCGGTCGGCGGACCGCACGGCTTCGCGGCGCAGGTACGCGTCGCGGATGAGGCCTTCGTACTGGCGATGGTCTCCTGAGGCCACGACGAACGAGTTCCCGAGGTCCGGGTCCGTCGTGGTCCGGTGGTGCCACCGGGCCAGGGGCTCGTCGACGAAGCCGATCGGTCCGAGCATGCACAGGCGGAGGTTGAAGTCCCAGTCGGCGAGGACGGGCAGGTCGCTTCGCCATCCGCCCAGCACGTCGAGGACGGACGTGCGGAACAGGAGGGAGACGGTCGGGATGTAGTTGCGCACGAGCAGCTCGCTGAACACGACCTGCCGCAGATGCGAGGCCAGGGGCTCGCGGGAGACCTCGACGATGGAGTCCCCCTCGATCCGCTCGTGGACGACTTCGGCCGCGCCGACGGCCGCCACCTCCTCGGGGTGCCCGTTCAGCCGCGCGGAGACCTTCTCGAGGAAGTCGGGGGCCCAGGTGTCGTCGTCGTCGAGGACGACGGCGTACCGGCACCCGAGTTCGCGCGCCTTCGCGAAGCCGGGGTTGACGGCGGCCTCGCGCCCCGACGAGGTCTCGTTGTCGATCCGCACGATCCTGGCGCGCGCCTCCTGCGGCAGGGCGTCGATCGCCCTGCTCACGGGCTCCGGGTCCCCGGCGTCGTTGACCACGATGTGCGCGATGTCCGCGTACGTCTGCCGGGAGACGGCGTCGAGGGCCCTCGCGAGGAACATGGGGCGGTTGTGCGTTCTGGTTATGACCGCAATGGTGGGGTGCATCCGGATCCTTTCGTGCCGATTCCCTCATTCTGTCACAGTCACCCGGAAGGACGGCCGTCGCGCCCCTCCGGGCCGGAGGTGGAGCTCATCTCGGTTTGGGCGGCGAACGGCCCCGAGTCGGGTTCTCCTGCTAGTATCGGAGGCTATGAATGGGACTGTTCTCGTCACCGGTGCTGGCGGTTACATCGGGCGTCACGTGGTTCTCGCGCTGCTCGAGAGGGGCGTGCACGTCAAGGCCCTCGACCTCCGCCTGGACGGGGTCGACCCCCGCGCCGAACGCGTGGCGGCTGACCTGTTCTCGGCGGACCCGGAGATCTACGACCGGCTCGGGCGGCCGGACGTCGTCCTCCACATGGCGTGGCGAGACGGGTTCAAGCACAATTCCCCCGCGCATCTGGACGACCTGCCCGCGCACTTCCACCTCATCGAGAACCTCCTGGCCGGCGGCCTGAAGCATCTCGCGGTCATGGGAACCATGCACGAGGTCGGCTACTGGGAGGGCCCCATCGACGAGACCTCCCCGTGCCGCCCGGCCTCGCTCTACGGGATCTCCAAGAACGCCCTGCGCGAGACGGCGGCCCTCCTGGCTGGCCAGCACGACGCCCTCCTGCAGTGGATCCGCGCCTACTACATCGTGGGGGACGACAAGTTCGGCAACTCGATCTTCTCCAAGCTCCTCGCGGCGGCGGAAGAGGGCCGCCGGACATTCCCCTTCACCAGCGGAAAGAACAAGTACGATTTCATCTCGGTCTCCGATCTGGCGCGCCAGATCGCCGCCATCGTCTGCCAGGACGAGGTGGCGGGGATCGTCAACGCGTGCTCGGGAGAGCCGCTCTCCCTGGCGGACCGGGTGGAAGCCTACATCCGCGAACACGGACTGGACCTCGAACTCGAATACGGAGCCTTCCCCGATCGGCCCTACGACTCCCCCGGCGTGTGGGGGGACGCGACGAAGATCCGCGCGATCATGGCCGCCGCGCGATGACGCCCGCGGCTCACCCGGCCTCCCAGCACAGCCAGTCAGCGATCAGCACATCGAACCAGAAGGACCCGTCCATGCCCGATCAGGGGAACATCTCGAAACGCCTTGGAATCTTCTTCTTCTACGACGCCGACGGAGTCGTGGACGACTACGTCGAGACCCTGCTCGCCGGCATGGTCGAGAACCTCTCCGAGCTGGTGATCGTCGTCAACGGGGACCTCGCGGCCAAGAGCTACGCCAAGCTCCACGCCTTCTCCGACACCGTGATCCTGCGCGACAACGTGGGCCTGGACGCGTGGGCCTACAAGACCGCGCTGGAGAGGGTGGGATGGGCCCGGCTCTGCGAATTCGACGAAGTCGTCCTGTTCAACGCAACCATCATGGGCCCCGTCTACCCCTTCTCCGAGATGTTCTCGGAGATGGGCGAGCGCGACGTCGACTTCTGGGGGATCACCTGGTTCCACGAGTTCCCCGTCGACCCCTTCGGGACGATCGAGGAGGGGTTCATCCCCCGGCACATCCAGTCGCACTTCATGGCCTACCGCAAGTCGCTAGTGTCGAGCAGAGAATTCCAGGAGTACTGGGAGAACCTGCCGGAGATGCACAGCTACATCGACTCGGTCGGGCGCCACGAAGCTCCGTTCACCCGGCGCTTCGAAAGGCTGGGGTTCACGTCCGACGTCTACGTCAACACCGAGGACATGGAGGGATTCACCTACCAGCCGATCCTCTTCGCCCCCAAGAAGCTAATCGAGGAGAAGCGCTGCCCGATCTTCAAGCGCCGTTCCTTCTTCCACCCCTACGACGACGTGCTCGACCAGTCGGTGGGCAACGCGACGGCGGACCTCTACGCCTATCTGCGAGACCACACGGACTTCGACACGGACCTCATCTGGAACAACGCCCTGCGCAGCATGCACATGGCGGACCTCGTCAAGAACCTCCAGCTGACCTACGTGCTGCCCACGGACGTCACCGACTGCGATCCCTCCGGGGCGAAGGTCGCGCTCGTCCTGCACGTCTACTATCTCGACCTGCTCGAGCAGACGCTCGGCTACGCCCGGTCGATGCCCGAGGGGTGCGACATCATCGTCACGGTCGGCTCGCAGGAGAAGGCCGAGGCCGTGAGGGAGGCCTGCGAGGGCCTGCCCTACCGGGTCGACGTGCGGGTGATCGAGAACCGCGGCCGCGACGTCAGCGCCCTCCTGGTGGGCGTCAAGGACGTCATCGCCGACTACGACTACGTCTGCTTCGCCCACGACAAGAAGGTGACGCAGCTCGAGCCCTACTCCAAGGGCGAGGGCTTCGCCGTCAAGTGCTTCGAGAACATCCTGGCCTCGCGCGAGTTCGTGGCGAACGTCATCGAGCAGTTCGAGAAGGAGCCCCGCCTGGGCCTCCTGACCCCCACGCCTCCGAACCACGCCGAGTACTTCCCGATCTACTCCTACGGGTGGAGCCAGAATTTCGTGCGCACCAGCAGGCTGCTGCGGGAGATGAAGCTCAACGTCCCCCTCAGCCCCGAGAAGGACGTCATCGCTCCTCTGGGAACGATGTTCTGGTTCCGGCCCGCGGCCCTCAAGCCGCTGTTCGACATGGACTGGACGTACGAGGACTTCCCCGGCGAGCCGAACGACAACGACGGCACGCTCCTCCACGCCGTGGAGCGGGCCTACGGCTATGTGGCCCAGGGCAGCGGGTACTTCGCCGGATGGCTCTACTCGGATAAGTTCGCCCGCATCGAGCTGACGAACCTCAGCTTCTACGTCCAGGAGCTGACTCGGGCAATCGGCTACCACTGGCCCGCCGACACCGAGATGCGGATGGTGCACACCCTGAAGGAGGACAACGGGCTGAGGCGGCACGTCAAGGAGATCCTGCGCCACACGATCCCGGACAGGCTGCACTCGCCGCTGCGCCACCTCTACGACCGTACCCGGCGTATAGTGAAGAAATGACCGCAGCGCCGTCGACGAAACCACGCAAACGGGTCTTCTATCTGGATCTCGTCCGGGCTCTGGCCGCCGTCCTCGTCGTCATCACCCACTTCAACAATCCGTATCTCCACCAGGCTCAGAAGCGGCATGTCTTCGCCTACGAGCCCTTCGGCATCTACATCGGGAACCTGGGCGTCTCGCTCTTCCTGATCATCTCGGGTGCGGCGCTGATGATGACCTACGGGGGGCCCCGCCTGGACCTGCGGGTCTTCTACTGGAAGCGGTTCAAGGGCATCTATCCGATGTTCTGGACCGCGTGGATCCTCGGAACCCTCTACTTCTTCCTCGCCAATCAGGGGGTCGCCAGGAACCACGCGCCCACCCGGGCGTTCCTCTTCACGCTCTTCGGCATGGACGGCATGGTCGCCAATTTCCACATCCAGACCATGTACCTGCTCGGGGAGTGGTTCCTGGGCTTCATCGTGCTCTTCTACATCGTCTTCCCGCTGCTGCGCTGGGCCGTGATGACGTACCCGAAGACGACGGCGGCGGCGATCTTCGCGATCTACGCCGTCACCTTCGTCCTCCTCAACAAGATACCCCACAGCTTCCCCAACCAGATCGTCCTGCCGCTCAGGCTCCCCGAACTGGCCTTCGGCATGTACTTCGTCCGGTACGTCCGCCGCATGCCCACTTGGGCCGTCCTTCCGTGGGTGCTCCCGTGCGCGGGCATTCTCATCATGTCGGCCAAGCGGCCCATGCTCAACGAGGATTTCGCCACGCCCTTCGTCGGGGTCGCCTGTTTCTTCATCCTCGCGATGGTCGCCCGATACCTCGACGCGGGGCCCGTACGCGAGCCGGTCGCGCTGATAGCCAAGTACTCGTATCCGATCTTCCTGGTCCACCACGTGGTCATCTCCAAGATCTTCGAGTCCACCGACACGAGGGCGTTCTCCACCCTTCAGCTGTACATGCTCTTCGCGGCGATGAGCGTCATCGTCTTCGGCCTGTCGGTGGGACTGCACAGGTTGAACGCCAACGTCGTCGCCTTCTTCACCCGCGCCTTCGACGGGGTGACGCTCCTGCCCCGCCGCCGAAAGGCACCGGAGGAGACGCCGCCGGCCAAGGACCAGACGCTCAGCTAGGATCCGCGACGCGCTCATCCCGACGGCCCCGATCGCGCGCTTGACGCTGGTGATCTTGTGAAGTCGTTCGGGTCGTCCTTGACCGTCGGGGTGGTCGTCCACCGATCTATCTGCGAACCCGCCGCACGCCGATCGCGCGGATTGCGGGCGGCGGCACTCGTTCGCCTCGCCTGAACCTTGCTCCGCTGCCCGGCGCCGGCACGGGTTTGACGAGCTGCAGACCGCTCGCTCCCCGTCAGCGCGGGACTCGGCCACAGTGCGCCGGTACACGGGGAGAACGCAGCCGCTGCTCCTCCGTCGCGGCGCGGGGACTCGGCGGTCCGGGCCGGCGCGTCGGCAAGAATCGGCGCATCGGCCAAGGAGACGGGCGGAGCGCCGGGATCGGCAGCCTCTACTCGGCCTTCCCGGTGATGCTCATGACGATGTCCCCGGAGACCTTCTTCCCGTTCTCGGTGGTCGGGAACTGATCGACCGCCGGGTTCATCTGAACGTGGGCGGGCTCGTTCTCCGTGTACGAGCTGTCGATCGTCAGCGTGTAGGGCTTCTTCGCCTCCAGGACGGTCCCGTCGGCGTCGAAGGTGTGCACGCCTTCGCCGATCGCGTTCGCCGGAACTCTGTCATGCCAGACGACCTTCCCGGTCGAGGCCTCCTTGATGCTCACGTTGACGACGGCCGAGTCGATCCATGTCACCTGGCTCGCCGAGAAACCGATCCGGAGCTTGTCCACCGTGAGCTTCCTGTCGAAGGTGAGCCTCTCCTGGACGGTCGCCCCTCGTGCCAGGAGATTGGCGCTTCCCTGGGCCGGTGTGTCCGTCAGGGCGGAGTAGACGACCCGGGTCGCCGGCATCAGGTACATGGCGAACAGCGCGGCCACGAAGCACACGGGAGCGCCCAGCCGCACCCATGCGATGCTCCGGGGTATCCTCTCGCGGTTCGGCATGCCCTCGACGAAGTCCCTCTTCGGATAGTTGAGGACGAGAACGGCGAGGGCGCAGGCGAGCATGAACGCGATGATGAAATTGGCATTGTCCTTGACGCCCGTCTTCATGAACATCTCGCCGAGGGTGGCGAAACGCGGATTGCTGGATCCGTCGAAGAACTGGCCGACGAGGAGGTTGGTGAATATCCCGCGGTTGTAGATGGGGTATCCCAGGACGACGTCGAGGACGAGCAGCGAGGACCCGATGCTCAATTCGAGCAGACTGTTGAGGACGGCGTATCTGGGGTTGGCGAAGACTATGAGGACAGCGAAGGGGGACAGCAGGACGATCCAGTACGGATTGAGGGGGACGAGTGCGCAGAACGCCAGGAACGCCGCCAGGCAGACGTAGACGGAGTACGCCTGGATCTCCTTGTCCGTCTCGACTCTCTTCGCGTAGCAGAAGATCATCAGGCCGACCATGCAGACGACGAACAGGCCGACCGTCCGCCCGGGGGTCTCCCATTGGAAGCCCGTCGCCGTGAGGCGTTCGAGCATGGAGTCGGTGAACCCGCCGGTCGACGCCTTGTACGTGACGCTCCCGCTATAGAGGAGGCGGCAGAACGCCAGGCCGGCCAGTCCGACGACGGCTTGCCCGGCGACGCGGCGGAGCCTCTTCTCCTTGAGGAGGACGAGGGGTATGAAGACGAAGACCGCGAACAGCTTGAGAGTGTTGGCCAGCATGAACCACAGGAGGAAGCCGCGCTGGTTTCCCTTCATGTAGGCGTGCAGGCCCAGCAGCATGACCGCCACGAGGACGATGTCGTACTGGACGATGACGAACACGGGCAGGACGACGCTCATGGCCGAGAGGAAGTAGAAGGCGACCCATTTGGCCCGGTCGGCGTCCATCCCCATCGTGCGGGCGATCCTCATGAGGATCCTCGCGGCCAAAAGGACGAATACGAGCATCATCGTCTTCAGCCAGAGCTGGGCCGGGGTGGCGTTCAGGTAGTCGTAGCCCGCGAACTTGTAGAACAGGTAGGTCGGCAGGTTCCACACCCCGAACAGGAAGTAGAGGGGGATGTCGTAGACGGCCGGATGTCCGCTGCTCGTGTGCTCGATGGCGATCGTGTAGAAGTCGGCCACCCTGCCCGAGAACAGGGCGTCCATGAAGTTGAAGGAGTGCTCGAAGGTCGCCCGGACGTCGCCGTAGAGGAAGGTGACGAAGGAAACCGCCAGAAGCGCTGCAAGCAGGGCCCAGTCGACGCGCCCGGGCCTGGACGTGCCCGTCCACCACGCCGCCAGCCTGCTCTCGCACGCCTTGGCGACGGCCGCGTCCCAGGCTTCCTTCGCCCGGACGAGAAGCCGCTTGCCGAACCTGAGAGGGCGCTCTGTGGACATCGGGTTCACACCTGTTTCTGATCGTTGGCCGTTTTCTGATCGTCGGCCGTCGGGAGGCTGGGCGGCGTCTCGTCCCGTGGAGGGGGGCCTCTCCAAGAGTAGTTTGCGCGAGACGAAGTTGTACACCAGCACCACCGCCGTGGCGATGATCTTGCCGACGGGCGGGCTGAGCGAGAGATAGTCCACGCTCGCGTAGAGGATGGCCTGGTTGAGGAAGAGGGCGATGACGTTGAGGACGGCGTAGAAGGCGAATTCGCGGGCGACGCTTCGGTCCTCCCGGATCTCGAACACGTATTTCCTGCTCAGGACGTAGTTGAGGACCACCGAGGTCGCGAAGGAGATCGTGCTGGAGAGGATGTAGTAGACCCCGAAGACGTTGTACAGGAATACGAAGAGGCCGTAGTCCAAGGAGAAGGAGATGCCCCCGACTACCAGGAACTTCGCGAACTGGGCCACGAGCGGGCGCATGCCCGCCGGCGCCGCCCGGTCACTCACGTTCATCTCCGCGCTGCGCGTTTCCGTGTGATTCGTCGGCGAAGTTGATCCGCTCCCCCACGACGACCCGGGGCTTGCGGGTGATCCTCCCGTTGATGCTGAGGATGTACTCGCCCAGGATCCCGATGAAGAAGAGCTGGATGGACCCCAGGAAGAAGATGCCGATCGCCGTCGAGGCCTCGCCCACGCCGTAGTTGTTCCAGTTGACGATCTTGTTGACGAAGACGAAGATCGCTATCCCCAGGCAGACGACGCCCACGAGGGCCGCGATGTAGGTGGCCAGGCGCATGAGGAGCTTCGTCGACGACGTGATCCCCTGCATGGCGAAGTCGTAGTTGCGGCGGAAATTGAAATTGGACTTTCCGCGCACGCTCTGGGCCTGGTCGTATTGGACGATGTCGAGGTCGATCCCGTATTCGGAGACCACCGCCTTGAAGAAGGGCTGGATGTCGCCGATATCCTTGAGGATGTCGACGAACTCGCGGTCGTAGAGCCCGTAGCCGGTGAAGCGGGCGATCTGCGAGGAGTCGGCGAACCAGTCGATGAGCTTGTAGTAGAGGAAGCGGGAGAAGGTCATCAGCCAGCCCTCGTCGCTGGACCGTCGCTGGCCGACGACCACTTTCCTCCCGGACTCCCATCGTCGCACGAATTCGGGGAGGTTCTCGGGCGGGTCCTGCAGATCGCCGAACAGCATGAAGGTGGCGTCGCCCCTGCCGTAGGATAGCGCGGAGAACACGTTGCGGTGGAAGCCGAAGTTGCGGGCGTTGAAGATCGCCTTGACGCGGGGGTCCTCGGAGGCCAGCTGCCGGATCAGGGGGCGGGTCTGGTCCGTCGAATAGTCGTCGACGAAGATGATCTCGTAATCGTAGGCGGGGAGGCTGTCGCGGAAGACCGCGACCAGGCGATCGTACATTTCCCGCACGCTCTTCTCCTCGTTGTAGCTGGGAATGACGACACTGATCATCTTCTTGGACAAGAGCGCTCCTCACGTTCCCCACCCGGCCCGGCGGCCGAGAGCTCGTCGATTGACTTTGGCTGTTGGCTGTCCGCAACTGTGCGCGGCGCATCGGGCGCACTTCGGCTTACGCGAGAAGCGTACCCGAGAATCGCACCGCGTCGTCGCCATCCTCCTCCGCCCGGGAGGGGTTAGCGACGTCACGATCCATGATCCATGGGCTGGATCCCCGGTTTGACGGGTATCGGCGAAGGCCGCCCCAGGCGCTAAGATCTATGGCGGACACAGGACCATCTATGAGCATGAGGGGTAGCATGGCCAGCGTGACAGACGAGCGACCGGACCTCGCGACGGCGGACGAGCGGTTCGCGTGGCTTGGCGAGCAGCCGATGCGGGAGGTGACGCCCAGCGGAGGGTTCCTCTCGGGGTCCTGGACGTCGATCAGGGACATCTGGGCGCATCGCCAATTGTGGTGGAGGCTCACGCGGCGCGAGCTGAAGGCCAGGTACAAGGACTCTGTGCTCGGCTACGTGTGGACGCTCATCCGCCCGCTCGTCAATCTGCTCATCTACTATCTGGCCATCGGCAAGGTCCTCGCGGCCGAGCGCGCGATCCCGGACTTCGCCGTCTACGTGTTCGCCGGGCTGACGGCGTGGACGCTCTTCTCCCAGACGATCACGAGCGCCACCTCCTCGATCCTCGCCAACGCGGGAATCGTCAAGAAGGTCTACCTGCCGCGCGAGATCTTCCCGCTGGCCGCAACCGGGTCGGCCGTCATCGACTTCCTCTCCCAGCTCGTCATCCTCTTCTGCGGCGCCCTCCTGATCCGCGGCATCGACACCACCGCGATGTTCCTCTACGCGCCCATCTCCCTGTGCGTCGTCCTGGCCTGGGGGGTCGCGATCGGGCTGATCCTCTCGGCCGTCAACGTCTACCTCAGGGACGTCCAGTACCTCGTGGAAGTCGGCGTGCTCATAGGCTTCTGGCTGACCCCTTGCGTGTACTCGTACGCCCAGCTCGCCGGCCAGGCGCCCCAGTTCATCACGGACGTCTACCTGTACAATCCGATGGCCCTGGCCGTCATGGGCTTCCAGAAGGCCTTCTGGGTTCAGGGGCAGTACGCCCAGTGGCCCGTCCACCTGCTGACCAAGCTCGGGATCATGTTCCTCATCGGCATCGTCCTCGTCTTCATCGCCCAGCGATTCTTCGACCGTCTTCAGCGCAACTTCGCCCAGGAGCTTTAATGTCACGTCCCGAGGTCATCCGAATCGACGGTGTCTCCAAGAAATTCACGGTCCACAAGGACAAGTCGCTCAAGGAGCGGGTGGTCAACTCCGGCCGCTCCCGCCTCCACGCGGAGGAGTACTGGGCCTTGCAGGACGTCTCGTTCTCGATCGACGCGGGCGAGTCGATCGGGCTGGCCGGCGCCAACGGCTCGGGCAAGTCCACCCTCCTGAAGATCATCGGCGGCATCCTCACGCCCGACCGGGGGAAGGTCCACATCCGGGGACGCATCGCCGCGCTTCTGGAGCTGGGCGCCGGGTTCCACCCGGACCTGACCGGCCGGGAGAACGTCTACCTGAACGGATCGGTCCTGGGCCTGTCCGAGCGGGAGATCGACCGGCAGTTCGACTCCATCGTCGACTTCTCGGGGATCGGGGACTTCCTCGACACCCAGGTGAAGTTCTACTCCTCGGGCATGTACGTCCGCCTCGCCTTCGCCGTGGCCGTGCACTCGGACCCGGACATCCTCCTCGTCGACGAGGTCCTGGCGGTGGGCGACGAGCCCTTCCAGCGCAAGTGCATCGACAAGATCCGCGACTTCCAGGAGGAAGGGCGCTCGATCATCCTCGTCTCGCACTCCGCCGAGCAGATCGTCGACGTGTGCGACCGCGCCGTGGTCCTGGACCGCGGCGCGATCATCGCCACCGGCAAGGCCCCCGATGCTATGAGCATGCTCCACCAGTGGTACCAGCAGCAGCTCCTGGACGCCTCGGAGGCCGCGAAGGCCGCTCCCGGCGGGGCGCCGCCGCCCCGGCCGTGCACGATCGACGGCGTCGAGCTCCTCAACGGGCTGACGGATCATCCGGACGGATTCAAGATCTTCGAACCGGGGTCCTCGCTCACGGTGGGCATCGACCTCCAGGCGCCCGACCGGCTCGACGAGTACGCTGTCCTCCTGAACGTCGAGACGGACCGCGGGCAACACGTCCTGGGGGTGGACAGCCGCAAGCTCGACCTCGAACTCCCGAGTTTCCGGGGATCCGCGCGGATCCTCGTCACCCTTCCGCGCCTCTACCTCGGAGAGGGGGACTTCAGCTTCAACGCCGTCGTCCTCAACGAGGACGGCTTCGAGATCGACAACCTCCGCCACGCCGCCTTCATGGCAGTCCGCTCGGACGGCACGACCGTCGGCTTCGTCAAGGCCTTCCCCGAGGTGCGGCTGGAGGCGGGGGGCCGGCGCCCGCGTTCCACGGGCGGCGAGCCGTCCGGCCGGGCCCCCTCGCATGCGGCGGACGCGGGGCGATAGGCTGTCCCCCGTCACGGCTTGTCCGCCAACCACAGAAAGGAAGCGCATGCGCGTTCTCATCACTGGCGGTGCCGGCTTCATCGGCGCCAATTTCGTCCACTCCACCGTCGAGTCGATGCCCGACGCCCGCGTCGTCGTCCTCGACAAGCTCACCTACGCCGGCAACCCCGAATCCATCGAGGGCCTGGACCGCGTCGAACTGGTGGTGGGCGACATCGCGGACGCCGACACAGTCGACCCGCTCGTCGCAGACGCCGACGTCGTGGTCAACTTCGCAGCCGAGTCCCACAACGACAACTCGCTGAACGACCCGAGCCCGTTCATCCGCACGAACATCGAGGGGACCTTCCAGCTTCTGGAGGCGGTGCGCCGCCACGGGACGCGCTTCCACCACATCTCCACCGACGAGGTCTACGGCGACCTCGAGATCGGCGAGCCCAGGCGCTTCCAGGCGGGCGACGCCTACAACCCCTCCTCCCCGTACTCCTCCTCCAAGGGGGCGTCCGACCTCCTGGTCCGCGCCTGGGTCCGGTCCTTCGGCGTCCCCGCGACGATCTCGAACTGCTCGAACAACTACGGCCCCTACCAGCACGTCGAGAAGTTCATCCCCCGCACGATCACCAACCTCATCGACGGCGTGCGCCCCCGCGTCTACGGCACCGGCGAGCAGGTCCGCGACTGGATCCACGTGCGGGACCACAACACCGCCGTCTGGGAGATCATAGAGAAGGGCCGCATCGGCGAGACCTACCTCATCGGGGCCGACGGCGAGAAGAACAACCTCGAGGTGACCAAGCTGATCCTGGCGGAGTTCGGGCGCGACCCCGAGGATTTCGATCACGTCAACGACCGGCCCGGACACGACCAGCGCTACGCCATCGACAACTCGAAGCTCGTCCACGAGACCGGCTGGAGTCCGAGCTTCGCCGACTTCGCGAGCGGCCTGCACGACACCGTCGAGTGGTACAAGGCCAACGAAGCCTGGTGGCGCCCGCAGAAGGAGGCCGTCGAAGCGAAGTACGCCACGACCGGGCAGTGACGGCCCGGATCGGCGGCGGCCTTTCGCCGCAGCCCGAAGGGTGGGGCAGTCGGTGGGATCCCACCGACTGCCCCACCCTTCGGCCCCTCAGTCGACTCGGAAGGGGTGCGTGCGCTCGTCGGCCAGCCGGCCGTCGGCGGTGTACGCCTCGTAGCGCGTCCAGTAGACGCCCTTCCTCGGCGTCCAGACGGCCCACGGGCCGTGGAACTGCGCTACCCACGCCTTGGCCCCGACGTCGTAGATCTTCGTGACGACGCGGTGCGCTTCGGGGGCGATGTTGCCCAGGAGCACATGCCTCCTGCCCGGCGCCGTCTCCTGCCAGCCGGCGTAGGTGCCGGTGATGCGCGAACGCCCGGCCACGTACTGGAAGGCGATGGTCGAGACGTGTTTCGTCCGGCCGTCCGAGCGGGACCGCACCTGCAGTTGGAGCCAGTAGGATCCGGCGTCGGCCCGCCACGTCGCCCAGTTTCCATCGGACCAGTCGCTGATGAGGGTCCACTTCTTGCGGGCCAGGTCGTAGCTCAGCCACCGGTACTGCAGGTCGCTCAGTCCGGTCGAGGTGACGGACGCGCCGACGTCGATCGCGTCGGCGGCGTACTGCCAGGTCACCGCGGCGGAGACGACGGCGCCCGGGCCTCCCGAGCCGCCGAGCTGGGCGTACTTGGCCGCCACACGCGAGCGGATCTGGTCGAGGTATCCGTAGATCGACCCCGGGCACGACGTGGCCTTGACGTCCTTGTGACCGGAGATGCGCGGCAGGACGCTGCCTGCCGACAGGGCGGCGCCGGTGCCCGAGGGAACGGACATCGTCCCGCGCGAGGACGGGTCGACGCCCGCGATGGCGAAGCGCGCCGCGATCACGTCCGAGAAGGTCTCCAGGACGAGAGGGGTGGGCAGGTTGGAGTTGTCGTAGGTGCCGAGGACGGAGACGCCGAGGGTGCCTCTGTTGCGCGGCGCGGCGTGCGCGCCGGTGACGACCTTGCCCTGCGGCGAAGCCAGCGTGCCCGAGCGTCCCTCCCAGCGTCCGCCGTATTTGTCGATGAGGACGTTGTAGCCGATGTCCCCCCATTCGCGGGTGTTGGCGTGGTAGCTGTAGATGCCGCGGATCGTCGCGGGGACCTGGGCCTTGGTGTAGGAGTTGGACCCCGCCGTGTGGTGGACGATCGAGCCTTCGAAGTCGGCGTAGCCGCGCGGCCAGGTCATCTTGGATTCGTCCGCGCCCCAGGCCGAGCGCGGCTGGATGGCGGCCAGCCTCTCGGCGGCCGACTGGTCGGTTCGCAGGCTCCGCGCGGCGGGCGCTCCCGCG
>ERZ773043.984-NODE-984-length-16519-cov-15.972121_pt1 | contig 16519 bp, 10 predicted proteins | sample MGYA00580636_ERZ773043 | MGnify/ENA primary metagenome ERZ773043 (study PRJEB29015, sample SAMEA2737992) | human oral metagenome | biome: human oral; feature: human-associated habitat; material: dental | place: China | collected 2065 ... | reverse complement strand
CCGCGCTCTTCGACCTGACCACGCTGCAGCGCGAGGCCAACGGCCGCTTCGGCTTTTCGGCCAAGACCACGCTGGCGCTGGCGCAGGCCCTGTACGAGCGGCACAAGGTGCTGACCTACCCGCGTACCGACTCCCGGGCGCTTCCCGAAGACTATCTGGGCACCGTACGCCAGACACTCGGGCAGCTCTCCGACTCGGGCACCCATGGCGAGTTTGCCCGCACCATTCTGGAAAAGGACTGGGTCAAGCCCAACAAGCGGGTGTTCGACAACAGCAAGATTTCCGACCACTTCGCCATCATTCCCACGCTGCAGGCGCCCCGCAACCTGTCGGATGCCGAGCAGCGCATCTACGATCTGGTCGTGCGCCGCTTCATGGCGGTGTTCTACCCGGCGGCCGAGTATCTGGTCACCACCCGCATCACCACGGTGGCCGGCCATCCGTTCAAGACCGAGGGCCGCGTGCTGGTCAATCCCGGCTGGCTGGCCATCTACGGCCGTGACAGCAGTGGCGGTGACGGCAACCTGGTACCGGTGCAGCCCAACGAGACCGTCCAGACCGACGAAATCGACCTGCTGGCCAAACAGACCCGTCCGCCCGCGCGCTACACCGAGGCCACGCTGCTCTCGGCCATGGAAGGCGCCGGCAAGCTGGTCGATGACGACGAGCTGCGCGAAGCCATGGCCGGCAAGGGCCTGGGCACACCAGCCACCCGCGCCGCCATCATCGAGGGGCTGATCACCGAACGCTACCTGCTGCGCGAAGACCGCGAGCTGATCCCCACCGCCAAGGCCTTCCAGCTGCTCACGCTGCTGCGCGGACTGGGCGTGGCGGCGCTGAGCATGCCGGAACTCACCGGCGAATGGGAATACAAGCTCAGCCAGCTCGAAAAGGGGGCCATGGACCGCAAGGTCTTCATGTCGGACATTGCCGGCATGACACGCGACATCGTCGACAAGGCCCGCAACTTCGAGGCCGACACCGTACCGGGCGACTATGCCGTGCTCCAGACCCCCTGCCCGGCCTGCGGCGGCGTCATCAAGGAAAACTACAAACGCTTTGCCTGCACGCAGTGCGAGTTTTCCATCACCAAGATTCCGGGCGGCCGCCAGTTCGAGATTCCCGAAGTGGAAACCCTGCTGAAGGACAAGGTGATCGGGCCACTCACGGGCTTTCGCAGCAAGATGGGCCGGCCCTTCTCGGCCATTCTCAAGATCACGCCCGAGAACAAGCTGGAATTCGACTTCGGCCAGAACGACGAGAACGACGAGAATCTGGAGCCGGTGGACTTCAACGGCCAGGAAGCACTGGGCCCCTGCCCCAAATGCCAGAACCCGGTCTACACCCACGGCATGCACTATGTGTGCAGCCACGCCGTCGGCCCCAACAAGAGCTGCGACTTCCGCTCGGGCCGCGAAATCCTCCAGCAGCCCATCGAGCCGGCGCAGATGCACAAGCTGCTCACCGAGGGTCGTACCGAACTGCTGACCGGCTTCGTCTCGTCACGCACCCGGCGCAAGTTCAAGGCATTCCTGGTGCGCGAGCCCAGCGGCAAGATCGGCTTCGAGTTCGACAATGCCAAGGGCAAGGCGACGAAGGCCGCAGCCAGCGGTGAAGGCGAAGGCGCATCGGGCAGCGACGGTGCCGACACCCCCAAAAAGCGCACCACACGCGCCACGACCCGCAAGACCGGCACTGCGGCCAAAGCAACAGCCCGCAAGACGGCTACCCGCTCGACCGCCACCAGCCGCCGCAAGGCAGCCGGTACCGCCAGCCCGGCAGATACCGCTGAAGAATGAGGGCAGTCCCGTTGCCGGCCGGGCAGCCCCCGGTCGGCAATGGCACGCACCATCCGGCCCGGCGACATCAACGGACCGGACCTTCACACCGACCTTCCGGCCAGACCAGGACACCGGCCCAGCGCCATGCTGGTGCCTCTGCTGCAGTAACCGTCATGACCAGCCCCACCACCCAGCAGCGCGCCTACATGGCGCCCCCCACCCCACCCGAATACCTGGCCATGCAATGGGCCTTCGCCTATGGCTCACTGATCTGGAACCCGGAATTCGAGTTCGACGAACGCCACAAGGTTCGCATCGATGGTTATCACCGGGCATTCTGCATCAACTCGCACACCTACCGGGGTACACCGGATGATCCGGGCGTGGTGCTGGGGCTGGATGCCGGCGGCAGTTGCGAGGGCATCGTCTACCGGGTCAGGAGCGGCCAGGAAGCGGCCATCATGGATCGCATCTACCAGCGGGAAATGGTCAGCGAGGTCTACTGCCCGCACGTGGCCGACATCACCCTGCCCGATGGCCGGCAGATTCAGGCCCTGACCTTCGTGGCCTGCCAGGACGATCCGCACGGCTACCTGCCCGGCCCGCGCACCGAGGTGCTGCGCCGCCTGCGTGAATGCACCGGCTGCAAGGGCCCCAACCGTGACTATGCGCTGAACACGCAGAAGGCCCTGCACGAATGGGGCATCCGCGACGAGGCGCTGGATGCCCTGATTGCCGAGATGCAGCAGGACTGCTGCGCACCGGCCTGAGATTACCTTGCTCTAGAATGTCTCCTTCCGTCACATTCGCGTCGTGGAGCGCATTCGCATGGGCAACACCATTCTTCAGAGCCTGCCGATCGGCCAGAAGGTCGGCATCGCATTTTCCGGCGGCCTGGACACCAGCGCCGCCCTGCACTGGATGCGCAAGAAGGGCGCCATTCCCTTCGCCTACACGGCCAACCTGGGCCAGCCGGACGAGCCCGACTACGACGAGATCCCCCGCAAGGCCCTGCGCTATGGCGCCGAGGCAGCCCGCCTGATCGACTGCCGGGCCCAGCTGGTGGCCGAAGGCATTGCTGCGCTGCAGTGCGGTGCCTTCCACATCTCCACCGCGGGCGTGACCTACTTCAACACCACCCCGATCGGCCGCGCCGTCACCGGCACCATGCTGGTGGCCGCGATGAAGGAAGATGACGTCAACATCTGGGGTGATGGCAGCACGTACAAGGGCAATGACATCGAGCGCTTCTACCGCTACGGTCTGCTCACCAATCCCTCGCTGAAGATCTACAAGCCCTGGCTGGACCAGCAGTTCATCGACGAACTGGGTGGCCGTGCCGAAATGTCGGCCTTCATGGCGGCTGCCGGCTTCGACTACAAAATGTCGGCCGAAAAAGCCTATTCCACCGACTCCAACCTGCTGGGCGCCACCCATGAAGCCAAGGATCTGGAATACCTGAACAGCGGCATCCGCATCGTGCAACCCATCATGGGTGTGCCCTTCTGGCGCGAAGATGTCGCCATCAAGCCCGAAGAAGTCACCATCCGCTTCGAAGAGGGCCAGCCGGTGGCGCTCAACGGCCAGACCTTCGACAACCCCGTCGAACTGATGCTGGAAGCCAACCGCATCGGCGGCCGTCACGGGCTGGGCATGAGCGACCAGATCGAGAACCGCATCATCGAGGCCAAGAGCCGCGGCATCTACGAGGCCCCGGGCATGGCCCTGCTCTACATCGCCTACGAGCGGCTGGTCACCGGCATCCACAACGAAGACACCATCGAGCAGTACCGCATCAACGGCCTGCGTCTGGGTCGTCTGCTGTACCAGGGCCGCTGGTTCGACCCGCAGGCCATCATGCTGCGCGAAACCGCCCAGCGCTGGGTTGCCCGTGCCATCACCGGCGAAGTCACCCTGGAGCTGCGCCGCGGCAACGACTACTCGCTGCTCAACACCGAATCACCCAACCTCACCTATCACCCCGAGCGGCTGACCATGGAGAAAGGTGAATCGGTCTTCTCGCCGGCCGACCGCATCGGCCAGCTGACCATGCGCAACCTCGACATCACCGACACCCGCGACAAGCTGGCCGGCTACAGCCGCGTCGGCCTGCTCAGCGCCGGCGTCGGTCACGAGCTGCCGCAGCTCAGGAAGGACTGAGCCCGTCCGAAGCCTGCAGCAGCGCATCCAGCCGCTGGTGCCGGATGCCATAGAAGGCCTTCAGTGCATCGATCTCGGCCCATGCCTCGGCGGCGGGCCGGGCGCGGCCGGTACGGCAGCCCAGGATCATCCGGTTCTTGCCCGTGTCGTCCGGGCTGATGAATTCGAACACCTGCGCCTCATAGCCCTGCGTCTCCAGCAGCAGGGCACGCAGCCCGTCGGTCAGCATCTCGGCCTCCAGACCCAGATGGATGCCATGGCGCAGCAGCGCCGTCAGCGGCGCCGGCGCCTGCAGCTGCGGCCGCAGCTCACGGTGGCAGCACGGTGAACACACCAGCATGGCCGCCTGCTGGCGAATGCCCTGCCAGAGCGCATCGTCGGTGGCCGTGTCGCAGGCATGCAGGGCGATGATGACATGCACGTCTTCGCGCAATCCCTGTGATCCTTCCTGCCCTTCCTGCAGCCCCTGCGGTGCATCCCCGGCACGCAGGATGTCCCCCTTCTCGAAGCGCAGCCCGGCCATGCCATTTTTCTGTGCCAGCCGGTTGCACAGCGCCACCAGATCGGCCCGCCGCTCAACCCCCACCGTCTCCACCTGCAACCCCAGCTGGTGCGTCAGATGGTCGTGCAGCGCAAAGGTCAGATAGCCCTTGCCCGCCCCATAATCGCGGATGCGCAGTGGCTGCTGCCCCGCGCCCCCCACCTGCCCGCACAGGGCCGTGCGCTGCCAGGCCTGCGCCACGATCTCGACAAACTTGTTGATCTGCCGCCACTTGCGCGCCATGGCCGGTACCAGCGCACCGCTGCGGCCCACCAGGCCCAGATCCACCAGAAACGGCCGGTCGATGCCCACCGGATACCGGCGCTGCCGGTTCTGGGTGTCGAGCGCCCCCCAGCCGTCATCGTCTGCTGCCATGGATCGTGCATGCCCGGGACGCGTGTCCATCGGAACGTCGTCGCCCGATGTGAGATGGCCAGCCCGGGACGCCCGACGCAGCTGTGTGAGCGCACCCGTACCCTGCTGCCAGTTCTCCCGGCCGTCGCCAGCGCCGCCGTCTCGCCCGATGCTGCCAGCGTCTGCGCTGCTGGTGCTTTCCCCCCTGTCCGCCACGTGCCGCTTCATCCGGAACAGCGGCGTGCCACGCTTGCCAAAGCCCAGCTCGGCCGTCAGCGCCGAGGTTTCCAGCAGTGCACTGCGCATGTCGCCCAGCAACCCGGCAATGCGCACCTGCGCCTCGTCCAGCGGCAGATTGTCGGTCTGGTCGCGCGTGTCGTACTGCAAGCCAAAGGCCAGCTTCACGCCGCCACGCAGCCGTACCGGCCGGATCCGCACCCGCTGCAGTACCGGCCCCTCATCGACGAATCCGGGGGGCAGCATCTTCCGCGCCGGCCGTGACAGCACCAGCCGCTGCAGCGTGCGCGTGTCGATGGCCTCGCGCACCAGAGCCAGAAAGCGTTCCACAGGGCCGGACGCTGCATCTGGCGCGTTGCCTCTTGCCTCATCCACCGCGTTTTTCCTGTTCATCATCTCACCCGCTCCAGACGCCACCCACGCACCACGGACACGACACCCAGAAAACAGAACGGGCAGGCTGCGGACGCACCGTGCCTGCCCTGTTCTGACCACCAGACAGCCTGTCATGGCTCATGAGCGTACATGAACTCACCACAGGGACGAATGAGTTCACGCACGCTCTGAACCACAACATCGGCCCCAAAAGGCCATCACTTCCAGATATCTTCCTCGATCTGGCCCTTCAGCTCCGGATAATCACTCAGTTTGAAGCGTGGATCACCGTGCTTGAGCTGCTCGAAGTAGTCGCGGGTCAGCTTCACCACCAGCCCGGACAGCATCACGATGGCCACCAGGTTGATGATCGCCATGATGCCCATCATCGCATCGGCCGCATCGAACACCGTGGTGATGGCCTCGTACGCCCCCCAGACGATGAACACCAGCACCATGGAGCGCAGCAGCACCAGGTTCACCTTGTTGTCGATCTTCAGGTAGGTCAGCGCCCCTTCGGCGTAGGAATAGTTGCCGATGATCGACGTGAACGCAAAGAAGAACACCGCCAGCGCCACGAAGTCCTTGCCATGATCACCGATGTGATAGGCCATGGCATGCTGCGTCAGCACCGTGCCGGTCACGCCCGAGCCGGGCTGCAGCGCATCGGACATCAGGATCATCACACCGGTGGCCGTGCAGATCAGGATGGTGTCGATGAACACGCCCAGCGCCTGCACGAAGCCCTGCGACGACGGATGGTGCGGACTGGGAATGGCCACGGCCGCGATGTTGGGCGCCGAGCCCATGCCGGCCTCGTTGGAGAACAGGCCACGCTTGACACCATTGAGCATGGCGGCAGCCATGCTGCCCATCACCCCACCGGCCGCCTGCTCGAAACCGAAGGCGCTCTTGATGATCAGGCCGATCACGGCCGGCACCCTGTCGATGTTGGCCACCATCACCCACAGCGCCACACCCAGATAGGCCACCGCCATGAACGGCACCACCACCTCGGCCACACGGGCAATGTTGCGGATACCGCCGAAGATCACCAGCGCCGACAGGATGGCTACCCCCACCCCGATCTGGATGCGGTCGAGCTGGAAGGACTCGTTCAGCGACTCGGCAATGGCATTGGCCTGCACCGCGTTGAACACCAGCCCGAACACCACCAGCAGAATGATGGAAAACAGCGCCCCAGCCCAGGGGGCATTGAGACCGCGCGTGATGTAGAAGGCCGGACCACCCCGGTACAGACCGTCGTGGTCACTGACCTTGTAGAGCTGGGCCAGCGTACTTTCGGCATAGGCCGTGGCCATGCCAAGGAAAGCCACCACCCACATCCAGAACAGCGCACCCGGACCGCCCGTATACACGGCCACCGCCACCCCGGCGATGTTGCCCGTACCCACCCGCGAGGCCAGACTGGTGGTCAGCGCCTGGATGGGCGTGATGCCATGGCTGTCCTTCTCGGGCGTACGGGTGACCGAACGGATGAACTCGCCAAACTTGAAAAGCTGCAGAAAGCGCAGCCGGATGGAGAAATAGGCCCCCACCGCCAGCAGGCCGTAGATCAGCACATAGCCCCAGACCACGTCGTTGATGGCGTCGATCGCTGCCGTGATGTTCGCTGCAATCACATCCATGCCAAAGCCTCCTCACGCCCAATACACATCACTGTTCTCCCGCAGGGCCCTGAACAGGGCCCCGCCCATTGACCTGATTCCGGCAGCGCGCATGCCGTGGTCCGTCCTGGCCTGATGCACGAGGCGAATCCACAACACATCCCTGCCACCGGTCGGGCAGCAGCGACCATACAGCCGCCGGAAGCTGACTTCCAGACAAAACTGCCATCCATCCCGTGCTGCCCGCAAAACGGCAAATGATAGCCCAAGCCAGGTGCTCTACACGGTGGGGCCACATGCTTTTACAGGAAGAATTTCACGCGGTCCGGTCCAGACACGCGCTGTCTCTACCGGACCAGCAGCCTGCCCCGCACGGCCAGCCACAGCAGGCCCACCCACAGGGCGGCCACCAGCCCGCTGCCCAGCCACCACAGCATCCAGCCCAGTGCCACCAGCTGTCCGGCCGCCACCAGATGCATGCCCACGGACGCCATGGCGGCCAGCCCGAACGAAAAGCCCCACAGGCTCATCGCGTAGCCGGCCTCCAGCACCCAGGGCAGCAGCCGCATCAGAAAGGCCAGCTGCAGCACCCCATAGCCCACCAGCAGCAGCAGGAACACATCCACCTGCCCGCCATTGACCGCCAGCCAGGCATTGCCACCCACGAAGGCGGGCGCCAGCTGAATGCCGATGATGCCGCGCACCGCCGGTGCCAGTGCCGGCCCCGTACGCAGCCGGGCCAGAATGGCCGACTCCAGACTGAACCACGAGAACATGCCGGCCCCGAAGAACAGCAGCCCCCAGTCGGAATGCCCCAGGGCCCCCAGCGCACCAGCCGACGCGAAGCTCGATGCCACCGTCGGCAGATAGATGACGGGCGTGGTGGCCGCCATCGTATGCAGGCCGCGCCACAGCCCGGCCGCCCGGTACATCGAGAACGCCAGCTGCCCGGCCAGACTGGCCAGCACCAGCGCCCAGGCAAAGCCCGGCGCATAGGGGTTGACCGCAATGCCGATCTCCAGACTGGTCACCGGAATCAGCGAGATGAAGCAGCATGCCACCAGATCCTGCAGTTCCAGACGCAGCGCATCCCGTCGCCGGAGCATCTTGGCCATGAACACCAGCAGCAGCAACACCCACACCGCGCCTGCCAGCGCCAGAATGGCCTCACCGGCCCAGGCCGGCGCATGGCCCACCTTCGCCCCATGGCGCCAGGCCAGCCCCAGCGCCACGGTGCCCAGCGCCACCGAAAAGTAGCTGGTCGGTACGGGAAAAGGCCGCATGGCCGGTGCAGCCGCTGAAGTGGCGGCCGGCGCGTTACCGGATGGCGCAGCAGAAGCCGGATGTCCCTCCGGCACCGTAGCCGGCTGCATGGATGCAGATGCACGGGCGCCTGGTACAGAGGAAGCGGCCGCGTCTTCCGCCGTCACAGGCGCGCTCGGCGCCGCCGCTGCACGGGATGCTTCGGAAAGATGTTGGGAAGTGCTCATGAACCCAGCCTGACTCGGACGCGAAATCCAGCCGGCTCCAGTGCCCAGCCTGACATTTCACTTGATCGGTCCATCAGCCTACGTCCCCTTCCCGCGTGGGCGCAAGCGCCAGAGACGCCCGGTTAAACATTCGGCACGGGCGGAACAGGATCAGGTGGGGAGGAAACTCCAGTGCGCCTGGAAACACGCAAGAACGTCAGGCAGGCCCCCCGGAGAAGCAGGAAACTCAGTCCGTCCGGCCCGCCATGACGGGAGGCAGCCCCAGACGTTCAGGGAAGGTATAGGCCACCATCCGGCGACCATCGCGCACCAGCCCGGCCAACGCCACACCACACGCTTCGGCCAGTTGCACGGCCATGGTGGTAGGGGCTGACACGGCCATCAGTGCTCCGGCGCGGATCATTGCCGTTTTCTGCACCATTTCGAAACTGGCGCGGCTGGTAATGGCCACAAAGCCTTCGGCCACCGGAACGTCTGCCCGGATCATCGCGCCGATCAGCTTGTCCAGCGCATTGTGGCGCCCCACGTCTTCGCGCAGGAGCTGCACTTCACCGTCCAGATTGCACCACGCAGCCGCATGGGTGGCGCCGGTGAGCTTCTGAAGTACCTGGGCGTTTTTCAGGCCCGTTTCGGCGCGAAACAGCGCCTTGGGTACCAGGCAAACCGGATGAGCCATGGTGTCGGGTACACGGCGTACCTGCGACAGGCTGTCGGTTCCACACAGACCGCACCCGGTGCGACCTGCCAGATTGCGGCGACGCTCGCGCAGCCGCCAGGCACAGGCCGAAGACACCTCCAGGTGCACTTCAACCCCCTGCTGGACTTCCACCACATCGACGCCATACAGCTCGGCGGGAGATGCCAGCAGGCCCTCGGTGATGCCAAAACCCAGGGCGAAATCGGAAAGATCGCCCGGAGACGCCATCATCACGGCATGTGAAATGCCATTGAAAATCAGTGCGATGGGCGTTTCGCGGGCGATCCAGTCTGACGCCTCGACCTGCCTGCCTTCCCGCCAGACATGAACCCGGGCCGGATCAGCCCCCCTGTCGGGGTGCTCCCCCAGCGAAACGGATTCTGCCGGGGGTTCTGCATCGGGTTCCGAAGAGATATCTGCGGGGATGTCGGCAACGGTAAGAGGTGTCGGGTCAGTCATCAACCAAAGACGAACTTGCCCTTCATCACGCTCCAGTGACCGGGGAAGGAGCAGAAGAAGGTGTAGTCGCCGCCTTTCTCGAATTTGTCCAGCGGAATGGTGATGGTATCGGACTCGCCGCCACCGATCAGCTTGGTGTGGGCCAGCACGCGGGCGTCATCCTTCGGCACGTAGTTGTCTTCGGCGCTCACCTTGCCAGCGGCCTTGGCCACTTTCTTGAAGTCGTCGGTCTTGGTGATGACGACGTTGTGGCCCATGGCCGACTTGGGCATCTTGCCGACGTGCTTCAGGGTCAGCTTGGCTTCGGTGCAGTCACCGTCGACCTTCAGTTCCTTCGTGTTGAAGGACATGGCGTCGTTGGCTTCGAGTTCGACGTCGCAGGTCTTGGCCATGACAGCGCTGGAACCGAGCATCAGAGCAGCAACCAGAATACCTTTTGCAAACATGGATTTCTCCTTCTGTTTCGATGGTGTTTCGGAAAAGCAACCAACCCAGTCTACCGAAGCGGTGCAGGCCAAAACTAGACATATATCAACTTATAGACCAGCAAATGCTGGAGATTCGTCAAGTTATGGGTACCGGAAGCTGGACACCGCGAGTGTACACCCTGATATTCCTCAATGTATGGCCAAAAACCGCACCGTTGGCAAGACGCCGACAGCCGGGTATTGATACCCATTCCACTCTGCACAATAACCACATTCGCAGCAATGTCATGTAGCTGGCAACGGAGAAACCACCAGCAAAAACGGCGTTTTTTATCGCCAGACAGGCTATGGGATGATGTTAAACAATCATGGATAGACCAAAGACAATCGATAATGACTATCGGCCTTGAATCGCTATGAATCGCTATGAATCGCTATGAATCGCTATGAATCGCTATGAATCGCTATGAACCGCAAAGTGAGCCACAAGGCAGGCGGCAGGCGGTAACTGCCTGATATGTCATGACCGCAAACAGGGCGCGCCTTCCCGGCCGGACACTTTCAGCCAGGCGCCTTCAGCACCTCACACACCGGCTGCACCATCCGCTCGCCCTCGCCCAGCCAGATCTGGCCGTCCTGCACGATGCACTGCAGCGCGGCGCCCCGCTGCGCCAGCCCGGCCAGTTCCCGGCTGCTGTCGGGCGCCAGCGCCATCACCCGCAGATTGGCCAGCTTCTCCAGCGTCGCACGCGCCTTCTGCCACCACATGCCGGCCGTGCGGCCATAAGCCAGCACCAGCACCTCGTCCGCGCGGGCCGCGGCCTTCTTCACCCAGCGCTCGTCGGGCAGCCCCACGTCGATCCACAGGCGGATGCGGCCGTCGGGTGACTCGGCGTACAGGTCGGCCTCGTCCTCGGTACTCAGTCCGCGGCCGAAGCGCAAGTCATCTGCCGCACAGAGCGCAAAGGCCAGCACGCGCACCATCATCCGCTCGTCGTTCTCGGACGGGTGGCGGGCCACCGTCAGCGCGTGCTCGCCGTAGTAGCCCCGGTCCATGTCCGATACGTTCAGGCCAAACCTGAAGACCGTCGATTTCAGTGCCAAGGTCAGGCTCCCCGCCCGTCAGACATCGATGTTCTGCGCGCCCAGCGCGTTCTCTTCGATGAACACCCGGCGCGGCTCGACGTTGTCGCCCATCAGTGTGGTGAAGATCTGGTCGGCCGCAATGGCGTCCTCGATCTGCACCTTCAGCAGGCGGCGGGCCGTCACATCCATCGTCGTCTCCCACAGCTGCTCGGCGTTCATCTCGCCCAGCCCCTTGTAGCGCTGGCGCGAAACGCTCTTGCCGGCATCGGCCAGCAGCCACTTCATGGCCTCACGGAAGCTGGCCACCGGCATGATCCGGGCCTTCTCGCCCTCGCCACGACGCACCTCGGCCCCCTCGCCCACCAGGCCGCGCAGCGTCTGCGACACATCCGACAGCACCCGGTAATCGGCCGACTTCAGGAAGTCCGACGTAATCACCGACACCTTCTGGTTGCCGTGCAGGTGACGGGTGATGCGCAGGTGCCAGTGCTCGCCCGCCTCGTCCGACTGGGCCGTCACCGTCACGGGCGGTGCCAGCAGCCTGCTCTCCTGACGCTTCTCGCGGGACAGCAGCGCCTGCAGCCGCTCGGCCGATGCGTGAGCATCGTCGGCTGAATCGAGATTCAGCTCCAGACCGTCGACCAGCGCGTGCAGGGTCTCCTCGTCCATCTGGCGCGACAGCCGGTCCACCACCGCTTCGGCCAGCACGTACTTGCGTGCAATGCCGGACAGGGCATCGCCGCTGATGGGCTCGGCCCCGGCCGAAGGCACCAGCGCTGCCTGCTGCATCGACAGGTTCAGCATGTACTGGTCCAGCTCGAAATCGTCCTTCAGGTAGCGCTCTTCGCGGCCCTGCCTGATCTTGTAGAGCGGCGGCTGGGCGATGTAGATGTAGCCGCGCTCGATCAGCTCGGGCATCTGCCGATAGAAGAACGTGAGCAGCAGCGTGCGGATGTGGCTGCCGTCCACGTCCGCGTCGGTCATGATGATGACGCGGTGATAGCGCAGCTTCTCGATCTTGAAGTCGTCGGACCCCAGGCCAGAGCCGATGCCTGTGCCCAGCACGGTGATCAGCGTGGCCACCTGCTCGGAAGCCAGCAGCTTGTCGAAGCGGGCCTTCTCGACGTTGAGCACCTTGCCGCGCAGCGGCAGGATGGCCTGGAACTTGCGGTCGCGCCCTTGCTTGGCCGAACCGCCGGCCGAGTCGCCCTCCACGATGAAGAGCTCGCTCTTCGCAGGATCACGTTCCTGGCAGTCGGCCAGCTTGCCGGGCAGACCGATGCCGTCCAGAACGCCCTTGCGGCGCGTCATGTCGCGTGCCTTGCGGGCTGCCTCGCGGGCCCGCGCCGCCTCGACGATCTTGCTGCAGATGATCTTGGCGTCGTTGGGCTTTTCCAGCAGGTAGGTTTCCAGCCCACGTGCGATCACGTCCTCGACGGGCGCACGCACCTCGCTGGAGACCAGCTTGTCCTTGGTCTGCGACGAGAACTTGGGCTCGGGCACCTTCACCGACAGCACGCAGGTCAGGCCCTCGCGCATGTCGTCGCCCGAGGTGTCGACCTTGGCCTTGCGGGCGATCTCGTTCTCTTCGATGTACTTGTTGATGACCCGCGTCATGGCGGCGCGCAGGCCGGTCAGGTGGGTGCCGCCGTCACGCTGCGGGATGTTGTTGGTGAAGCAGAGCACCTGCTCGTTGTAGCCGTCGTTCCACTGCAGCGCAGCCTCCACCGTCACCCCGTCCTTCTCTCCCTTGATGTGGAAGATGTTGGGGTGCAGCACGTTCTTCGCCTGGTTGATGAACTCGACGAAGCCCGCCACGCCGCCGGCAAAGGCAAAGTCCTCTTCCTTGTTGTTGCGCAGGTCGCGCAGCCTGATGCGCACGCCATTGTTGAGGAACGACAGCTCGCGCAGCCGCTTCGAGAGCGTCTCGTAGTGGTACTCGACCTTCGAGAAGATCGTGTCGTCGGCCAGGAAGTGCACCTCGGTGCCGCGTTTGGTGGTCTCACCGGTCACCCGGATGGGCGAGATCGCCACCCCGTCCTTTTCCTCGATGAGCCGGTTCTGCGTCACCCCGCGCGCAAACTCGATGGCATGCGTCTTGCCGTTGCGGTTGATGGTGAGCTTCAGCCACCGTGACAGCGCGTTCACGCACGACACGCCCACCCCGTGCAGGCCGCCCGAGACCTTGTAGCTGTTCTGGTCGAACTTGCCGCCGGCGTGCAGCTCGGTCATGACGATTTCGGCTGCGCTGCGCTTGGGGTCGTGCTTGTCGTCCCACTTCACGTCGGTGGGAATGCCACGGCCGTTGTCGCGCACCGAGATCGACTCATCCGCATGGATGGTCACCAGAATCTCGTCGCAGAAGCCGGCCAGCGCCTCGTCCACCGAGTTGTCCACCGTCTCGAACACCAGATGGTGCAGGCCCGTGCCGTCGGAGGTGTCACCGATGTACATCCCGGGGCGCTTGCGCACCGCCTCCAGCCCCTCCAGGATCTGGATCGAGGACGAATCGTAGCCGGGGCCATCCCCGGCCGGACGATCACCGGAAGACTGCTCGGGGTTCATCGAATCGGTATCCATCAGTTTTCAGCGACAAGGAAGAATCAGGCCCAGCCCAATCACGGGCATGGACAGCAGGCAACGCCCGGCGAGGCAGATGCCATCGGCCCTGCCCCGTCCAGTCGGGCTGCGCACCTGCAGGACACAGGGCGCCAACCCAAAAGAATAACAGGCCAGGCGCCCAGAAGCACCCGGCCTGCCCGTGAAACGATGGCCAGCACCACAGATCGCCAGGAACACGCAGTGCGTGCGGAACTCATGCGTCCTCACGCGGCCACCCGGCACTGGAAACGGCCATCTCCTGCCGGACGTTGCACGACCCTCAGATCCGCATCGGCATCAGCACATAGCGGAAGCTGTCATCGTCGGGCAGCGACATCAGCGCGCTGGCCATGGCATCGCCAAACGCCATCGACACCTTCTCGCTCTTCAGTGTCGCCAGCACATCCTGCAGATAGGAGACATTGAAACCAATATCGAGAGACGTACCGTCATAGTCGATATCAATCTCTTCCAGGGCCTCTTCCTGCTCGGTATTGCTGGTCTGGATACCCAGACGGCCCGGCGCCAGTCCCAGCCGCACCCCGCGAAACTTTTCGTTGCTCAGGATGGACGCCCGCTGCAGCGCCTGGGCGAAGGCCTCGCGGTCCAGCTCGATCACCTTCTGGTACCCCTTCGGGATCACCCGCTGGTAGTCGGGAAACTTGCCCTCCAGCAGCTTGCTGATGAACTCGATCTCGCCAAAGCGCAGCCGTATCTGGGTACCGATGATCTCCATCCGCACCGGCTCATCGCTGTCGGACAGCAGCCGCATCAGCTCGATCACCGACTTGCGCGGCAGGATCGCCTCTGCCTGGCCGGCCGCATGCACCTCCGTATCCTGGCAGAACGCCAGCCGGTGTCCTTCCGTGGCCACGGCCCGCATGCCCTGCGGATCCATCGCCAGCATCAGCCCGTTCAGATAGAAGCGGATGTCCTGATGGGCCATGGCGAAATGCACCATCTGCAGCAGGTGGCGCAGCTTCTTCTGGGACAGTGTCACATCGGCACGCAGATCATCCGTGCTGCGTTCTCCTGCCGAACCCTGTCCCCCATCTGCGGCCATGCTGGCTTCGGCACTGCTTCCCTTCATGACGGGAAAGTCATCGGCTGCCAGCGTCTGCAGGGCAAAGCGCGACTTCGCCGTTTTCAGGTTCAGCTTGTTGCCCTTCAGCTCCAGCGTGACATCCGTATCCGGCAATGCCCGCAGGATGTCGATCAGCTTCCTGGCCGACACCGTGGTGTTCACCTGCCCTGCCCCCGCGCCGATGCTGGCGTGGGTCTGGACCTGGATCTCCATGTCCGTACCGATGAAGCTCACCTGCTCACCTTGCTGGCGGATCAGGACGTTGGCCAGAATGGGCTGGGTATGACGTTTCTCGATGATGCCAGCCACGGTCTGAAGCGGTTTCAGGATGGCGTCCCGCGACGCATGAATGATCTGCATGACTTTCTGTTCCTGAGCTTTTCGGTTTTCAAGATCTCTATATCTTTAAAGGTTGTTGTTGTTTTTGGGAGATCATCTCCCTGTGGATAACCTCGAAGACGCGCTTGTCGACTGGATCTTGCTGAACAAAAATGGTGTGTGGACTGTGCAATGCCGCCGTCACCGGAATGTGGACGATTTTGGCCATCCGTCCGAAACCCCGGGTTATCCACATTTTGACGATGTGGACTCTTCAGCCTTGCTGACCGGTTGTGCACAACCCCCTGTCAACCCGGCCCGAAGCCTGCTCCGGAAGCGCAGTTTTGCACAAAACACAGGCAAACTGGCGAACATCCGGTGAGTACCCGGTACGGGAGTATGTGGATAACTCTACCATTGCCCCTGTCCATGCACCCTGCCGCTGTGCAAAACGTTGTCTGGGGACAAGTCCGGGTTATCCACAGGTCTGGATGTGCGCGATGGTAACGCCCTGGCGCGTTGCATGAATACGGTTCGTTGCATGGAACGGCCCGGGCGCTGCCTCTGGCATGGGTCTGCCAGAGGAGTACCACCTGAACCGGTGATCTGTTACAGATACTCCCTGAGCGTCTGGTCCAGCACGTGGATCTGCTTGTTCAGCTCCTCGTTGTGCGCCCGTGATTCTGTAATTTTGCGTACTGCATACAGAACCGTGGTGTGATCCTTGCCGCCGAAGGCATCGCCGATCTCCGGCAGGCTCTTCTGCGTCAGCTCCTTGGCCAGATACATGGCGATCTGGCGGGGCAGGGCGATCTTGGCCTGGCGCCGCTTCGAATACATGTCGGCTGATTTGATTTTGTAGTACTCGGCAACCGTTTTCTGGATGAAATCGATGGAGATCTGTCCACGATTGAAGGAGATCAGATCTTTCAACGACTCCTTCACCAGTTCCAGCGTCAGGGGTGATGACCTGAATGATGCATAATGAATGGCGCGCTGCAGGGCGCCTTCCAGTTCGCGCACGTTGCGGCGGATGTTCTTGGCGATGAAATACGCCACGTCATCCGGCAGTCGTACCCGTGCCTGTTCGGCCTTGCGCTGCAGAATGGCCACCCGCATCTCCAGCTCCGGCGGTTCGATGGCCACGATCAGCCCCGAGTTCAGCCGCGAGATCATCCGGTCATCGATGCCCTTCAGCTCCTTCGGATAGGTATCGCAGGTGATCACGATCTGCCGCTGGTTGATCGTCATCGTCTCGAACACATGGAAGAACTCTTCCT
>ERZ773043.980-NODE-980-length-16561-cov-12.155762_pt1 | contig 16561 bp, 16 predicted proteins | sample MGYA00580636_ERZ773043 | MGnify/ENA primary metagenome ERZ773043 (study PRJEB29015, sample SAMEA2737992) | human oral metagenome | biome: human oral; feature: human-associated habitat; material: dental | place: China | collected 2065 ... | reverse complement strand
GGATCAGTCCATCAAAACCGATGTTCTGGATCTCTGCCTCACTGCCCATCTCCTTGGCAATCGCACGGATGAGATCCATGTCAAAGCCCTGATATTCCTTCTGTCCTTCATCCTGGAACTCGAACGGCGCAAAGTCCACCGCAGCACCCACGCGCAGCACCTTTGCCTCCTGCTTCGCCTGATCGCCGCCTGCGCCGCATCCGCCTCGACGAAATGCTGCGTTTCAGTTTTTAGCGTCTTGTCAAATCCGAGAATATAATTCGTCGCAATCAGATAGATGATCCGCGTCGGCGCCATCCCGTATACCTGATGCTGTAATATGTGCCGAATGCGCGCCTTGTCATTCGGATATAGCTCCTTCATGCCCTCTGAACGAAAGAGCCGCTTCACGATCTCCGTGATATACAGCCCCGACTTCATGTAGAGATCGGCGAACGTCGCCTCCGGATTGTCAAAGCATCCGGGATTGTTCTCCTCCAGCGCATCCGCCATCTGCACGACCACGCGCCGCGGCGTGAAGATCTGATTCGTCTTTTGCGGCGAGATATAATCGAAAATATCCTCCGTTTGCGTCTCGTCAAAATAATCCGCGAGTTCTTCCTTTTTCTTCAGCTTCTTTGTCACTTTGAGATTTATTCTCTTTTTGATTATTATTATTTCCCGAAGAACTGCTTGATGAACTATGACTTCTACTGCTTGTTATTATCTTTGTAACAACTCTTTTATCTCCCGGTTTATACTCTTCCGGGTTTGGCAAAGGACCTACCTTGCCGTCCGGTCCCAGATTGGTATAGGAAATATTTTTTCCAAGGCTTTTTGCCGATTGCAACTTGGAGTTTGAAAGTTGCACCTCAAAATTCCTGCTTCCCTGAGCAATATAGATCTTACTTATGTCGGAATTTATGATCCTTAACCTTCCGTTACTTGCTTTTTGATTTATAAGTATGGGAGTTTGTACCTTAATATTTTCTATAAGTGCATCATTGGCATTGACAACTATAAAAGCCTTTGAATTATTATTATCATCTGCCTTAAAGCTTTGAGAGGTATTGATAACTGCAAGAAAAGTCTCTTTATTGATATTCCTTAATTCACCTCTGTTTAATACCTTATCAGGCTCAAAACTCTTATCCTTTCCTTCAATAACACCAAGGTTCTCAAGCTCTTTTATATATCCTCTTGACCATGATTGTAATTTTTCATCATCATTAAAAGAAGTTTTTCCCTCAGCCGCTTCAAGGCCTATATACTTTGCAAGTATGTAGTAAATCTCTTCCTTTTTGGGACTTTCAGAAAGATTGTCAAATGATACATGTTCGTCTATTATATTCAGCCCTTTTAATTTCTCTACCGAATTTTTGATATATTCTTCGTCCGCCTTTGCATAATCCCCTATGTCCGCTATGTCGGATTCCAGGTTGCCTGAGAGCTTTTCAAGTAATATAATCAAGTCTTTTTTGCTAATATTTACTTCGTTATCGGTATATGTCTTTTGCTCTGCTTTTACACTTAAAGCAGTTAAAAATAATTGAATGCATATAGTAATGCTTAACAACAAAGTAAATTTTATTGCTGTTTTTATCCGCATTTTATTTCTCCTGTTTTTTTTATAGGCTGTTATTATCTTCTAAATTTGTCCGGACAGGAAGATACACAGCTTTAATTTTGCTTAGCCGCTAAGATTTTTTCAAAATTTTGCCCAATTTACAAAGGTTTAGGAACTCATTTTTACACTGCACTTATCAGCTTAACAATATCTGTATATACACAATGTAGCACATTATAGCAGAAATGAACTAAAATGTAAATGATTTGCATTTTTTGATTTTTATAAATATTTGATACTTCCTTCATCTATAACTATTCAAGCTCTATGTATTATATGACTTTCTTTGATTTTAGTTTATTAATAAATATGAATTACCTACCTGAACTTTAACAATAATATAACTATTTGTATATTGACTATCTATAAGATTATATACTATCTTATTAGTGTATTTAGCATTAAGCTATATAAGTTTCTGTAGCTTTCAGTACTATAAAAACAAGGTCTAAGATACTTGTAAACAATCAATTTTATTGATTTTAACCTGAATTTGGAGGTGCTTTGATGAAAAAGATAAAAGTCGAAACAGTTTGTATGTTAGGTGTGCTTATCTCAATAATAATGTTTATTGTAACCTGTCATTTTCAGATCAAAGACGGCTATGCCCGTGATGCAGGCATATATGTTCCCAATATTATAACCAACTCTTTGTGGGGGCTTCTTTTGCTATGCATTATCTTTAGTGTTCTCTTTTTTAATTTGCCAAGATTTTCAAAAAGGAATATTACTAAAGTGCTGGCTATAGCATTACTTATACTTATGATTACAGCAGGTTTAGCAATTTATATTAGTTGGCAGTTTTCCTTTGAGCAATTAAAAAGCTGTAGCGGGTTTTATCCGCCACAGCTTTTTTATATCTATTATTCTTATAGCTATTCTTCTTTATCTTCCTTATCTTCTTCTATTTTCTCTATATGTACGGTATCTATCATTCTGTTTTCAACCTTATCACATTTAAATAAATGTCCATGGGTTTGCAGTTCTATTTTCTCACCGTCATTAGGGATTCTTTCAAGCTTGGAAACTATAAAACCGTTGAGCGTCTCAAAGTTATCAAGCTCTTCTTCCGTAAAATCTATATTTATAATCTTTGCTACATCCTCAAGCTCCGCCATTCCTCTCACAGTGTAGGTTCCGTCTTTGTTATCTATGATAAGCTCCTCATATACATCATACTCGTCCAGAATATTACCGACTATTTCTTCAAGTATATCTTCCATCGTGACAAGCCCTGAGGTCTGTCCGTATTCGTCCACTACTATAGCCATGTGTATCTTGTTGGACTGCATATGCTTAAAAAGTTTATCCAAGGACATAGTTTCAGGTATAAAGTACGGTTTTCTTAAAAGCCCTTTTATGTTTCTGACTTTCTTATCAAGAAACATTCCCTTATTAGCCAATATAAGAGCATCCTTTAAGTTAAGTATTCCTATGATGTCATCTATATCCTCTCCATACACCGGATATCTGGAATTACTACCCTCACTTAACATAAAATCAACTACGGTCTTAAGAGTATCATCACCGTCTACATACACTATACCTTTTCTGTGCATCATAACATCAGATGAACTCTTATCATTAAGCTCAAAAATATTAGTAATCATTTTAGCTTTACTTGACTCAAGTATACCTTGCTCATGTCCTTCATTGACCATGCTCATAATATCTTCTTCCGTAACATTCTCAGAGCTTACATCCATGTCTATAGAAAAAAGCTTAAGTATCATTTTTGCTATCAGATTAATTACGAAGGTGAGCGGGAATATGCAAATCATAAAAAGTCCGACTATATTTACCAAACTGTCTGCGTATTTTGCAGCATCTCTTACTGCAAGACGCTTCGGTACAATAATTCCTATACTTACTATTAATATTAAACAAAGCACATAATACAGTACATATATTATTCTGATCCAAACAAAACCCTCCGTACTAAATGCAGTTATAGTGAATTTTGCAAATTTTTCCACTACTAAAGAGCCTGTCATAAATCCCAGCAAAGTAGACATTATTTGTATAGCATTTACGAAGTTGGTAGGTCTGTTATATATTTTTAATACCTTGGCAGCCTTTTTATCTCCGGCTTCCATGCGGCTTTCCGTTTGAGTTGCATTAAGATTTTGTATAGCTGCCCCGAATGCAAAAAACACAAAATCAATCCCTATAAAAACTAAAAATATTACAATATAAAACCACGAATGAGCATCGTCCATTTAAATCTCCTTTGATACGCTACACTGTTAAGAAAGCATATATTCTTTCATAGCTTCAGGTATAAAATCTACTATATCCCTAGCTAATACTCCATGCTCTCCTTTTATTTTTGAAGCCAAAGTTCCCGATAAACCATGTATAAAACAAGCATACCTTGCCGCTTTTATGATATCAAAACCTAAGGCTATAAATCCTGCTATTATACCTGTAAGTACATCTCCGCTTCCTCCCTTTGCCATAGCCGCAGAACCGGAGTCGGAAATATATACACTTTTATCCACGCCTGCTATTATACTTTTATAAGCCTTTAATATAATATTGGTATTATTTTTTTGGCTATAATCCTTGGCTACCTTTTCCATGTGTTCGTTTATGTAAGTTGTATCCTTGTCTATAAGCCTTGACATCTCAATCATGTGCGGTGTAAGCAACATATTTGAAGAAAGAAAAGCACTTAAATCTTTTTTCATCGCTAATACATATAAGGCATCCGCATCTATTACCATAGGCTTTTTATAATCTTTTATAACTTCAGCTACAAGTTCAAATGCATATTCATCTCTTCCAAGCCCCGGTCCTATAACCAAATGATCGGACCAATTAAGCTCTTTATTAACCAAACTTACATCAAATTTTTCATTAGAATAACATGATATGAGAGCTTCCGGCAAAAGGGTTTGAATTATTTGTCTGTTCTCCTCTACAGTAAGTATCTTAACTAATCCCGCACCTGTTTTATATGCCGCATGAGCCGCAAAATAAGCAGCTCCTGCCATACCCTTTGCTCCGGCTATAATGAGTACCTTTTTATAAGTAAACTTGTCAGCATTTTTAATTCTTCGAGGTATAAAAGCCTCTTTAGATATCACATTCATCTTCCTTAGCACTTTTCACCTTGTATGAAAGCCTCATAAGAGACTCTGACAGGTGAACATTTTCCACTACAACTCCGGCGGTTACGGCAAGATCTGTATGAGCAAAGTTCCATATAGCTTTAATTCCTGCATCTGTAAGCCTTCTTGATATAGCTCTCGCCTCGTCTTTAGGTACTGTAAGAGCCGCTATATCTATCTCCTCTTCTTTAAGATAGGCTTCAAGATCATCCAAATTATATATTTTAGCACCTCTTATAGTCTTACCGAAGAGCTCCGGCTTTACATCAAAAAGAGCCGATATTATAAATCCGCTTCTTTCAAAATTAGCGTAATTTGCTATAGCATTGCCAAGATGACCAGCACCTATTATTATAAGCTTATGCGGTCTGTCTATACCAAGTATCTTAGCAATTTCTCCATGCAGATACATCACATTATACCCATAGCCTTGCTGGCCGAAACCACCAAAGTTATTAAGGTCTTGTCTTATTTGAGATGCGGTTACCTTCATCTTGATACTAAGATCACTTGAGGATATTCTTTCTACACCATCCTCCAGTAATTCCCCCAAGTACCTGTAATATCTTGGCAACCTCGATATAACTGCTTTGGAAATTCTCTTTTCTTCCATAGTTCTACCTCATCCTTAATAAAGTTTTTAATACCAGCAAAATACTCGTATACTGCTAGTATAGTGTTAAGTATTTATCTTGTCAATAAAACTAAATTTAATCAGGAATACTTTCAAATTTTGCTTCACTATCCTCAGACATTTTATTTGCCAAGTTTTCGACTTCATCTGATATTTTATCCTTAGCTGCAAATTTATTGATCAACTCAGGTATCATATCTATAATTTTAGCCAATATATCCTGATTTTTTACATTAACAAGTTTAGTTATACCGTTCTGTACTATAAGTATGGCTACGGGACTCATTTTTGCACTCATGCCGCCGGCTTCCTTGCTGTTATTGGCAAATGCACCTGCTCCCATACCACAGCTTACATCTACAAGCGGAATTATTATAGCCCCTCCTGCCTCTATAGGATCTCCGACAACCGTCTTTGTACTTATAAAGCTATCCATACCTTTAAATAGAGTCTCAACTGTATCCAATAATTTATTTTCTGCCATTTATAACTCCTTTATAAAATTTTATTTCTATTTTTGTAAAGTTTATATACCTTCTTAAAATCTTTATCAAACCACAATTTTGTTGCGATAATAACTACCGGCATAAGTCTTACTCCACCTTTTGCCCTTATGTCTATATCTATAATTGCCTTATCAAATACAGGTATAAGCTCTATCTTATCTTTATACAGGCAGTAAAAAAGTGCGGCATACGATAAGACCTGACCGGTTGTGTAGGGATCTTCAAAGCCTAAAATAAGCCTTCCCGACAACTTCCTTGCTCTAAATAACTTTAATATCTTTACAAGTGCCTGCCAAATTTTTTTAATACCCCTTCTAAGACTTTCATTATTGAACAACTTTACAATTCTGTCTTTTTTTTCCAATAATGTCTTTAATTCTGTCTTGATTTTTTCATATTTATTTTTTATAAAGCTTGAAAAACTCTGTTTTTTCTTTTTTCTTTTTTTCTTGGTAAAAGCCCTTGCATCCTCAATATTTTCTACAATGCTTTTTTCCTCTATGCCCTCATCGGGTTCTTGACTATTTTCTTCACCACTAAAAGTTTCTTTATCAGACTCTTCATAGTCTTTTTTATCTTCTGTTTCAAGCTGTCCTTCATCAAAGCTGTCTTCATCCGAAAAAGATTCTTCATAAAAATCATCTTCATCTTCTTTATCAAGATCCTTTGCCTTATTAGAGAAATCCATACCGAAAATCTTAAACTTGGTACTCAGCTCCTTATCGTAGTTTACTTCAAACTTAACTATCTTTAACAGCCACGATACGCTTAAGCTGCACCAAAAACTTTCCCTGTACTTTAATTTCAAATCATACCTTATAGGTACTAAAAGTACTGTCAGCAGTATAAGTATAATTAAAGCAAGCAGAAAAAGCAAAGTGAAGGCTATTATATTTAACAGCGTAAGTAATATACCCAAGGCTTTTCCTCCTACTTAAAATTCTTATAAAGTTCTTTATCAAAAATATCTTTCTTATGCACATATATATCGCTTACAATGTCTTTCATAAGTTCTATTGCAGCAGACTTTGACTCTGCAATTCCAAGTACTTTTGTATCACAATCATATTGGCGAATATAAAATATATTATGCACTATCTCTATTTTGCCGTTTTGCGGGCAAACTATAAGATATATTGATTTTCTGCTTATATTTCGGGAAATCCATTTCAAGTTTCTTCTATAAGAGAATTTCAGCTTTTTGCTTATATATATTTTTTTATATATGTACATTAAGCCTCCTACAAAACCTTTACTAAATATGTTTTTTATACTTTGTCAGATATTAATAAATCGGTCTTATCCGAATATATGTTACAGTTAAAGTAAGCGTTCATCTTCGTCAAAAAACTAAAAATCTTTAGCTTTACTACCTTGAAGCCATAATACATTTTTTAGCAAGTTTAAGCGCCTCTTCTACAGCCTTTTCTCTTATTTGCTGTCTGTCTCCGCTAAAGTGATATTCTTCTACAGTTACCCGCCCCTCTAAAAATACCCCTATGTATACCAGTCCTACCGGTTTTTCTTCGGTTCCTCCATCAGGACCTGCTATACCTGTTACTGAAATAGCAACATCCGTATCCGCTGCCAAAGCTGTACCTGCTGCCATTTCCTTTGCTGTTTGCTTACTTACCGCACCGTACTTTTTTAATGTTGATTTACTTACATCAAGTCTTTTTCTTTTTGACTTATTGGTATAGGTTACAAATCCCTCTTTGTAGACTTCGGATACTCCGGCTACATTGATTATCCTTCCGGCAAGCAGACCTCCGGTACATGACTCAGAAGTAGATATACTTAAATCATACTTTTCCAAAAGTTTTACCACCGACTTTTCCAAAGTTTCAACTTCCTTTGCAGCTGCCAGCTTATCCTTAAATCTTTCTTTTAATTCTTTTACTATAGGCTTTATAAGAGACTTTGCCTCTTCCTCGGTATCTCCTGTAGCACTTAAGTGTATGATTACTTCGCCTGTGTCCGGAAGAACTATTTTTACTTCAATATGGTCCAATTTCACGACATCGGATATTTTTTCCAATACTTCTTCTTTACTTATGTTGATAAGTCTTATATTTCTGTTTCTTTTAACTAATGAAGTACCTGTTCCCATATTACATACCTCCTAAACTAAGCACTTTTTTATTCTTTATTATATAATCAAGCAATGAAACTACACTTAAAATGCACATAAGCCATACACTTATATCAGTAATAAAGCTGATAGCCTCAATCGACAAAAGCATAAGTATTACAGAAAGCATTTGAGATACCGTCTTTAACTTTCCTAAAGGACTTGCCGCTATAATTATATTTTTTTCCGTAGCAATCAGCCTTATTCCGCTTATTATAAACTCTCTTGCTATAACTATACTTACTACCCATGAGCTTATATTTCCAAGCTCTATCAGTATTATAAGTGCTGAAGATACAAGTATTTTATCTGCCAAAGGATCCATAAGTTTGCCGAAGTCGGTTATCATATTGTACCTTCTTGCCACATAACCGTCTAATGCATCAGTAGCTGAAGCTATAATAAAAATCCCCAGTGCTATATATCTGTATACAATATCCCTGTCCTTACTGTATACCAATACTGCAATAAATACCGGTATCATAAGTATTCTTAACATTGTAAGCTTATTAGCTAAATTCATAATCCTCTCCCCTAAAGCTTATAATATAAAAATAGACTATTGCACTAAAGATAAAGGGTAATTTATCCCAATTGATTAATACAACAGCCCATAATCCAAGGAAGTGCTGACTAAGATGCCCTTATTCAGCTTTCTCCTCCGGCAGTATTTTAATTTTCTCTTTATAAAGTTCATCTATGGCTATAGATAAATATTTTCTGTTTGCAGTAGTATTTTCGCTGTTTTCACCATCTTGGGATATAAGCTGCCTTGCTCTTTTTGCAGTAGCTATAACTATAGAATACCTGCTTTGAACTACAGGCGGTTCTCCCTGCTCTACATCTTTATTTACCGCATTTATCAATTCATTATAAGACGGATGTAACATTTTTCTCTCCTTTTAAGACCTGTTTTTTAGTGACTCCTTTATAAACTCTATTAATTCCTTGTTTCTAAAGGTTTTTTTATGTTCGCTTTCTATTATACTGTTAAAGTCCTTTGTAACTTCTTCTATGTTTTCATTAATTAGTATATAGTCGTATTGCTTCATAAATTCAGCTTCTTTAGCGGCACGCAAAAGCCTGTCCTCGATCTGTCCCGCTTTTTCAGTATTTCTTGACCTTAACCTGTCTTCAAGTATCTTGGCATCTTTGGTACTTACAAATATCAAAACCGCCTCCGGAAACTTTTCCTTTATTTTAACAGCTCCTTGTACCTCTATTTCAAGTATTACATCTATTCCTTTTTGTAACTTTTCTTCTACATACGCTCTGGGCGTACCATAGTAATTATCCACATATTTGGCATGTTCTATAAGTTCGTCATTCTCTATCATGGCAAGAAACTCCTCGGTACTTACAAAAAAATACTCTCTTGCATGTACCTCACCCTCTCTTGGCTTTCTCGTAGTAGCTGATATTGAAAGTGCATACTTATCATATTGCTTCAGTAGTTTATTGATTATAGTTCCCTTACCGGCTCCTGAAAATCCGGAAAGTACTATAAGAAGTCCCTGTTCCATCCGACCTTCCTTATGTCTATTCTATATTTTGTATTTGTTCTCTTATTTTTTCTATACAAGTCTTTAGTTCTATAGCCCTGTTTGATATATCTATATCATCAGACTTGGACAGTATAGTATTAGCCTCTCTGTTGAGTTCTTGTGAGATAAAATCCACTTTTCTTCCGATATTTTCTCCTGCTTCAAGTTCTCTTTCAACAGCTTTTATATGGCTTTTTAACCTGACAAGCTCCTCATCTATACTTATCTTATCAGCATAAATGGCAACTTCGGTAATAATTCTGCTCTCATCTATATTGCTTTCTTCAAGCAAAGCACTTATCTTTTCCTTTAATTTATTATGGTATCTTTCCATAAGTAAAGGTACTCTTTCTTCTATCTCCCGAGTATTTTTAAGCAGGATTTCAAGTTTATCAATTAAATCCTTATGTAAGTGTTCTCCTTCCAAACTTCTGGCAGCAACAAATTCTTCCAGTGCATTTACTATACATTCTCTTACCTGCAGCCATATATGTTCTGCAGTTTCTTCAGAGTTTGATACTGTTATGATTTCCGGAAACCTGAGCAAACTGCTCATATGCATTTCGTTCTTTATACCGTACTTTTCTTCTATATGTTTTGCATGTGCAACATATTGATCAAGTATATCTTCATTGAGTATCAGTTTGCTATATGTATCGGTATACGACTCATATACTATACAAAGGTCTATCTTGCCTCTTTGCACATATTCTTTAACAAGCTTCCTTATATCAGCTTCAAATTTTGAAAATCTTTTCGGCATCTTAACACTAAGATCAAAGTATCTATGGTTTACAGACCTTATTTCTACAGCAATCTTATATTCATGGGTAAGTTCTTCCGCCTTACCGAAACCTGTCATACTTTTAATCACTGCACCAAACCTCATTTCTGCACAAAATATTATACTGTTGTACCAACATATTATATTACTATAAAAAAGTAAAGTCAAATAAACACTTTATCTGTGCCAAAGTTTAGATTTAGCGTTACAGATTGGTTAGGTCATTCATCTTAGTCAAAACATAAAAATATTTAATTTTTATCTATAAACAAGTAATATTTTTTATTATAAAAACCATACACAAGTACTATTGTTTTTCTTTAGTCTTATGTATATTTTTCAGTGTAAAAACTACAGCTCCTATAGTAAAGAAACTAAGTAACCCTATAACAAGATATTCCATTTTCTGTGTTAAAATCTTTCCGAAGTACGAATATATAAATATTGCAGGAATCTGCCCTATTCCTGTAGCAAGTGCAAACTCCCAATACTTCATAGGAGTCAGTCCTGCCGCATAGCTTACATAATCAAAAGAAATTATCGGAAAAAGTCTGCATATCAGTACCGCATTTTTCCCATACTTGGCAAAGAATTTATCAACCTGTTCAAGACCACCCTTGCTTACAAGCCTCTGTGCCACATCTCTTCCGAGTATTCTTGCTATATAAAAGCAGGTGCTTGCTCCGGCAAGGGAGCTTACCCATGACAGCAAAGCTCCCTGCCACCAGCCGAAAAGCCCTGCATTGGCAAGTGTAATTACGAAAGCCGGCAGGGGAGCTACTATGCACTGCATTATCATAAGAGCAAATGATACAAGCATAGCGTAGGCTCCGTAGGAGTTTACAAAAGTTTTTATACTTTCAAAGTCTCCTTTTACAAGCATGGCAAATACCTTGTTTACATTAACTTTGACATTTGGAACAAAATAATAGATAAGTACTAAGCTTATAAGGAAAAGTATCAAAATAAGCTTGTCAAAATGCTCTTTTAATATCTTCTTCATTCAATTCTACCTGTTTTGCTTTAGCTGATTTTACATTTCACTTATTTAAGGTCTATAGCTCTTTGGTGTACATTCCAACTAATTAATACTTAAATTCCCCACAACCTTAAGATGCTATAAAGATTAATGATTAAATCTCCAACCTGTTTTATGTGTGTAAAATTTAAGTTCATACTATATGTATTTTATATAATTTATGATCCTGAGCATTAAGTCCATGCGTGTAAACGGTGTAATCAGATAGTATCCGTCTACATAAGCAGCCATACGCTCGGCTATATCTACAGATATATCATAAGCCAACTTTTCAGCCTCATCTCTGCTCTTACCCTCATAAAGCCTTATCATATCTTCAGGTACATTAATTCCGTTTACTTCGTTTTGTATAAACAGCGCATTCTTATCGCTGATTATAGGAAGTATTCCTCCCAAAATCTTTGCATCAAGCTTTTCTCTTGCTGTCTTAAGATTTTGTAGAGCTTCATCTGTAAGCACAGGCTGGGTTAAAAAGCCTACTACACCCGAAGAAATCTTAGTCATTGCCCTCTTTAACTCCGAATCGAACTTCCTTGCATTGACATTAAGTGCCGCATATACCTTTATGGAATTATTGAAGACCTCTTTGTTAAGAGAGTCTATATAGGCGGCAAGTTTCCTTGAATTAAGCTGATATACCGCTGCAACCTCAGTTCTTTCGGCATTAGGTATGGGATCTCCCGTAACAGTAAGCACATTGGAGATATTTTCCGCACGAACTCCAAGTAAAAGAGCTTTTGTAGCATTGATATTCCTATCTCTGCAGGTCATATGAGGCATCGCTTCTATAGAATGTTCTCTCTTAAGCTTGGCAGCAAGCATACAACTGTCAAGCCTCGGTCTTGCTATAGGACAGTCGGCTATAGTTATAATATCGGCTCCGGCTTTTTTAAGCCTTATACTTGACTTTACAAAATCTTCGGTATTAAAGTCTTTCGGAGAATCAAGCTCTACCGCAATAACTTTCTTTCCGCTGTTTACCTTGTCCCAAAATACATTCTTAAGTTCTGAAAAATCTTTTTTATGAGTGTATACTATCCTTTTCTTTACAGGCTGTCCTATAGTATCTACTATACCCTTGATTATTTTTATGTATTCGGGATTACTTCCGCAGCAGGCACCTACTATTCTGACACCTATCTCAAGTATTTGCTTCATCTGCTCGGCAAAATACTCTTTACTTCCGCCATAATAAGTCCTGTTTCCTCTGACTATCGGATAACCTATGTTAGGCATGGCTGCAAGCGGTATATTTTCTATATTGATTTCTCTTAAGAGTTTATACATATGGCTTGCACTGCATATACAGTTTAAGCCGGTTGCATCTATTACATCGGAATTGGCAACCTTTTCCAAAAGACTCTTATAAGAGTAACCTTCCCTGGTGTATCCGTCTGCATGACAGGCATAATCTACCATTACAAAGGCTTCTTTACACTCCTTTTTTATATACCTTGCCACTTCCACCATTGCTATATCCGAGCTGTGTGTTTCAAAGATGAAGTTATTTGCACCCAGTTCTAAAAAAGTTGATACTATGTTAATGTATTCTTCAACCTTTTCATTGTGTTCACCTGCCATAATAGGTCCTATATCCGCAAATACAAAGGCTTTGTCTTCGGCAGCCTTAACAGCGATTTCATAACCGGCTTTGATAAGTTCTTTCTGCCTTTTTCTATCTCCTCCCAAGTTAGTAATATCAAGTCCGAAAGTATTGGTTCTTATAGCCCTTGCACCTGCTTCAATATATTCTTTATGTATATCAAGTATAAGTTTCGGATTATCTATGTTGGCAGCTTCACAATTGGAACTCATATCATTCATAAGAGCTGCATAATAAGTACCCATAGCACCGTCAAATATTAATATATTATTCTGTAAATATTCTTTAACTTTCATCATTATCTCCAAATGCCTTTTTTGCTATATCTACACTTGCTCTTGCATCCTTCGCATAATAGTCCGCTCCTATTTCATAGGCATAGTCCTCTGTAAGTACCGCTCCTCCTACCCATACCTTGGTATTCGGAGAAGCTTCTTTGACCTTTTCTATAGTTTCTTTCATAGAAGGAAGTGTAGTTGTCATAAGAGCGGAAAGCCCTACAAGCCCTACTTCCTCTTCTATAACCGCCTTTACGACCTTTTCTATAGCCACATCTCTTCCCAAATCTATGATTTTATATCCGTAGTTTTCCAAAATAACTTTAACTATATTTTTTCCGATATCATGTATATCACCCTTGACTGTAGCAAGTGCTATCTTACCCCTGCTTTTTGTCTCCTTGCCCTGCTTTGCTATTCTAAGCTTTACAAGCTCAAAGGCTTCACAGGCAGCATTAGCCGAATTGATCAACTGAGGTAAAAATATTTCCTGCTTCTCATACTTTTCCCCGACTATATCAAGTGCAGGTATCAGCTTTTGATTTATAAGCTCAACCTCCGACATAGTCTCAAGTAAGCTTTCCGCCAGCTCCTTGGTCTCAGCCTTAAGTCCTTTAAGTATTGCACTTTCTATACTTTCATCATGACTAAGTGCTTTTTTAGGCTTGGCTTCTTCCTCACTTTTAACATTGGCAAATCTTTCTATATATTTATTACAGTTTTCATCTTCGCCTGAAAGTACCCTAAAAGATACCACCGCATCCATGTGTGAACTTATATTCGGGTTTATGATAGGCAGATTAAGCCCTGCATACATTGCCTGTATAAGGAAGCTCTCTGTAATATTTTTTCTTTCCGGCAGTCCGAAAGAAATATTGCTGACTCCGAGTGTAGTATTAAGTCCCATCTTTTTGCTTACTATTTCAACCGCCCTTAAAGTATTGACAGCCTGCTCTTGCTGGGCTGATACGGTAAGTGTAAGGCAGTCTATGATAATATCTTCTTTTTTAAGCCCGTACTCCAAGGCTTTTTTAAGTATATACTCGGCATGCTCAACTCTTTTTTCCACCGTATCGGGTATTCCGTCTTCATTTAATGCCAAGGCTATAACCGCCGCACCGTATTTTTTAGCTATAGGCAGTATCTTATCAAGCTTTTCATCATCCGCATTAACTGAATTGATAATTGATTTTCCGTTATATACTCTAAGTCCCGCTTCTATAGCCTCAGGGTTTGATGAGTCTATTTGTAAAGGTACCGATACTATTCCCTGTAAAGCCTTTACAACATCTATCATAAGTAAGACTTCATCCGCTCCGGGAACTCCTACATTGACATCTAAAATTTCAGCACCGCACTCTTCTTCTTCCAAAGCAATCTTACTTATGTAATTCATATCTCTTTCCAAAAGCGCCTGTGCAAATCTTTTCTTACCTGTTGGATTAAGTCTTTCTCCTATGACTCTTACTCCCTTAAATTCAGTTGTATGTGTAGCTGAACATACACCATGCCTTTGCTTTGGTCTTTCTGTATTGCCTACTTTTTTATTTTCCTTAAGTGCTTCTTTAAGTAAGTTTATATACTCAGGATCTGTTCCACAGCAACCTCCCATTACACTTACATCAAGTCCGCTTAAAGTTTCCATATGCTTGGCAAAATCATCTCCCGATAAGTCATAAGCTCCGCTTATGGGATCCGGCAGTCCGGCATTGGGCTTTAGTATTATGGGAAGTTTAGTCCACTGCCTAAGTTCTTCTATAAAACCTCTCATTTGCAAAGGCCCCAGTGAACAGTTAAATCCCATAGCATCAACTCCCAGCCCTTCAAGCGTAAGTGCCATAGAGGGGATTATAGTTCCGGTAAATGTTCTTCCACTCTCTTCATAGCTCATTGTAACCCAGATAGGAAGTTTGGTATTTTCCTTAGCGGCAAGTACCGCTGCTTTTACATCATAAAGATCCGTAAATGTTTCACATACTATAAGGTCAACACCGTATTTTTCTCCGGCAATCATAAGTTCCTTATATACTTCATAAGCCTCTTCAAAAGCCAAAGTACCTAAAGGCTCTAAAAGCTCCCCTATAGGCCCTACATCAAGTGCTACTTTTACGGCACTTTCTTTTGCCGCCTCCTTTGCACAATGTACGGCAGACTTTACCGCCTCATCTACACTTAACTCGCAGCCGGAGAGCTTATGTGAGTTTGCACCGAAAGTATTGGTATAAACTATATCGCTTCCTGCCTCAATATACTTTTTATGAATGTCTATCACTATATTAGGATTATTATATCCGAACACCTCCGGATGCTCTCCCGGCTTTAATCCGGCTTTTTGAAGCATCGTTCCCATAGCTCCGTCAAGTATCGTTATTTTAGATTCCACAAGTCGTCCCTCTTCTTAAAAATCTGCATGCCTCTCTTATATTACAAGTTCCGCAATTTCTTTTAATCCCTGAATTTTTTTCTTTTGTTATTGCTATTATTGCCGTTACCGACTTTCTCGGTATCATAATTCCGCTTTCACTCACATTAAGACCTATCCTGCGTACGGTATCCATATATAGAGTAAATTCTCTTTGCACGCTTATAGGCATATCTCCATACCCCGGTGAGTATCTTGTGCTTAAGTATAAACCTTCTTTTTCGTATTCGGTTCTAAACTCGGCTTCTATACTGTCGCAAAGCACTTCTACCAAAGTACTTGCACAGGAATCCATAATAAGTGCATCGGATACATCCCTGATCTGTGCCTTTCTTATGGCAAATTCCACCTCCGGTCCAAGAGTTGCAGCCATAAGTATCATTTTTTTCGCACCGCCAAGATGCTTTAATATATCAAAACCTTTGATAAAAGTACAGTCCTTAGGTATACCGTTACTTATGTCAACTACCTTGCTGATGTACTTAGGTCTTGCCGCCTTATTAATAAGATCCATACACCTGTCAAGCTGCCTGTCAAGGTTTTCATCTATATCGTGCTTTCGATATTCCAAATATCTAAGGATTTCAGGTTTGTCTTCCTTAGAAAGTGCTATTTCCATTTAAAACTCCTTAAAAACTTTTTTGATTAACCTTTTTATTGTACTAATCAAAGGCAAAATTTACAATAGTAATTGTTACAAATTTGCTATCCACATATTAATTTGTTGGAGAGTTGGCAACATAAACAATTATAATAAATACTACAACACCTACTATAATAGTTTATTGGTATAGTTATTAGTTTATAAAAAACTCCGTATAATTCAATCATACTCGCAACCCATTTTCAAAGCTTCGACAAATTCACACAGACTGCGGAACTCGTGTGCTCGCCAAAAGCG
>ERZ773043.979-NODE-979-length-16561-cov-13.367442_pt1 | contig 16561 bp, 15 predicted proteins | sample MGYA00580636_ERZ773043 | MGnify/ENA primary metagenome ERZ773043 (study PRJEB29015, sample SAMEA2737992) | human oral metagenome | biome: human oral; feature: human-associated habitat; material: dental | place: China | collected 2065 ... | reverse complement strand
CAAAAGGGTTAACCGCTAAAAAGATTGAATTATACGGAGTTTTTTTATCTCCCGCCACACTACTGTTACAAAAGATTAGTGTTGTGTAGATATATTTATAATTGTTTATGTTGCCAAAGGGGAAGGTGAGGGGAGGTGTAGCAGCGACTTTTATTCCAGACTTATAAGAGACTGTGGAAATTAGTGTTCTTACCTTATACCGGATTTTGTGAATGGATACAGTAAACTTATAAATAACAGCGTAAGTAAGGTTACAATATAACTTATATTATCACCCTTACTTATTACTTCCTATAGGAACAGCTTTTTTAATTTGAATAAAAGCCGCTGCTCCCCCTCCCCCTCCGCCTCCCATTGGTAACATAAACAATAGCCATGTATCTACTTCAACCTCTTATACAGCTATTTTCTTACGGGCTGGAGATTAAAGAAACACTCCCTATTTCAATCTTTTTACCGGATTATATGTAGTAAATATACAATGGAAACATATAAAACTCTTAAAAGTTCTAAAATTAAAAAAACGATATAAAATTGACAGAATATAACAAACTAACTATAATGTAAGAATTGGCTTAGCGAAGCTAAGCCAATTCTTAACGAGAAAAAACGAAGTTTTTTCGAGTCTAAGCTAAAGAGAAAAATTGCACAGCGAAGCTAGGTCAATTCTTAACGAGAAAAAACAAAGTTTTTTCGAGTCTAAGCTAAAGAGAAAATTGGCACAGCGAAGCTAAGCCAATTCTTAACGAGAAAAAACAAAGTTTTATATTATTTTTTATTTTTATATTGGGGTAATGGAAAGGATATAATTATGTATAAAAAGGTGCCTACAGATCTTAAATTTGTAGATAGAGAAAGAGAAGTACTAAAATTTTGGAAAGACAACGATATATTTAATAAAAGCATAGAGGAGAAAAAGGACAGTGAAACTTATATGTTTTATGACGGACCTCCTACAGCTAACGGAAAACCCCATATAGGACATGTATTAACTCGTGTTATAAAGGACATGATACCAAGATATAGAACCATGAAGGGCTATAAAGTGCCAAGAAAAGCCGGTTGGGATACCCATGGTCTACCGGTAGAACTTGAAGTTGAAAAGATGCTCGGTATAGACGGTAAAGAACAGATAGAAGCCTACGGTTTGGCACCGTTTATAGAAAAGTGTAAAGAAAGTGTGTGGAAATACAAGGGTATGTGGGAAGAGTTCTCAGATGTCGTAGGCTTTTGGGCTGATATGGACGATCCTTATGTAACCTACCACAACAACTTTATAGAGTCCGAATGGTGGGCATTAAAGCAGATATGGGATAAGGGACTTTTATATAAGGGATTTAAGATAGTACCTTACTGTCCAAGATGCGGTACACCTCTTTCAAGCCATGAGGTAGCACAGGGCTATAAGGATGTAAAAGAAAAATCAGCAGTAGCCAAGTTTAAGCTCAAGGGAAAAGACGAGTATTTCCTGGCTTGGACAACTACACCATGGACACTTCCAAGCAATGTGGCACTTTGTGTAAACCCTGATGAAACCTATGTAAAGGTTGAGAAGGATGGAGAAGTCTACATACTTGCCGAAGCTCTTTGTGATGCAAACCTTGGAGAGGGAACATATAAAATCTTAGAAAAATACAAGGGCAAGGATTTGGAATACACAGAATACGAGCCGTTATTTGACTTTGTAAAACCGGATAAAAAAGCATGGTTTATAACCTGCGATAGTTATGTAACACTTACAGACGGTACGGGAATAGTACATACAGCACCGGCATTCGGTGAAGATGACTCAAGAGTGGGAAGAAACTATGATCTTCCATTTGTGCAGTTAGTTGACGGAAAAGGAGAGATGACTGCCGAAACAAAGTGGCCGGGAGTATTTGTAAAAAAAGCCGATCCGCTTGTATTAAAGGATCTTGAGGAAAACGGAAAACTTTTCTCAGTACTTGATTTTGAGCATAGTTATCCGCATTGTTGGAGATGTTCAACACCTCTTATTTATTACGCAAGAGAATCTTGGTATATCAAGATGACGGCTGTAAAAGAGGATCTGATAAGAAATAACAACACTATTAATTGGATACCTGAAAGTATAGGTAAGGGAAGATTCGGAGACTGGCTTGAAAATGTTCAGGACTGGGCTATATCAAGAAACAGATATTGGGGTACACCGCTTAATATTTGGCAGTGCGAGTGCGGACATATGCACAGCATAGGAAGTATAGAAGAGTTAAAATCAATGTCCGATAACTGCCCTGATGATATAGAATTACACAGACCTTATATAGATGAGGTTACCATAAGCTGTCCAAAGTGCTCAAAGCAGATGAGAAGAGTTCCGGAAGTTATAGACTGTTGGTTTGACTCAGGAGCTATGCCGTTTGCACAGCATCATTATCCTTTTGAAAATCAGGAACTTTTTAAGGCACAGTTTCCGGCAGACTTTATTTCAGAGGCGGTAGACCAGACCAGAGGATGGTTTTACTCATTACTTGCTATATCAACTTTGATATTTAACAAGGCTCCTTATAAAAATGTTATAGTTATGGGGCATGTGCAGGATGAGTTCGGTCAAAAAATGAGTAAGTCAAAGGGTAACTCCGTAGAGCCTATGGAAGCTTTGGGTGAGTTCGGAGCTGATGCTATAAGGTGGTATTTTTATGTGAATTCAGCACCTTGGCTGCCAAACAGATTTCATGACAAGGCGGTAATGGAAGGACAGAGAAAGTTTATGGGAACCTTGTGGAATACCTATGCTTTCTATATACTGTATGCGGAAATAGACCAATTTGACCCAACAAAGTACAGCCTTGACTATGATAAACTTTCCGTTATGGATAAGTGGCTTTTATCAAAGCTTAATTCACTTAAAAAGCTTGTGGATGAGTGTTTGTCTAACTATAAGATCACAGAAGCAGCAAGAGCTTTACAAAACTTTACAGACGAGCTTAGTAACTGGTATGTAAGAAGATGCAGAGAGAGATTTTGGGCAGGAGGTATGGAGCAGGATAAGATCAATGCTTATATGACCCTATATACCGCACTTAAGGAGCTCTGCCTTATCTCAGCACCTATGATACCTTTTATAACAGAAAGCATTTACCAAAACTTGGTAAGAAGTGTTGATAAGAGTGCTAAGGAAAGTATACATCTTTGTGACTTCCCTAAGGTTGAAGAAAGCTACATAGATAAAGAACTTGAAAAGTATATGGACGAAGTACTCGACATAGTGGTACTTGGAAGGGCGGCAAGAAATGCGGCAAATACCAAGAACAGACAGCCGCTTGCCAATATGTATGTAAAGGCGGCTACACTTCCAAAGTTCTATGCGGACATAGTTAAGGAAGAGCTTAATGTTAAAAATATTGAGTTCAGAGAAGATGTAGACAGTTTTGTATCCTATGTATTCAAACCTCAACTTAAGACAGTAGGTCCAAAGTATGGAAAACTCTTAGGAGGCATAAAAGAATACTTAAGCAATCTGGACGGCTCTAAGGCTATGGCTGAGCTTAATTCAGGCGGAAGTCTTAAGTTTGAAGTAAACGGTGAAACAGTTGAACTTGGAAAGGATGATCTACTTATAGATACTGTTAAGAGCGAGCATTATATTTCCGAGAGTGATGCCAAGGTTAGTGTAGTACTTGATATCTACTTGACAGAAGAACTTATTGAAGAGGGCTTTGTAAGAGAGGTTATCAGTAAGATACAGACTATGAGAAAAGAAGCCGGCTTTGAGGTTATGGATCACATAATTATATCTGTAAGCGACAATGATAAGCTTATAAATATTATTAATAATAATAAGAACACATTGAAGTCAGAAACTTTGGCAGATGATGTCTTATATACCCACGAAGGTGCCTATAGTAAAGAGTGGAACCTGAACGGGGAAAATGTTACATTAGGTGTTAAAAAAGTGTAAAGGAGTATTGAATGGCAATAATAAGCAAAGAAGCTTTGAAACAGTCTATTATAGACAATGTAAAAGTTCTTTACAAAAAAACCATAGATGAGGCCAGCACAGAACAGGTATTTCAAGCTGTGTCTTATGCGGTCAAAGATATTATTATAGATAATTGGATAAAAACCCATAAAGCCTATGAAGAAAAGGATGTAAAGGTTCTTTACTATATGTCCATGGAGTTTTTGATGGGTAGAGCCTTGGGCAATAACCTTATCAACCTTGGTGAATTGAAAGAGGTTAAGGAAGCGCTTGATGAGATGGGCTTTGACCTTAATGCTATAGAAGATGAAGAACCGGATCCTGCTCTTGGTAACGGTGGACTCGGAAGACTTGCGGCTTGTTTTTTAGAGTCTTTAAGTTCACTTAATTATCCTGTTTACGGCTGCGGTATCAGATACAGATACGGTATGTTTAAGCAAAAAATCGAAGACGGTTATCAGGTGGAAGTGCCGGATGAATGGTTAAAGCACTCATATCCTTTTGAGTTAAAAAGACCTGAGTATGCCTGTGAAGTAAAATTCGGGGGCTATGTAAAAGTGGAAAATGTTGACGGCAAAGATAAGTTTGTTCAAACTGATTATAATTCAGTAAGGGCAATACCTTACGATATGCCTATAGTAGGTTACGGAAACGGAATCGTCAACACACTTAGAATTTGGGATGCTGAGGCTATAGTCAATTTCAGCCTTTCAGACTTTGATAAGGGTGAGTATCAAAAAGCGGTAGAGCAGGAAAACCTTGCAAGAACTATTTGCGAGGTACTTTATCCTAATGATAATCATTATGCAGGTAAGGAGCTTAGATTAAAGCAGCAGTATTTCTTCGTATCGGCAAGTGTGCAAAGGGCGGTTGCAAGATTTAAGGAACATCATTCAGACATAAGAGAACTTCCTAACAAGGTAGTATTTCAGATGAATGATACACATCCTACGGTAGCCGTACCTGAGCTTATGAGAATACTTCTTGACGAAGAGGGACTTAACTGGGATGAGGCTTGGGATATATGCAGCAAGACCTGTGCCTATACCAACCATACAATTATGGCAGAGGCACTTGAGAAGTGGCCTATAGACCTTTTCAAAAGACTCTTACCTCGTATATATCAGATAGTTGAAGAAATAGACAGGCGTTTTATCGAAAAAGTAAAGAAATTCTATAATAACGATGAAACTAAAGTTGCAAATATGGCTATACTCTATGACAATCAGGTGCGTATGGCATATATGGCAATAGCCGGAAGCTTTTCTGTAAACGGTGTTGCAAGACTGCACACAGAAATACTTAAGTCAAGAGAGCTAAAAGACTTCTACGAAATGGAAAGCTATAAGTTTAACAACAAGACTAACGGTGTTACACAAAGAAGATTCTTGCTTAAGGCTAACCCCTTACTTGCCGATTGGGTAACAAAAAGAATAGGTAAAGACTGGATCACAGACCTTTCTCAAATGAGAAAGCTTACACCTTATGCAGATGATGAGCTTGCAGTAGCCGAATTTATGGAGATTAAGCAGCAGAACAAGATAAGGCTTGCAGAGTATATTAAAAAACATAACGGTATAGAAGTGGATGTCAATTCTATATTTGATGTGCAGGTAAAAAGACTGCATGAGTTTAAGAGACAGCTTCTTAACATCCTGCATGTAATGTATTTGTATAACAAATTAAAGACTGACCCGAGCTTTGATATGTATCCTACTACATTTATCTTCGGTGCCAAGGCGGCTGCCGGATACAGAAGGGCAAAGCTTACAATTAAGCTTATTAATTCCGTTGCCGATGTAATTAACAATGACGAAAGCATTAACGGCAAGATTAAGGTTGTATTTATAGAAGATTATAAGGTATCTACAGCGGAGATCATATTTGCAGCGGCAAATGTAAGTGAGCAGATATCGGCAGCAAGTAAGGAAGCTTCAGGAACCAGTAACATGAAGTTCATGATGAACGGTGCAATAACCGTAGGTACTTTAGACGGTGCTACAGTTGAGATAGTTGAAGAAGTAGGCAGGGAGAATGCTTATATATTCGGACTTTCAGCCGAGGAAGTTATAGCTTACGAAAAGAACGGTAACTATGATCCTAAGGAGATCTTCAACAACAATGAAGAGATAAGAACCGTACTTATGCAGTTAATAAACGGTTACTATGCTCCGGATGACAGCGAAAGATTTAGAGAAATCTATGACTCGCTCTTAGAAGACCAAGGGTATGATAAGGCAGACACCTACTTCATACTTAAGGACTTTATGTCATATGTAAATATACAAAATGAGGTCAATAAAGCTTACCAAGACAGAAAAACTTGGGGAAGAAAGGCGGTACTGCAAACAGCAGCCTGCGGTAAGTTCTCATCAGACAGAACGGTAGAGGACTATGTAAGAGATGTATGGCATTTGGAGAAGGTGTATTTACAGTAATTAGTGGAATATAGAAATATAAAAAAGAAACTCATATTGTGTGATATGGGTTTCTTTTTTTTAGACGAAGATGAATTCCGGAGGCAGCTTGATAGATATACATATATAATATACAGCTGAAAGCAAGCTTTCATTTGGTATATTATATATGTATATCTAAACTACCAGAAACTGTAACCTTTTATATTATAAATGCAAATTTTGGCTTGCGAATGAATTGTTATTAGCAATCAAAAGTAGTATAATTAAAAGAAAAAGGAAGTGATGTATATGGCAAGAACCTCAAATATTTATGTAAGAGTGGAACCTGATATTAAAGAACAGGCAGAAGTAATACTTGAAAAACTTGGAATACCGATGTCCAATGCTGTGTCTATCTTTTTAAGACAGGTTATAATGCAAAACGGTTTGCCTTTTGAAGTTAAAATTCCAAATGATAAACCTCTTTCCTTGCTTAATCTGTCAGAAACGGAATTTAATAGGGAAATGCAAAAGGCTCATGATGATTTTGAGAGAGGAAGGACATATAGCTTTGAAGAGATTGAAAAGGAGCTAAACAAAGAGTTGGGGTTATGAAATATAAGATAATATTTTCTAAAAATGCCAAAAGTGATTTAATAAGTATTGTAAGATATATTGCAGTTGAATTATTAGAACCTGATATCGCTGAAAAGTTATCGCATAGAATACTAATAGCTATTAAATCCCTTGAGGAATTTCCATACAGGCATGGACTATGTTATTATAAAGAATGGAAAGATAAAGGACTTAGAGTTTTACCGGTGGAAAATTATCTTGTGTTTTATATGCCTGATGAGTCTAATCAAACTATAAGAATATATCGTGTCTTATATGCTAAAAGATATATAGAAAATCAATTAAAAGATAAGATAGTATTTGAATAATAACCGGAAATTTTACACTCAGAAAACAACTTAAATCCTATTGTAATGTATCATTTACATTTAATTAATATCATCAATAGGAGAGTAGATTTTAATTCTCTTTGAATATATATGTTACAATCTATTGACAAAGTGGTAATAAAGCTAGATATCAACGATACATTACTCTAGTAGTAGGTAAAAATTAAACTTCGCATCAAATGAAATACTACCGGTGTATTCATTCAAAAGAAGACTCTGATTTTGTAGCTTGCATGGAAGACCTCCTTGATGTTTATGAACCTCCATATTTCGCAGTGTAGCCTGTTGTATATATATGAAAAACCATAAAACTCTTTGATAATGTTATGGAGTCTTTGCTTTCACTTAAAGGTAATAATCAGAAAATTGATTCTAATTATAAGAGAAATTTTACTTGTAGTATTTTTATTTTTTTGAACAACTTCGATGAAAACGCTATGTAAGTTCTCATGATTATATTTCTGCAATTAACCGGGCAATGAACATCAAATATCTATCTGATTTAGTATTTCCGGATGTAAAGAAAAACATTTTAGTAATTGATAACATTAACACACATAAACCGGCTTCCATTTATAAAGTATTTAAACCTAAAGAGACACAACGAATTATAAAGCGACTACAAATCCACTATAATCCCAAACATTGAAGTTTACTTAATATGGGAGAAATTAAGTTTAAAGTAATGACTCATTAATGTTTCTCACTCAGAATAGCGAGCGGTGAAAAATTAAGTGTTATCTGGCAGCATGGGCATAATATCGCAATCGGAGTGCAGCTAAGATACAATGGCATTTCAAAACCGGAAATGTACGAGAAAAATTTATATCTCTGTGTCCTGTACTTGAATCTGCTACTTATTAGCTGAAGTATTAGACATGATAAATATCATTTATACACTACTCTAGATTAATTAAATCTAATATACAGGAGGTTTATTATGAAACAAATAAGCACAAAAGCTAAATCATGGATTAATTTAATAGTATTTTTAATAACACTAATTTTTAACTATTTAACAGCATCCGGGTTCATTAATGGAATGAGTCAAAAAGTAGTGTCTAATAAATATAATACACTAATTACACCTGCAGGATTTGCATTTTCAATTTGGGGGATAATTTATTCTTTGATTGGCATTTCTTTAATTTATATGTTAGTAAAAGGCACAGAAACAAAAGTTAAGAATTTAATCGGTATTTTAACACCGATAATTTTATTTAACTTCCTATTTAATATTTTATGGAACATTAGTTTTTCATATGAAAAAATCGGTTTTTCCACTATATGTATATCTTTAATACTCATAAGTCTTATTTTAATTAATAAAAAATTATATGTTCATAGGAAAGAAATAGAATATAGACTTACAAGTGTTGCTTTTGGTATATATGCAGGATGGATAACAATCGCTTCATTTGTTAATATGCTTGCTTTTCTAGTAAGTATAAATTGGGATGGTTTTGGAATTTCTCAAACAATTTGGGCTCCAATAATTTTATTAATAATTATAGTTATCTCTATTTTGATAAATATAAAATTAAACAATGCCGTATATTTTTTACCTATAGCTTGGGCTATTTTTGGCATAGTAATTAAAATAAATACAGCGGAAAATACAGTTATTTATGGACCATATATGATGCCATTAGGAATTGTTGGAATTGTTATCCTAATATTACTTTCAATAATTCAATTTAAGAAAAATAAATACTGTGTTATATAAAAATAGAAAACAATTATTTCTATATTCTTAATACTAAATGAGTAATGTAAAATCAAATATTGATCAATAAATAAGATTTTTTATTAAAACAGATATTTTATATTCGTTACAATAAAGGATAAATTTCCACTCTAAAAGTGTATGGGAATTTATCCTTTTGATTTTAAATAGAAATGTTGTATCGCTTGGAAATACACTTCTCTGACGGTTAAGCTTACGGTATGTAGAATTAAGCGATTCTATAGCATTAGTGGTATAGATAACCTTTCTGACCACGGAAGAAAACTTGAAAATAGGGGAAATAGCATCCCGGTTATCTTTCCAGCATTTCATTGAGTTTGGATATTTTGGTGCCTATTTTTCTGTCATGTGTTCTAAGGCTGTCAGGGCTTTTTTCTCATCAGGAGCCTGATAAATGGTCTTCAAATCTGCCGCAAACATTTTTTCTTCAATTTATCCTCTCATTTTCTATTTAACTCTACTTTTACATAAAAAAATAGTTATCACGCCTATTATTGTTATAATCCTTTTTTCTAAATCCTATATAATATTTCTTGCCGATTTACATACTATCTCTAATATCACCTAAAATATTACTTCACAATTCACATATAATACAAAAGTCGACTGACCTCACTGAGTAATGAGCCAATCAATTAATATTTCTTAAAATATGCTAAAAAATCAAATCAACAAAATGCTGTCAAAGTCTTCTTCATAGTAATTTGCTGCTATATCCACAAGAAATTCATCTGGATCTGAATCCTCTATACTTTCTGTTAAAACAGTTGGTCCTAGAAAAAGTCTGTCTGGATTAGGATTTTCTACAGTTTTTTTGATACTTGTCAATTCTAATTCAAATTCATCTGGGTCAGAACTTTCTACAGTTCTAGTTTTCAAAGTTCGCCCATGTATTTGAAATTGAACCACACCATCATTTTTCTTTTCTGAGTACTTACTTAAAATATGCTTTTTCATTAATATTCCTCCATTATTATTTTTATCTGTTCCTTATTCATATGAGAATCTTGTAAAAAATCAATTTTTACATCATCATATTTATCCAGTTCATTAAAAAACTCCGGTACCTTATCATAATTACCCACAAACACTATGTGTTTACATTTTTCCTTCTCAATTTCCAGCAGCAACTCTTTCCACTTAACAGCATCTTGATTATGTGCTTCCTCCACATCTGCAATATTTAGTGTAATAACTTCGCTCCTCACCATCACATTGGTTGGTATTTTATTTTTACTAATATCTTGCAAAGTAATACCTATAGATATACATACTATCAAAAATATTGTTAAAGTTACCCACTCCTGTAAATTAAGAACATAGCTTACAAAAAGCTGTGCCTTACATCTAAGTTGCTCCCAGTCGTATTTATACTGTACAAGAATTTCTCTGTCTTTCTTTGTCCTTTTACACAAATCCTTAAGAGTACTTTTTCTTATCCCTTGAACTCTGATTGCCTTAAATACATATGCACAAATATTTACTAATGAGTATAACATTAAAACAATTCCCAGAATCAATAAAAAAGGAAATGTAGTTATTGCTTTTAACTCTATTACAGCTAATGCCAACGGTAATACCGTCAGAATAATTGTTGCATACATATTTATCTTATCAACACTTGAACCTATACGCTGATTTTCAATTTCTATTAGATAACATAATTTTTCCTTTTCAATTGCTAAATCCTTATAAGCCAATTTTTTAACATGTCTTTTAAATTTTTTCGGTGACGCATCTATATGATTCTCAGTAATCATATTGCCTAAATTTATTACTATAGAAAAATATAACTTTTTTTTCTTTATATCAAAAGTTATTAAATATAGAATAGAATCACCAAGCATTATATTTATTAGGCTAATTCTCAGATGACATTTTTTTTCTTTAAATTTCCCAACATCAATTGTAGCAAAATTATCATCATCACTTAAACAAAACAAAGGACTATGAGACCATATCCACAATAAAATATTTATCAGAATTTTTATAATACATCACCTCCCAGCTAACCAAGCAGATATCCGATAATTTTCTCGGAAATTGGTATTTTCAGTTCATACTCAAGCCATAACCACTGTCCATTTGGATTGACTTCCAAAAAATACCATCTATCATTTTTATCAACTATAAAATCAAATGCACCATAATTTAACTCAAACTCTTTTAATAACTCCTTGCATTGTACTGAAATCTTTAGTGGACAGTCTATGACTCCATATTTTAACCCACTATAATTTTTCCGCCAATCTAATTTATCTTGTGAGTCTATCCTAACAGTAAAAAAATAACCATCTATATATGTCATTCTTACTTCATACTGTTTATTTATGTACTCTTGAAAATATACAGGTGTCAACGAAATATCTTCATCCAATACTCCAAGGTAGTTTGTATGATACAATTCCACAACATCACCCACTATTATTTTTCCTGTTGTAAGTGGTTTTATAATAGACTTTTTATTTAAATAATCCTTTGTACACCTGTTGCTATTTCCAATAAATGATTTTGGAACAAGTAAACCTTTTTTTTCGGCATATAATAATTGAAATGCTTTATTTTCAGTTTTTCTAAGTATATAAGGTCTGGTCAGTACCCTTCCCTGAAAATCATCCACAATTCCATTAATTAAAGAGATAATATCCTTTGCAATCATACCTCTGTATGCATTACTGTACTCATCAAGATTGGGAAGCCTAGGCTTTCTATAGTAAATACTATGTAATTCCTTCTTTTCCAGACTCCACTCATCACATGAAATCATCCATTGTTTAGATCCTCCAAGAATAACCTCATACTTTGGAAACATATCCACATCTAACCTATAAATTTCTGCAACTTTTCTATATTTATTCATTACATAATCTACTGTATTGTCAATTGAGCCTGTAATTATTAATACCTTTTTCATCTCCACCCTTTGCCAAAAAATATACACCTGCATACACATTAATTTTCATAAGGACTATGCAATCTCCCAAGTGTATTTATTATACATCCCTATTAAATATTTTCAAGCAAGAAAGTGAAATACAATAATAAGCATCACACAAACTATATATATTTTTTTACTCTTCCTCATAAGCATCTATTGCCATATCATCCACTTCTTCCTGCTCCACTTCCTCCTGTGTTTCTTCCGGTTCTTCTACATTATCCCCGCTTTCATAATCATCCTCAAGCTCATTATAGTCTTCATCATCCTCGCTTTCCTCCTGCTTTTTCTTGTAAATTTTAAAATAATATCCTGCTCAGACAATTGCCATGACAAGCAATCCTAAAAATATATAAAGCCCTGCTCCTTTACTTTCTTCCTTCTTTTTAGTCTCTTCCTTTACCGGTTCTTCTTTTGTTGCTTCTGTTGGTGGCGGTACCTCTTCTATCTTTTTTACTTCCTCTTTAGGTTTTTCTTTTGCTTCAACCATATTTAATAAATCATCTTCACTTACCTCTGTAAGCAGCATGACATTTTGCCCTTTTTCATCATAATTAATGATTAGATGAAAGGTCTTTCCGGATTTTGTTTTAAATGTAATGAACTGTCTGACATCGGCAAAATATTTACTACTTTCATTCTCCGTACTTTCTCCATGATGAATAGGATAGCCTTGATTGGCATTATTTACATTTTCTATAAGTTCCGCCTTTGCACTGCCTTCTGCTGTAGGAATACATTTATTTATACTATCACTTTGGCTGCCTACCTGATTATCACTTGGAGGCTATTTTGCCTCCAGTTTATTCGGAAAGCGTACTTCCTTTTCTTCTTTATTATCTTTACTTGCTGTTTCCCGAGTCGCCTCAGTTTCTATTTCACTTTCACTAACCTGTGCAAAAACATATGTAGGGTAAATATTCCCTATAATAAACATCAAAAGTAGGTAAATAACTCCTACCAATCTTTTCACCCTGTTCTTTTTAGATGTCCTCTATAAAAAACTGTGTATTTAATTTTTCAGCAAAAAATCAAAGGATTGTTTTTTCTATCCTCTAAAATATTTGCTAAAGATAAATTCAATTTATTCCCAAAATGTATCTTCTACTGTTTGATATTGTGCAAAAGTCCATACTTCTTGTATTTTTCCATCTTCTATTTTGAACAAATCAATTCCCGGATCATTTAGTTTTTCATTACCTTTTTCTGCTAATGAAACAACACTTGCAGCAACAAAACAATCATTACTTGCAGCCCACTCTGTCATTACTCTGAATGTTCCATTACTTCTTTTCGCAAATTCTCCTAAACGTTCTCCAAGTGCTTGTTTTCCTTTAATTATTCCTGATAGAGAACTTTCTCCACCCATATGCCATACAATCGTATCTGCCATTGTTTCAAAAGCCGCTTCAAAATCTCCTCTTGATAATGCTTCTGTGTAAGTATTAAATACTTTCATAACTTCATTTTTCATACCTGTTTATCTCCTTTTTTTAATACTGGAAATTTACTTTTGATTTCCTGTTTATATTATACTTTTTTAAGTCTTGATTTTACAAGTACGAACATATATAATACATAGTATCTATTATGTTACTTTAATTGTTTTCGGAGGTTTGATGTGTCAAATATTTATGATAAATGTCCCTATGTTACTACTCAAAGAGTTTTACAAGGGAAATGGGCAATTGTAATACTATATCATCTTAGTACAGGCACTAAGAGATTTAATGAACTTGAAAAATTGATGCCTGAAACTACAAGGACTGTTTTAACAAGACAACTTCGTCAGCTTGAAGCAGATAGGCTCGTTAATCGAAAAGTTTTTGCGGAAGTTCCCCCTCATGTTGAATATTCTTTGAGTAAAATCGGAACTAAATTTCAAAAAGTATTAGATGAAATAGAAGTTTTTGGTTTGGACTATATTGCAGAATTGAAATCTCTTGAAAAACCTAAAAATAAATGAATAAATAAAGTAACCTCTTTTTTAAGTTATTCCTTTTTCTCTGGAACTTGACAGTTGCCTATGAAGTTAAAATACACATCAACCTTTTGTTTTCTGTCTTTGCCTTTTCTTCCTCTTGTGGCTTCATGGACTACAATTTTTTCTATATACTCATTTATCATTGGTACTGTCAATTTCTCAATGCCTGTATATTTCTATATCATCTTTAGGAATTTTTCGGTATCAACTTTTCTCTGATGGTAGCTTTCTATCTCATCTTCAAAATACTGTATTTGCTTTTCTAATTCTTGTTGCTCCGTATCATAGGTATTAAATAATCTATCAAAGTGTTTTACAGGAATTTTCCCAAGTGCGTGGTCTTCATATAGCTTTGTAATGAGGGTTGTTAGTTCTTCATTTCTTGAGGACAGTTTTTCTAACTTCTCTTTATCCTCTTGATACTTTTCTTCTCTTTTTTCATCAGATAACTTGTTCATCACTTTTAGAAATTCTTGCTTATCTTCTTTGGCAAAGTCTGTGATTTCTTTGATTGATTTTAAGAGAATTTCATTCACTGTTTTTACTTTGATGTAGTGCATACTGCAAGTGCCTTTTCTGTGTCGGTAATGTTGACATACAAAACAATAATCGCAGTCGTATTTCTTTTCTTTGTGTTCTGCCGGCTCTCTATAACTTAGCTTTCCTCCGCAATCTGAACAGATTAAAAGCCCTGTAAATGGGTGTGAGGTTGTACCGTACTTCGGACTTCTCCTCACTGTTTTTCTTAACCTTTGGGCGTTATTCCATGTTTCTTCGTCAATAATTGCTTCATGGGTGTTTTTGAAGATAATAAGTTCATCTTCTTTTGCCTTTCTTCTTTTCTTGGTTTTGTAATCAAGGCATATTGTTTTACCAAGTACAGTGTGTCCCATATATTCTCTTTTTTCTAAGATATATCCTACTGTGGTCGGTGTCCAAAAATACGGGTCTTCTATTCCTCTTTTCTTTGAGCTATGATTATTTTCGGGGTAATGTATTTGGGCATAGGCTGACGGAATAAGGACTTTATCTTTGGTTAATATGTCTGCTATCTGTGTTACTCCATATCCCTCTATTACAAGCCTGTAAATGCGTTTTACGACCTTTGAACTCTCTTTATCAACAAGTAACTCCTGTTTGTTCTTAGGGTTTCTATAATAGCCATATGGAACGCTTAGTGATACTCTTTTACCCTCTTATATTCTTGCTCTGAAGATAGATTGTATTTTTCTTGAGGTATCCCTTGCATACCATTCGTTCATAATGTTTAGAAATGGGGTAAAGTCGCTTTCTACTTGTTTCTCACTATCTATTCCGTTTGTTGATAGCGATAAACCTTACTCCTTTTTCTTTAAAAAGTATTTCGGTGTAAAAACCTACTTTGAGGTAATCTCTATCAAATCTACTCATATCTTTAACTATCACAGTAGATACTTTGTTTTCTTCTACTGCTTTTATCATCTTTTGAAATCCCTCTCTATCAAAGTTCTTGCATACTTAGTTTTTTTAGGTCTACCATTCATGGTAAGTCTTTCCGTATCAGTTAAAAGAATGTTATTTTCAAACTTTTCATCTACATATGGCTTTATATCTTTTGAGCTTCCCCATGAAGCGTTTTGTAAAGTGCCTTTTTTAATTTATGGACGCTTTTTCGTTAAGCATTTTCATTTTTAGACAAAGAAAAAACAGTAAACCTTTTTCGATTCACTGTTCTGTGTTAGTTTTTATTAAATTGTTAGTTTAACAAGTTGGGAATTACCTACTTGTGATACTCTTTTATTTTATGTTCATATTCAGTTAAAAGATTCTTTGAATAGATTTTTTCCTTTTCTGAATTTCTAACTTCTTTCCAAAGAATAGACGCTACTTTTAATTTGTTCGAATAGTTGCGACTATTTTCGTCTGCACAGAAATCCTTTAAAAATTGATTCCATTGACAAACCGAATTATCATACTTGGCATAATCTGATTTCCCATAATAAACCTTTAGCATATCTTGAATTGTAAAACTCAAATCATTTTCTCTCTTTACTTTTCTCCAAGCAGTAGCCATATCAGCAGTAAATTTAAAAGGTGTAATACCTGTTACGGCAGAGAAATATTCTCTAAATTTTGTGTTAAAGGAAAAACCACATTCAAGTAATGGTGTCTCTAAAGTAATATTTTTAACTTGCTTCTTTTCATTTTTTACTGATGACTTTTTAATCAAATTACCATTAAAGTACTGCTCAATAATGTGATTGAGTTCCTGTTTTGTACTTTTATATTCTAATCCTAATGACTTGCATATCTGCGAAAGTTCTTCACGATACCAATAGTATTGATTAAACTCATCAAACGATGTAATTTTATCAAATTCAGGTCTACTTTCTATCAATATTTTAGCTCCTCAAAACCAATTTGCTTTTTCATATTTAGTATCTACAGCTCCTCAACCTTCACCCGTCGCTGCTCCGTCGTATCCCGCTCGCGCACGGTGACAGTGCCGTCCTCCAGCGTTTGGAAGTCGACGACTACGCAGTGCGGCGTACCGATTTCGTCTTGGCGGCGGTAGCGTTTGCCGATGTTGCCGTTGTCGTCCCACA
>ERZ773043.978-NODE-978-length-16564-cov-12.175238_pt1 | contig 16564 bp, 12 predicted proteins | sample MGYA00580636_ERZ773043 | MGnify/ENA primary metagenome ERZ773043 (study PRJEB29015, sample SAMEA2737992) | human oral metagenome | biome: human oral; feature: human-associated habitat; material: dental | place: China | collected 2065 ... | reverse complement strand
GGATGCAGCCCCCAAACGTCCAACAATGAAAGCGAGGAAATTCTGATGAACAGTGTCGTTTTGAGCGGACGGCTCGCTGCGGATATTCGCGAACACTACACCAAGACAGGGAAGCATGTTATTCATTTTCCGCTTGCCGTCCAGAAAGGTTTTCAAAGAAACGAGGAGGGGAAGTATCCCGTCAATTATTTCCAAATTGAAATTTGGAATAAGCTCGCCGATGCCTGTGTCGATCATTTGATGCGTGGCGATCGAATCAATGTGATCGGTCGTCTTGATTCAGATCGCCGTCAAGATGAACAGGGAAACACTTCCTATTGGACGAAAGTTGTCGCCACAGAGGTCGAGTTCCTGACCCCCCGAAGGAGAGATAACAAAACAAATGAGGAGATACCGGATGCCGTTTCGGATGAATCGTTTTCTGAAGCACCATTCCCGGCAGTGGATGATGACGAAATTCCGTTTTGACCGATACTTCTCATCAAAAAAGGATGGATGACCGCAAATGCTGGCATCCATCCTTTTTTTCATGGAGAAATTCCGCTATACTGTGTATTAGTTAAGGTCACAGGAAGGGGCGTTCTCCATGTACGAGGATTTTAACATCTTTTTATTAAAACTTCCAGAGGACTGCAAGGAAATAACAACAGAACGCTGTGTGCAGTTTCATTTGCCGCGCAAGCATCATATTTGCCCTGTATGCGGATCGCAGTACACTTATGTCCACTCCTATCGTGCCCAAAATTTATGCGGACTGTCTACCAACACGGTCTACATCTATCGGAAGCGTCGGTATCGGTGTCAGGATTGTGGGAAAACCTTTTCCGAAGAAAATCCATTCATCGGTCATTTTCAGCGCATACCATACAGTGAAATCAATCACATCATCAGAGAGCATGGCGAACTTGTTCCGTCCTCTCTTATTGCACGCAGACACGGAATTTCCTCACACACCGTTATGCGTCATTTTGCGTGCGCTGTGAACTGTGTCGAAGAAAACGATGCAGAGAATGAAAAAATCTTGAGCACGGTCATTTCTATTGATGAGTTTCGCGGAAATGCCGGTGCAAAATTTCAGGTTGTAGTCAACGATTTAGAGAGACGTAAGTGCTGTGACATCATCGACGATCGCAGTGCTATCACGCTCTACGATCGAGTTCGTAACTATCCGCTTGCGGATCGCGAAAATGTTGCGTTGGTCAGCATTGATTTATCGCCCCTCTTTCGTCGTCTCGTCGAAGATTTTCTTCCCAACGCAGAAATAGCAGCCGATAAATTTCATGCGGTGCGCCTTGCCAACGATGCACTGGACAGCATCCGGAAAGAAGTCCAGATGGGACTTGATAAAAATAATAGGAAGTGGTTCAAAATACTGGAAAAGTTAATTATAATTATAGCATAAATAAAATGATTGATGAAAGAACAATTAAGAAAACGGTCAAAAATTTTCCTCTAAATGAGTGACTTGTTGTGGGGATACTGGCAAAAGTCTCGAGACACTGACAACTGTCACTCTTTTTTGAATGGAGGGACGGTTCTTTTGATTTCTTTGAAATATGTTATAATAGGGACGAAAGTTTGATCGAGCCAATCTCTATGGGAAAGATTTGGTGGAGCAGAGTGAAGATATTCGATAACATCACAAACACGGTGCGCGACGATCTTCGGGCAGAGATTGTGCGCGGCAGCAGGGTGTCCATTGCGGCAGCGTGTTTCTCCATGTACGCGTATCAGGAGCTGCGCGAGCAGCTGGCGTCCGTGGAGGAGTTCCGCTTCCTCTTCACCTCGCCCACATTCATTCGGGAAAAGGCAGCAAAGGAGAAGCGCGAGTTCTACATCCCGCGTATCTCGCGTGAGACAAGCCTCTACGGCACAGAGTTCGAGGTGCGCCTGCGCAACGAGATGACGCAGCGCGCGATTGCGAAGGAGTGCGCGGACTGGATCCGTGCCAAGGCGCGGTTCAAATCCAACACTGGCGGCGAGCAGATGCCAGGCTTCATGATGGTCTCTGCTGGCGAGAAGCAGACCGTCTATGTCCCGATGAGTGGCTTCACGACCGTGGATCTCGGCTGCGAGCGCGGAAACAACGCCTATAACATCGTGCAGTGTATGGACGAGCCGCAGGCAGCGCAGATGTATATGCGTACCTTCGACGAGCTCTGGAACGACCCTGTGCGTATGCAGGACGTGACGGATGCCGTCATCGAGAACATCAGCACCGCCTATGCAGAGCATGCGCCCGAGATGATCTACTTCACAACGCTCTATCACGTATTCAGTGAGTTCCTAGGGGATCTGTCCGAGAACGAGCTGCCGGATGAAAAAGTCGGATTCAAAAAGAGCAAAATATGGAGCATGCTCTACGACTTCCAGCGTGATGCCGTTCTCGCCATCATCAACAAGCTCGAGAAATACAACGGCTGCATCCTCGCGGACAGCGTCGGCCTCGGCAAGACATTTACCGCACTTGCGGTCATGAAATACTATGAGGAGTGCAACATGAGCATCCTCGTCCTGTGCCCGAAAAAGCTCGCGGAGAATTGGAACACCTACAAGGACAACTACGTCAACAATCCCCTTGCTGCGGATCGTCTGAACTACGATGTGCTCTTCCATACCGACCTCTCGCGCAGCCACGGACAGTCCAACGGGCTCGATCTGGATCGCCTGAACTGGGGGAACTACCAGCTCGTCGTTATCGACGAGTCGCACAACTTCCGCAACGGCATCGGAACGCACAGCCGCACGCAGGAGAACCGATATCAGCGGCTCATGGATCGTGTCATCCGTGCGGGGCGCAAGACAAAGGTGCTCATGCTCTCCGCGACACCGGTCAACAACCGCTTTACCGATCTAAAGAACCAGCTCGCCCTCGCCTACGCGGGGCACGCGGCAAACCTCGACGAGCGCCTCGACACATCGAGGAGCATCGAGGACATCTTTCGGCAGGCACAGAGCGCATTCAACACATGGAGCAAAGAGGAGCCTGGGGAACGCACGACGGACACACTGCTGCGCAAACTCGACTTTGACTTCTTCGAGCTGCTCGACAGCGTTACCATCGCACGCTCGCGCAGACACATCGAGAAATATTATGACACGAGCGCCATTGGCAAATTCCCCGCACGCCTGAAACCCATCTCCCTCCGCCCGCAGCTCACAGATCTGGCGGGCGCGATCAACTATCATGAGATCTACGAGCAGCTCATGCAGCTCACACTCTGCATCTATACGCCGTCGGACTACATCCACCCGAGCAGACGGGACAAATACAAAGACCTCACCCACAACAAGGGAGAGAACCTGACACAGACAGGACGCGAACGCGGCATGCAGCGCCTCATGAGCATCAACCTGCTCAAGCGCCTCGAGAGCTCCGTCCACTCGTTCCGTCTGACCCTAGGCAAAATCAAGGCGGGCATCGATGCGGCGATCACGGAGATCAATCGCTTCGAGCAGTCCGGCCATACGGATCTCCCCCTGTATGAGATGGAGACAACGGACCTCGACATGGACGACGAGAACACCGAGCTCTTTGCCGTCGGGAAAAGAGTACCCATCGATCTGGCAGACATGGACTGGAAATCCTGGCGGAGGGAGCTGACAAAGGACAGCGAAATACTGGCCGTCCTCACGAAAATGGTGGCGGACATCACCCCTGCACACGATACGAAGCTGCAGGAACTCCTGCGCCTCATCGCGGACAAGATCGAGCACCCCATCAACGAAGGCAATCGCCGTGTTCTCGTCTTTTCGGCATTTTCTGATACAGCGGAGTACCTCTACGAGCACGTCAGTACGTATCTCAAGGAAACATACGGATGCGACACGGCGCTCATCACCGGCTCCATCGACGGGCGCACAACGATCGCGGGCTTTCGCGCAACGCTCAACAACGTACTGACCTGCTTCTCCCCCCTCTCGAAGGGGCGGGACGTACTCATGCCGGGCAGCACGGCGGACATCACCGTCCTGATCGCGACGGACTGCATCTCCGAGGGACAGAACCTGCAGGACTGCGACTACATGGTCAACTACGACATCCACTGGAACCCCGTGCGCATCATCCAGCGGTTTGGGCGCATCGACCGCATCGGCAGTCGGAATGCGTGTATCCAACTCGTGAACTTCTGGCCGGATCTGACCCTCGACGACTACATCAACCTCAAGCCGCGCGTCGAGTCGCGCATGCGGCTCAGCATCATGACCTCTACGGGCGACGATGATCTCATCAACCCAGAGGAAAAGGGCGACCTAGAGTATCGTAAAATGCAGCTAAAACGCCTGCAGGAGGAGGTCGTCGACATCGAGGACATGAACGACGGCATCTCCATCATGGATCTCGGGCTCAACGAATTCCGCCTCGACCTGCTCGCATATCTAAAGGACCACGGTGACATGGACAAGAAGCCGCGCGGCCTGCATACCGTTGTTCCTGCGGCGGACGAGCTCGGTGCGGGTGTCATCTTCGTCCTGAAGAACATTCGCAGCAGCCTAGGCGTTGATACACGCAACCGCATTCACCCCTTCTACATGGTCTACATCGGGCAGGATGGAACGATCCTCTGCGACTATCAGAATCCGAAGAAGATCCTCGACGATATCCGCCTCCTCTGCCGTGGGAAAAAAGAGCCCATCCGAGCAGTATACGAGCCGTTCAACCGCGAGACCAATGATGGGCGTGATATGCACACCGTCTCTGCACTGCTGAACGATGCGATCCACTCCATCATCGACGTAAAGGAGGAGAGCGACATCGACAGCCTCTTCTCAGCAGGCGGAACAAGCGCCCTGCACAACGACATCGCGGGGCTCGACGACTTTGAGCTCATCTGCTTCCTCGTCGTGTGGTAGATAGGAGGCGAACATGCTCGGACTGCCGGCCTCTACGGAACTCAATCGGAGAATCCCAAAACAGAAAATCTATGGCAAATGCGAGCCTAGTCCTGCGCTCAAAAAGGCGTTCAGCGAGCAGATCGCATCCATCCACTGGCGCAACAAGATTGCGCCGGAGGTTCTGAACCTCGCCGCAGGGAAGGAGGTGCAGGAGCTCGAAGTATTCGAGCTGCGTCTGAACGATGGGCAAATTGATGAGGCTGTTCTGCGCCTCATTGACCGAGCGATCCCGTATCACATCCTCTTTGTCCTCGTGTGGGAGGATCGGATGCGCCTTGTTCTTGCATACAAAGAAACACCTGACGCAAAGAGTACAGGCGTGCGGGTGGAGCGGTACTATTACACAGACTGGATGCCTGTGGGGGAGGTAGTTCTGCTCATCGAGGGACTGTCGATGGATGCCGTCTATGAGAACCTCGTCCGCCGGATTGCGGGCGAGGCACTCGGGGATGCACGCACATCGACCCTCCGGGAGAGCGTCGCGGCGCAGGGGCGCAGAGAGCGGATCGAAAAGCAGATTGCTGCGCTCGAGGCGAAGATCCGACGGGAGAAGCAGCCAAAGAAAAAATTTGAGCTTGTGCAGGAACTAAAAGCACTACAGCGTAATTTATATAATTAGATAATATGGCTGGAGGGATGGTACATGATATATTCACCTCTAAGATACCCTGGGGGAAAAGGAAAGTTATCTTCTTTCATGGAAGTTTTAATCCGGAAGACTGGACATATGAATGGGACTTATATTGAACCGTTTGCTGGCGGAGCTGGAATTGCGATCAATCTGCTTTTAAATAATATTGTTTCAAAGATCGTAATTAACGATTTGGATAAGGGAATCTATTCATTTTGGAGAGCGATTTTAACAGAGACAGACCGATTTGTTTCTGACATCCTTTCAGTTCCTTTGAATATGGACGAATGGAACAGACAAAGAGTAATATATATGGAAAAATCTCAAAAATATAGTTACGATTTGGGCTTTGCTACATTTTATTTAAATCGAACCAATCGATCGGGAATAATTAAAGGTGGAGTTATTGGGGGGAAGGAACAAAGTGGAAGGTGGAAAATGGATGCTCGTTTTAATAGAAATGGTCTTATTAAGAGAGTACAGGAGATAGCTAAACGAAAGAAAAGCATATATGTTTATAACAAGGATATTAATAGTTTTCTTATCCATTATGCGCCTAAATACTTCAACAATGCATTGATTTATTTTGATCCACCTTACTACACAAAAGGGCATGAGTTATATATGAATTTCTTTCGGTATACTGATCATGTTCGTATCAGTGAGCAGATTTCTCAGCTTAATGTGGATTGGATTATTACATATGATATTAGAGATGAAATTTTGAATTTGTACCGTGACAGGGAATGTAGAAAATTGGCATGCTCATACTCTGCCGGAACTAAAAAGAAGGTAGATGAGGTAATGATATTTCGTAGGAATGATATGATTCCTACGGAATTAGAGCTGTCCACATGTGAAGGACATACCTTGTTGCATAATGTTATAGATTAAGAGGTGGAAAAGATGGGAACAAAAATTCAACATGTAAAAGTTGAGAAGTTTAGGAGCTTTCATGATGTTGAGTTTGATATAGGTAGAAAAATCACTGTGATAAGTGGTCAGAATGGTGTCGGTAAGTCCAATCTTATATCGTTAATCGCCTCCGGATCAGGGCTTGGTAAAAGCTCTGATTTTGGAGGAAATTTTCAACCAAAGTTTTATGACTTCTTTTATATCGCTCCAGAAGAAAACTACGAGGAATATAGTATTTATTTGCGTTATGCTAGTGATAATACAGATGAAACGGTTCTTAAATGTCTGACTTTTAAGGATGATACAGAGTCAAATCGTGGTATTCGTATTATTCCGAGAACCTCTAACAAAGAGGGGGATGATATAACCATAAAGGAAGCAGAACGCATAGCAAGAGAAAAATTTAATGTAGGTGGAGCGGCTAGAATTCCTATACCGACTATTTATTTAAGTATTTCCAGGCTATATCCTTTAGGTGAACGCAAGGAGTCTGTATGTATTAAAGAGATACGAAGAAACAATAAACTATATCAAAGTGAGGCTCATACGAAATTTTGTGATTGGTATAATTCTGTTATACCAGGGAGCATTAAAAAGGATGGGGATCTTAGCCTTATAGATAAGGAAGCAAGCACCCGGTCTTCGTTGCACATGGAAATGGAGAACACTCCTGCCCTTGGCAAGTCTGTCGGGCAGGACAATCTCGGAAATATTATTAGTGCACTCGTGGATATTTATATTTTATCACAGCAAGATAATTACAATGGAGCACTTATTTGTATTGATGAGATTGAAGTTTCGTTGCATCCGGATACGCAGATGCGACTATTGGACTTAATGGATAAGTTGGCTGATGAATTAAATATTCAATTCGTTGTAACGACGCACTCATTGACAGTGTTGAAAGATTTGTTGGGAAGGCACAAGAAAAAACCTAATGATTATGCCATTGTGTATCTAAAAAACCCATCTGCGCCCATGGTCACTGTTCAACAGTCATATGAAATTTTGAAAGCTGATTTATTAGGGAAAGTAACGTATCAAAAACCAAAACCCAAGGTGTATTTTGAGGATGAAGTTGGAAAACGTCTTTTTGATATGCTTGTTGGAGCACTTTATCATCAATGCAACACGCTGGAAGAGGAAGGAAATCTGAGAGGAAATATCTCACAGGGATATGTCTTTAAAATAAAAAACAGATTGGCAAACATAAAGAAATATAGCCACGCGATATCCTTAATTAACCCCATTGTAACATCTCTTGGGTGTGAAGAATTATTGAGATTTTCTCAGGCGGATCGGCTATATTCTGACCAAGTTATTTTTCTATTAGATGGAGATGCGCGTCATAAGCAAACAGAGCATAAACCAAAAATAAGAGAGTACTTGGACAGAATATATGATCCCCATAAGGATCATATATCTGATAGAGAGACCAATAGGAATAATATATGTTTTTTTCCCGATTATTTTGCTCCTGAATCGTTTCTTTATAGAATTATATACCAGATAGTGGATGCGGAAAGCAACCATGCGGTGTTTTGGCGTACTCTTGATCAACAGGAAGAAACCGCTTTGTATACTGCCTCCAAAATTCGGTCATGGTTTGTAGATCTTGCGTCGGACTTTAATAATGATGATCTAAAAAATATTTTTGGAGATATTGAGAAAAATGGAAAGGTATGGGCGTTTATAGATGCAACAAACCTGCTTAACTACTACTACGGCGACTATTCTACTATAGAAGAGTTGATATTGTTTTTTGAGAAGTTTGATCGTGCATTTCAAATGACATATAGTAAGATGATCAAAAACATATAGGACTAGAAAAGTGAGATTGTAATGGATAAGCTAAAAATACACAGCAGGGACAACGTAGCGCAGAATATCGAGGCGGTGGGGCGGCTGTTCCCGAACGCACTGACGGAGGTACTGCGGGATGGGAAGCTCGTGCAGGCGATCGACTTTGATGTGCTGCGGCAGGAGCTCGCGCGTGAGATCGTGGAGGGGCGTGAGGAGCGCTATGCGTTCACATGGCCGGACAAGCGGCAGGCGATTCTTGCAGCAAATGCGCCGATTGCGATGGCACTGCGTCCCGTTGTGGAGGACAGTGTCGGGCGGGATGGCAAAGAGGGCGCATTCGACAGCGAAAACCTCTACATCGAGGGGGACAATCTCGATGTACTGAAGCTGCTCCAAGAGACGTACCTCGGCAAGGTAAAGATGATCTATATCGATCCGCCGTACAATACCGGGAATGATGCCTTTGTGTACGATGATGATTTTGCGATGGAGAATGGGGAATTTATCGCGGCGAGTAAGGGCTACGATGCAGAAGGAAATCGGACGTATGATTTCCGCGCGAACAATGGGAGCAACGGGCGCTTTCACACGGACTGGTTGAATATGATCTATCCGCGTTTGCGTGTGGCGAAGTCTTTACTTGCCGATGATGGGGTTATTTTTATCAGTATTGATGACAGCGAGCAGGAAAATCTCAAGAAGGTTTGCAATGAGATTTTCGGTGAGCAGAATTTTATTGCGGAACTTGTTTGGGAACGGGCTTTTTCACCCAAAAATGATGCAAAATATATCTCCAACAGCCATGACTATGTGCTCATGTATGCGCGTGATACTAACAGTTTTCAGATTGGTCGTCTGCCACGCACGGAGGAGGCGAATGCACGCTATCAAAACCCCGACAATGACCCGCGAGGTGTATGGATGTCGAGTGATATTTCCGTCAAAACCTATTCTGCCGAAAATGATTATCAAATTATCGCCCCTTCGGGGCGAGTAATAGAGCCTCCAGCAGGACGCTGCTGGAGGCTCTCTAAAAATAAATTTTTAGAGAGCCTCCATGATAATCGGATTTGGTTTGGGGAGGATGGTGACGGTGTACCAAGAATAAAAAGATTCTTGTCCGAACTGAAGCACGATGGCTTGACCCCAACCTCGATTCTGTTTTATAAAGATGTCGGGCATAGTCAGGAGGGCGCAAAGGAAGTTACTCAACTCTTTGATGCGGGTGTATTCGATGGACCGAAGCCTGTGCGCCTTCTTACACGTCTCCTTACACTTGCAAATTTGAAAAAGGATTCCATTGTATTGGATTTCTTCTCGGGCTCGGCAGCAACGGCGCACGCACTCATGGCACGAAACGCCGAGGATATTGGTCATCGTAAATTCATCATGGTGCAGCTGCCCGAGGCGACGGGCGAGGGCGGTACAGCCTACAAAGCGGGCTATCGGAATATCTGCGAGATCGGTAAGGAGCGTATCCGCCGTGCGGGGGCGAAGATCGCGGCGGAGGCGGGCGAGAAGGCGGCAGGGCTTGACCTCGGGTTCCGCTGCCTGCGGCTCGACACGAGCAATATGACCGATGTCTACTATGCGCCCGATGCGGTGACGCAGGACGGGCTTTTTGCACAGGTGGACAATGTCAAGGCGGATCGCACGCCGGAGGATCTGCTCTTTCAGACGATGCTCGATCTCGGCATCCTGCTCTCGGCACCGATTACGGTGGAGGAGATCGTGGGGAAACGCGTTTTTAACGTCTCAGACGGATTCCTCCTCGCGTGCTTTGACCGTGATGTGACGGACGAGACGGTGACGGCAATCGCCAAGCGAAAGCCCTGCTATGCGGTGTTCCGTGATGCCTCGATGGCGGACGACAGTGCGCTGACGAACTTCGACCAGCTCTTTGCGGCGTACAGCCCCGCAACGGTGCGGCGGGTGCTGTAGTGTAACACCCCTCGGGAAGCGCTATGAATCATTATGAGTAGGAGGAGTCATGATGCAAACGTCTGTATTTACCATGGAACAGATTGCTGCAGCGGTGAAACCGCTTGCTGATAAATATCGTGTGAAGGAAATTTATTTGTTTGGTTCGTACGCACGCGGGGAAGCGGACGAGAACAGCGATTTGGATTTTCTTGTTTTTGGTGGAGAAATGTTTCGGCGAACGATGATTTTTGCCTTGGCGGAGGAGCTGCGCGAGGTGCTCAAGAAAAACGTGGATGTTTTTGAAATCGCAGAGGTCAACCCGGACAGTAATTTCTATCAAACGATTATGAAAGAAAAGGTTTTGGTGGCATGAAGTACTCGGATCGGCAAAGGGTTCAAAAGATCTATGACTATGCTGTTCAGTTGCAGGAATATATCCGAAAAAACGACATTGAAAAAGAGGAGTTGCTGACGCAGCTGCCGCTTCAATGGCTTGTCACAACGCCGTTATACAATATGGGAGAGCACTGTTATTATTTGTCCGCAGCGTATAAGGCGAAACATGCTGAAATCTCATGGACGATGATTGCAGGGCTCAGGCATCGCCTAGTGCATGATTATGACGGGACGAACTGGAATATTATTTCAGAGGTTGTTTTTGAGGAGTTGCCCATCCTGATCCAGCAGCTGGAGCGCTGTTTGACAGAATATGAGAATACGGGTGATTGCTGATGAAGTTTCACTTTACGGTGCAGCCGTACCAGACGGATGCGGTGGAGGCGGTTGTCAGCGTGTTCGACGGGCAGCCGTATGCCGCGCGTACGACGTATCTGCGCGATGTGGGGACGAATGCTGCGCAGGGGAATCTGCTGTCGGTGCAGGAGAGCTATACGAATGCCCCCCTTCTCACGGCGGAGGCGGACGATGGCTTTCGCAATGAGGAGGTGCATCTGACGCAGGGGGAGCTGCTCGCGCATATCCGCAGGGTGCAGAGCGCACGCAATCTCCATCTGTCTGATACACTCTCTGCACCGCTCGGCGCGTGTGCGCTCGATGTGGAGATGGAGACGGGGACGGGCAAGACGTATGTCTATATCAAGACGATGTTTGAGCTGAACCGCCGCTATGGCTGGAGCAAGTTCATCGTGGTGGTGCCGAGCATCGCCATCCGCGAGGGCGTAAAGAAGTCCTTCGAGATGACGGCGGAGCATTTCATGGAGCACTACGGGAGGAAGGCGCGGTTCTTCGTCTACAGCAGTGCGAATCTGAATCAGCTGGATGCGTTCTCGGCGGATGCGGGTCTCTCGGTGATGATCATCAACACGCAGGCGTTCGCTGCCTCGCTGAACGAGGAGAAGTCGATCGAGGGACGCGGCGGGAATAAGGAGGCGCGCATCATCTACTCGAAGCGCGATGCGTTCGGCTCACGTCGTCCGATCGATGTGATTGCGGCGAACCGTCCGATCCTCATTCTCGATGAGCCGCAGAAGATGGGGAAGAAGGGCTCGGTGACGCAGAAGGCGCTCGCGCAGTTCGCTCCCCTCTTTACGCTGAACTATTCGGCGACGCACGCGGAGCGTCACAATCTCGTCTATGTGTTGGATGCGGTGGACGCCTACAATGCACGCCTCGTGAAGAAGATCGAGGTGAAGGGGTTCGAGGTGAAGAATCTGCCGGGTGTGGGGCACTATCTCTATCTCGCGGAGATCGTGCTCTCGCCGAAGGTGCCGCCGCGTGCGCGGATCGAGTTCGAGGTGGCGCAAAAGGGCGGGGTGCGGCGCACGCTGCGCATTGTTTCTAAGGGGGACAATCTCTGCCATCTCTCGGGCGGGATGGCGCAGTACGAGGGCTATGTGGTGGAGCACATCGATGCTGCTGCGGGGACGGTGCTTTTCCTGAACGGTACAACGCTCCATACGGGAGATGTGCAGGGCGATGTATCGGAGGCGGATCTCCGACGGGTGCAGATCCGTGAGACGATTGTCTCGCATTTTGAGAAGGAGCAGCGGCTTTTCGCACGCGGGATCAAGACGCTCTCGTTGTTCTTCATCGACGAGGTGGCGAAGTACCGTCAATACGATGCGGACGGAAATGCCGTGCTTGGGGAGTACGGGCGGATCTTCGAGGAGGAGTACCGCGCGGTGATGAACGAAAACCGCGATATTTTTGACCCTGCGTATATGAAGTATCTGGACGATGTGCCTGTAGAGAAGGTACACACAGGGTATTTCAGCATTGACAAGAAGACGGGACGCGCAGTGGATAGTAGTCTCAGGCGCGGCTCGGATCTGTCGGACGATATTTCGGCGTATGATCTGATCCTGAAGGATAAGGAGCGGCTGCTCTCGTTCGATGAGCCGACGCGCGTGATTTTCTCCCACTCGGCGCTGCGCGAGGGCTGGGACAATCCGAATGTGTTCCAGATCTGTACGCTGAAGCACGCGGCGAGTGTGACGGCAAAGCGGCAGGAGGTGGGCAGAGGTCTGCGCCTCGCGGTCGATCAGACGGGACAGCGGATGGATCGGACGGTGCTGGGAGATGCGGTGCATGAGGTGAATGTGCTGACGGTGATCGCGAGCGAGAGCTATGCGGGATTCGTCGGCGATCTGCAAAAGCAGATGGAGGCGGAGCTGTACGATCGTCCGAAGGCGGCGACGGAGGCGTATTTCAAGGGGAAGACGGTACAGTCGGCGGATGGTACGGCGGTGGAGCTGGATGAGAAGGCGGCGCGGGTGATCTATAAATATCTCCTGCAACATGACTATATCGACGATGACGGGCATGTGACGGAGGACTATCGCACGGCACTTGCGGCGGGGACGCTCGCGCCTCTGCCTGAGGCTCTCATGCCCATGGCGGAGGGGGTTCATCGCCTCGTGCAGGCAATCTATGACGAGAGTGTGCTGCGCACGATGATTTCGGATGCGGGGGCGACGAAGACACCGGAGAATAAGCTGAACGAGCGATTTTATCAGAAAGAGTTTCAGGAACTTTGGAAGAGGATTAACCACAAGTACGCCTATACGGTCTCATTTGACACGAGACAACTCGTACGGGCGGCCATCGACCATATCAACGCCGAGCTGCGTGTCAGCCGTCTCCAATACACGATCACCTATGGCAGTCAGCAGACGGATCTGGATGCGCAGATGGTGGCGGACGGCACGAGCTTTGCCTACGGCAAGAGTCGGACGAGCACGCTGAAACGCGCACAGGGGTCTGCGGTGACGTATGATCTGATCGGGCGTATTGCGGCGGGGACGACGCTCACGCGGCGCACGGTCGCAGAGATTTTGCAGGGGATTAAGGCCGAGGTGTTTGCAGGCTACCGCTGCAATCCTGAGGAGTTTATCCGTACGGTGACGCGGCTCATCCTCGAGCAGAAGGCGACACGCATCGTCGATCACATCGAGTACAATACGATCGAGGGCAGCTACGATGCGAGTATCTTTGCCACGGAGAAGCGCCCCTACAGCGAGGCATACGAGGCGGAGAAGGCAATCCAGAACTATGTGTTCACAGACGGCAATGTGGAGAGGAGATTTGCCCAGGATCTCGACGGCGGGAACGAGGTGCTGATCTATGCGAAACTGCCGCGCGGGTTCGCCATCCCGACGCCGGTCGGCAGCTATGCGCCGGATTGGGCGATTGTCTTTCGCGAGGGGAAGGTGCGTCACATCTACTTCGTCGCGGAGACGAAGGGAACGCTCTCCTCGCTCCAGCTTCGTCCGATTGAGGAGGCAAAAATAGCGTGTGCAAAGAAGCTGTTTGAAAAGCTGCATAGTGACTGCGTGATCTACGAGCATGTGAATGATTTCCAGACGCTGCTCAACCGCGTGATGACGTGAGGTGCGCCGCAGCGTTGCTGCGTGCGGTGCTATAACGGAGAACATGGGACGGATGCCATGCACGGCAAGTTTGTGTAAGTTGTGAGGAGGATTTTACATGAGGAAGCTTCATCGTTTTTTGGTGGTCACAGTAGTTCTGCTCTGTCTCGTTCCGCAGACCTGCCTTGCCATCATGTATGCGAACGGGGATGCGAACTATCCGATATGGAATACGGGCAATCGGGGCGGCTCGGCGTTTGATCTCTCCTCGTGCGTCATTACGAGGGACACGGACTCTGAGCTGATCATCTGCGCGTTCAACTATCACCTTACTTATACGGCGGGTGATGGACGCACCTATGAAAATGGGGATTTGGAACCTCGTGGTTATGTGAACTTTTCCGAAGATAAGCGGTCGGGAACAGTCTCTGTTCTCGCATCGACCATGCGGCAGCCGCAGAAAGTGAGCCCCAATAGCCCCGAACAGGAGGCCTTTGATTTGATGAAGCGTCAGGTGGGGAAAATGTGAGCGGATGGGACAACGGTCTTGCAGTGACAGAAACTAGCAGTGGCTGTCATGGCATTGGGGGCGAGGAACACCTCTTCTTTTGCAACCGCATGGAGTACGTCATGCTGAGCAAGTATTGGAACTAAGGAATCGCTGATAAAATGAAGTCCGTCAGATTGGCGTAGATTTTTTCGTCCGAACAAGGAGGCAAACCGGACGCATAGCCAAAGCTATGTGGAGGATTTGCCGACACAGTGCGGGCAAAAAAGATGCGTCAAGATGGCGCGGCTGAATTTATCAGTGCTTCCCTAAGTACACAGCAAGGGGGCTGTTGTGCGAAGCTAAAATCTTCGGCATCAGCCCCCTTGTTATGCATGGATGGGATCGCGGCCGACGGAGACTCCCCCTTTTACGGAATTTTGTCGTACGTCATCACGCATGGATGCGGTCATGTTGATGCGTGTATTATGGTATAATGGATGCAAAAGCATGATTTTAGGAGGGCATATGATCGGAGCAATCATTGGCGATATCGTTGGCTCGCGGTTCGAGTTCAACAATCACCGCAGCAAGGAGTTTGATCTCTTTGGCAAGGGCTGTTTTGCAACGGATGACAGCATCATGACGCTTGCCGTGGCAAAGGCGATTATGGAGACGGAGAGAGCAGCGGCGTATATGTCTGAGAACAGCGACGGTGCGGAGGCGTTCCGCGCGCTGCTCGGCGAGAACACGGTGCGCTGTATGCAGGACATCGGGCGGTACTATCCGAACTGCGGGTATGGCGGACGGTTCCATCAGTGGATGTTCAGCGACGATCCGCAGCCGTATCATAGTTTCGGCAACGGTGCGGCGATGCGCGTGAGTCCTGCCGGATTCGCTGCGCGCGATGCGGAGGAAGCCTTGTTCCTTGCGGAGGCTGTGACTGCGGTCACGCACAACCATCCCGAGGGAATCAAGGGCGCGAAGGCGACCGCTGCTGCGATCTATATGGCGCGTACGGGTGCTGACAGGCGGGAAATCAAGGAGTATATCGAGCGGAATTACTATCCGTTGGATTTTTCCATCAACGGCATTCGGGATAGTTACCGTTTCAACGAGACCTGTCAGGAGACCGTTCCGCAGGCAATTGAGTGCTTCCTTGAGTCCACATCCTTTGAGGATGCGATCCGCACGGCAATCTCGCTCGGCGGTGACAGCGACACCATCGCCGCAATCACGGGCGCGATCGCCGAGGCGTACTACGGCGTTCCCGACTGGATGCGGGCACAGGCGCTTTCCTATCTCGATGGGCGGCTGCGTGCAGTATATGACGAATGGCAGGAGACTCACGGCGCACCTCGGGAGATATTCCATGTGCTGACGAAGTACATCGGCAAATTTGCGGAGATGGAGCGATCTGAGGAGCCGGCGGATGGCAGTGTTCGTGTGCATGAGGGAGAAACGGCTGCAATTCGGTTCATCGGTTCTATTACGGTGTTCGAGGATGAATTTTATGCGTTCGCGAAGGAATATCCGGCGTATCATCTGACGAACTATGCGGATATACTCGAGTCACATGGGATCGAGTGGAGTGAGCGCAGTATGTCTGCTGCCGATGTGAGTAAAATGGACGCGCAGAGTGTCTTTGCGCTTATCACGGGTGCCGTTCGCGCGGAGCATCTAAGTGGCGGCGCATTGAAACCGTTCTTTGAGAATGGTGCCATGCTGAAATGGCTGCGGCGACTGAGAGAGATTGACGCTGTCTCGCATGAACAGAAGATCTGATGACAAAGAGCTTGGCTCTGCAAATGCAGGATTTTCTTTGAAATATCTTATCATACGAGAGCAGAAAAGGATAGGACACACGATGGCGGCGTCATCCTATCATTCTTTGCTCCCCTCAAAAAAAACCCGTCGCGTTCGGTATGCTCCGAATGCGGCAGGGTTTTTCGTGTATGAGTTATCTCCCCTGCACGCCTTTCACGTAGACGCAGCGGCAGAGGAGGGCAGCGACACCGGCAATCAGTGCGCCGATGTAGCCGATGTGGGCGAGGTGACCGTCCCCCGCCGCGAGCCCGCCGA
>ERZ773043.977-NODE-977-length-16566-cov-13.677488_pt1 | contig 16566 bp, 6 predicted proteins | sample MGYA00580636_ERZ773043 | MGnify/ENA primary metagenome ERZ773043 (study PRJEB29015, sample SAMEA2737992) | human oral metagenome | biome: human oral; feature: human-associated habitat; material: dental | place: China | collected 2065 ... | reverse complement strand
TCGGGCTTCGCCCGACCGTCAGAAAGTCGTTCACGCGTACCGCGAAATCGCCGCATGGGTATCCCGCTCCGCGTCGCTTGTCTTGTGTGGCGGCAGTTGTGCTGTCGTGACTGCCGTGGTGCCCTGACTGCCGTAGTGCTCTGAACGCTGCGATGCTCTGGCTGTCGTGATGTCCTGACTGATGTGCTGCGCCGGTTCTCTGTTGCGTTGCTGGCAGAGCGACACTGACAGTACGACGTTGCTCGTCGTACTGCGCTGATGGTGCTGAAGTGGCCGTCATGCCGTGCCGGTTGTCTTTCTGCACGCGTTGTTTCATGGAGCGGTTTGGTACGCCACGTTGCTGCGCCGCTTCCTTTCCTTGCTCTGCGCTACCCCGCGTTTTTCTTTTTTGTGAAACTGCCGTGCGTCTTGCTCCTCTCTGTCTGAGTCTGGCCCTGCTGGGCATGGTTTCCGTTCCGTCACTGGCCCATGCGGCACACGAAGGGGGCGGAAGGCCAGCAACTGCACTGAAGGCATCGGGAAAGACGGGAGCCGAACCGGGAACACCAGTCAGGCCGAGCGTGGCGAAGAAGGGGGCGAGGCCGAAAAAGGCATCCGCTTCGCGCCATGGGAAAGCGGCGAATGCTCACCATGGCCAGGCTTCCCGTGCTCGCCATGGCAAGGCCATGGGTGCGTCCAACGGGAAGGCCGCAGGTATGTCCCATGGCAAAGCGGTTGGTGCAAGCCATGGCAGGGATACAGAACCGCGCGAGACAACAGCGGCCAGGAAACATGTGCCTGCTGCACAGGGCGCCCCGAAAAGGACAATGGCCGGGCACGGAGCAGGAAGGGCTGCTCCCGTTTCTTACCCGGGGAATCAACCGTCAGGCAGGAACCGGGCGGGCGCCGGGACGGGAGCGGACACGATAGCGACGCGCGCCTTGCGTGCAACGGGCACAGCGGCAAAAGCAAAGGGTGTGGGAGTCTCAGCGGCCGCTGCGGCCCATGGCCGTAACGACGTGCCATCCCGCAACATGGTGCCGGCCCCCGATAACTATGGAAGCCGGCCCGAGGTGCAGGTGTTCATCGGCGAGATGGTGGCGCAGCATGGTTTCGATGCGGCCGCGCTGCAGACGCTGTTTGCGGGGGTGACGCCCAATGCACGGACGCTGGCGCTGATTGCGCCACCGCCGCCCCCTCCTCCCCCGCCTGCGCCACCATCCCCCGTGCCGGCCCGTGGGAATGAGAGCGGCGCAGCAGGCGTGACGGGCACGACAGGAGGGGCCAATGGAACCGGGTCGGCCGGAAACGCGGAGGGTGCGAAGGCCCCGAACGGACTGGCCCTGCCCTCTCCCGATCTGCCCGCTGCAGCGGCCCAGGCTACCGTTCCAGCTCAGTCCCCTGCCCCGCCTCCCAGGCCAAAGCCTGACTGGCAGGTTTACCGGGCGCGTTTCCTGCAGCCGGTGCGCATCGACGGCGGGCTGGCGTTCTGGCAGCAGCATGCGGACACGCTGCAGCGGGCCACGGCCGAGCACGGGGTGCCGCCGGAGGTGATCGTGGCGATCATCGGGGTGGAGACGCTGTACGGGCGCAATACGGGCAAGTTTTCGGTGCTGCAGGCGCTGGCCACGCTGGCCTTCGACTATCCGGCGCGGGCACCGTATTTCCGCCGCGAGCTGGAGGAATTCCTGCTGTACTGCCGCGAGAACGGGCTGGATCCGCGGGCGCCGCTGGGCTCCTACGCCGGGGCCATCGGCATGCCGCAATTCATGCCGGGCAGTATCCGCAGTTTCGCCACCGATTTCGATGGCAATGGGCGCATCGACCTGATCGGCAGCCCGGTGGATGTGATCGGCAGCGTTGCACGTTTTCTGGCCATTCATGGCTGGAAGCGGGATCTGCCCATCCTCTATCCCACCGAAGTGGCTGAGAATGCCCAGCCGGAGCCGCTGCTCGCCCGGGGGCCGAAGCCGGATCTGGATATTGCGGACCTGCGCACCGCCGGCTTCACCAGTCCGCTGAATCTGCCCGCCGACGAGCCGCTGATGCTGGTGGACCTGCCCCAGGGTGAAAATCCGGCCCTGTACCGGATCGGCACGGGCAATTTCTATGCCATCACGCGCTACAACCGCTCGTTCTTCTACGCCATGGCCGTGACGGAACTGGCCGGGGCGCTGCGCGCCGGCCGTACCCCCTGAGTCCGTTTGCTCAGGGTTTTCCCTTAAGCAAGGCCCCGAAGCCTTCGGCACACGGCCCGGAGACACGGCGACGGGGATGGGCGGTTGATAGAATGGCGCCCTGTGTTGCGGGCGCCGATGCCGGTATTCCCTGTTCGGTGTGTGTGTGGCCCGCGAACGCCCCGTCTCTCCCCTGAAAGGCCGTTCATGGACCCGATAACCATCGACCCGTATTTCACGCTGATCATTGCCACCCTGGTACTGCTGGTGGGCCGCCTGATGGTGGACAGGATCAGGTTCCTGCAGAACTTCAACATTCCCGAGCCGGTGGCCGGGGGGCTGCTGGCCGCCGTGATCATCTACATCCTGCATGCCAGCACGGGCATGTCGTTTGCCTTCGACAAGGGCCTGCAGGATGCCTTCATGCTGATCTTCTTCTCGTCCATCGGCCTGAGTGCCGACTTCTCGCGGCTCAAGGCCGGGGGTATCGGCCTGGTGGTGTTTCTGGCGGTGGTGAGCGTGTTCATCCTGATCCAGAACGCGGTGGGCGTGGGCCTCGCCTCGGCGCTGGGGCTGGATCCGCTGATCGGCCTGGTGACGGGCTCCATCACGCTGACGGGTGGCCATGGTACGGCCGGTGCCTGGGGCAAGGTGCTGGAAGAACAGCACCACATTGCCGGTGCGACGGACCTGGGTATGGCTGCAGCCACTTTCGGTCTGGTGCTTGGCGGCCTGATCGGTGGCCCCGTGGCCCGCAAGCTGATCAACAACATGGGCATGAAACCCATCACCGGGGGTTCGGGCAGCGCCGACACCGGCAATGAATATGCCGACGACGTGTTCGAGCACGCCGACCAGCGCCGGCTGATCACGGCCAATTCGGCCGTGGAAACGATGGCGCTGTTTGCCGCCTGTCTGGCCTTCTCGGCCTTCATGGTGCACCCGGACGTGAAGGCACTGTTCCCGCCGAAGTTCACGCTGCCGCAGTTCGTGTGGGCACTGCTGTTCGGGGTGCTGCTGCGCAACATCCTGACGGGCGCCTTCAAGGTCAACATGTTCGACCGGGCCATCGACGTGTTCGGCAATGCGTCGCTGAGCCTGTTCCTCGGCATTGCGCTGCTCAACCTCAAGCTCTGGCAGCTGCTGGATCTGGCGCTGCCGATGCTGATCATCCTGGCGGTGCAGACGGTGGTGATGGCGGTGTATGCCTACTATGCCACCTACCGCTTCATGGGCGGCGATTATGACGCGGCCGTACTGGCAGCCGGTCACTGCGGCTTCGGGCTGGGCGCCACGCCGACGGCGGTGGCCAACATGCAGTCGGTGACGGAGCGTTTCGGGCCGTCGCACAAGGCGTTCCTGATCGTGCCGATGGTGGGCGCCTTCTTCATCGACTTCGTGAATGCTTTCATCCTGACGGGGTTTGCGAACTTCCTGGGGCATCACTGATACCCGGTCGGGGATAGCTGCTGCAACGGCAGATCGGGCAAGGGCGCCTCTTCGGGGGCGCCGGCCGTTGCGGAGCCCGCATCTCCTGTGACGCGGCCTGTGGATGATTCTGCGGGCCGCGTTTTTCGTGTCTGACGGGTTTATGCCAGACGGCACAAAGCCGGTACACTTGCCGGACCTGTGATTTCCCATGTCCGTCAGGCCCTGTCTTCATGGAAGACGACTTCGATGCAATCGGGCCTCTCTCACCATGCCTTCCCCTGCCTCATCTTCCGCCGCATCTCCCCTGCAGCTCGACCTTCCGCCCCATGCGCGGGACATCTATGTGATCTCCCCATCCGGGTCGATTGCCGACCGCAGCCGGGTGCAGCGGGCGCGGAAGTTCCTGCAGCGGCACGGGTTCCGTCTGACGCTGGACCCGAAGGCACTGGCCACGTACCAGCAGCGGTTTGCCGGGGATGATGAAACCCGGCTGGAAGCGTTCAACCGGGCAGCGGCTTCGGCGGCGCCGGTGGTGATGGCCAGCCGCGGGGGCTATGGGCTGACGCGCTATCTGGAGCGGTTCGACTTCGAGGCGCTGGCGGCCAGTGGCAAGAAGTGGCTGGGGTTTTCGGATTTCACGGCCTTCCATCTGGCCATGCTGGCCAAAACCGGGGCAACGACCTGGGCCGGACCGGCACTGGTGTCACACTTCGACGCACAGAACCCGGCCGATGTGGATGCAACCACGCTGGAAACACTGGCCGATGCGCTGTCGGACCGGCTGGAACTGGTGGGCTTTCGCTGCGACGGCGCGCCCTCGGGTTTCGAGGCGGAGGGCGTGCTGTGGGGGGGCAACCTGAGCCTCGTGTGTTCGCTGCTGGGCAGTACGTATTTTCCGCGGGTGGATGGCGGCATCCTGTTCCTCGAAGAGGTGAACGAACATCCCTACCGGGTGGAGCGGATGATGACGCAGCTGCTGCACACGGGCGTACTGGACCGGCAGCGTGCCATCGTGCTGGGACATTTCACCTGGAAGCAGGCCGAGGGCGACCGCTATACGATGAAGCGGGTCTGGCAGTGGTTGCGCACACAAACGTCTACCCCCATCATCACCGGCCTGCCCTTCGGGCATGAAGCCACCACGCTGACACTGCCCCACGGCGCCTTCGTCGGGCTGGCGGTAGACCGGCGGACCTGCTATCTGGTGCTGCCACATGGGCACGGGGCCGCGCCCGTGACCCCGGATGACGTAGCCGGCGCAGATGGGCCGCCTGCATCGGGCAACACTGGGGCTAAACTCCCTGAAGCAGACAACCCCAGATCAGGCAGCCCCGTGCCGGACCGTGCCGGGGCGAATGCTGCGGCGCAACGTGCTACCGAACCAGGCGAAAAGGATCCGGGCCATCAAAACACAGCTTCCACAGAAACGGCGCCCCGCACCCTGTTCGGCGCCTCGCTGGTTCCCGAAGCGAACAGCCCTTCGCACCAGAGCTGGCAGTGCTGGTGCGGACAGACGCACGACTGAGCACCCGCACGGAAAACCACGGTGGTCAGCTGCTGCAGGCCATGGTGCATGGTGCAGCAGCCAGGGCACTACTGCAGCCGGAACACCTCGTCCAGGGACCTGGCCGTCAGCAGCGCATCGGCCCAGTAGTCCAGTTCGTCTTTGGTAGCGCTGGCCAGACGCGCTTCCACATCTGGGTTCAGTGGGCCGAAACGACGGGCGAGCTGTCTGGCCACTGTCTGACGCTGGCCGGTCAGGAGGCCACGCGCCTCGCCAATCTCGATCCCCCGCTCCGTCCCCAGCAGAATCCCTTCCTGCCGTCCCTTCTCCAGCCACCGTTGAGTGAATGCACCCATCTTTCTGTTCTCCGTTGGGTAAAGCCGTTCGTACAGACGCCACTCGCTGGCATCCAGTGTGAGGTAATCCTCAACAAAATCAAGGTATTTGCGCTGCAGATCAGGGTCTGAAACCAGCGTCAGCAGCCCCTGCACAGCCTGACCATACACCCGCACCCGTGATGCCCTGTCGGACGGATACTGCATGCAGACCGACACCAGCCGGGCCACGATGTTGGGGCTGCCGGCGAAGTCTGCCGCCTGCATGCCAGCCAGCTCACAGGGAACCCAGGTGAACTTCAGCGTCTGGGTATGGTCCCCCGCGGCTACCAGGGCCCTTTCGATTTTGCCACGTCGCAGAAAGATCACAACCACCACCACGCGCTGCGTCTTCTCCTGACGCATCAGGCGTGCCAGATACTCGTTCAGGCGCAGCGGATCGAAACGCGACGCCACCGTGTCCTCTTCCAGCAGCACGATCAGCGGCTCACGTTCGCCATCGGGCCATTCGACCCGCAAGGGTGTGTCCATGATCAGGTTGCGGTGCCAGAAGCGCAGCTTCGACGCTTCCTGGCGGATGGGCCTGACCACAACGCTGTCGTCCAGCGGGATCCGTTCCTGCGGCAGGAAGAAGGCCAGCGCCTCTCGCGGGAAGTCGAGGATCAGGTTCTTGAAGTTCTGGTCGTGGTTGATGGGCTGCCGGCCCTGGGCACGACGGTGTGAGGAAGCTCGCTTTCGGGCCAGCTGCCTGCCCAGCGCCGGCCGGCCGCGTGGGCCATGACGGCTGCGGCGTACCTGATGAGATTCAGGTTTGTGGTGGATGCTCATGATGAAAGCCCGGATCCGGGCGGGTGCTCCGACCCGGGCATTTCAGCAGCACGCAACGGGGCAGGGGAGTGCGCTTGCCACGCGGCGCCCATCTGGCCTAGGCCAGATGGCTATTGCGTCATGAACCCCCATGCCATTGCAGCAAGACAAATGGCAGCAGCATGCCGAGGTGTTGCTTCAGCACATCACCTCCGCCGCATCAAACCGTCGGCTGATGCTCCCACGGCTGCTGGCTGGCCAGCAGGGTGTTCACCGTGGCCACCGGATTGCTGACGATGGTCGAGCCCGTTTCGCCGGCGCCTGCGGTGGTGCTGGCCACGGCAGGCGAGGAGGAAGCTGCGGCCGTCGAAACCACGCTCTGGCCTGCGGACGGCGCCCCCTGCAGCTCCGGCATGTCGTGGCCTCCCTGTTCCAGCAGATCGGAAAGTGACAGTTTGCTGCTGCCATGGTTGCCTGCGTGGGCCGTAGTGCCACTGCCGGACAGGGACTTCCCGGCAACGGTCGGGCCGGTGCTGGCCGGGGCGTCGGCTGCGGTACCCGGTGTGGCGCTGGTGGTTCCAGCAGCTCCGAGGACCGTCGCGTCTGCCGCGTTATCCGCGCTGCTGCCTGTGGCCGGACTGGTGGTTGCTGCAGCACCGGCGGAAGTGGTGCTTCCTGCGCCAGCCGTGCCTGCGCTGGCAGCCCCCGATGCTGCGGTTCCTGCTGTGGCTGCTCCGGTATCGTCCGAGCCGTTTGCAACACTGCCTTCATCATCGGTGGTGAGGCTGCTGGCTGTGGTGCTGCGCGTGCCTGCGGGCGTCGTGGTGGTATTTGGGGCAGGGGCTACGGGAGTGGTTGTCTGAGGAGGCCCCTGAACATAGATGATTTCGGACATGATTTTCTGTGGACCATTGCCAGCCTTGTCCTTTATTTCGAAGTCGACGGAATAGGGTTGTGACTGGCCGGTACCGGCAGCCGGAATGGTAAAGGGGGTGGTGGACTTCCAGTGGCCCTGATCATCGACCTGAATGGTCTGGGAATTATTGGCTACGGTAACCTTGAGTGTGGCGCCGTGCTCCGCATCTCCGCTCACGATCACGCCGTCGGCACGTTCTGTTTCCGTGATGATGTTGTCACCGCCATCGTATTTGATGTTGCTGGGGGCCGAGAGTGTCCGGTCAATGATGAAATTCGCCGTTGCCGCAGGCGATGCCGTGCCCCCAGGCAATGTTGCCACTGCATTGACCGAATGTGCCCCTTCCGAAACCCCGCTCATGTCCAGGGTAACCTTCCAGCTCCCGGTGCCAGTGGCTGCTGTGGCTGACTGTTTGACGTTGTTCGCTCCAGCCACGCTGACCTCAACCGAAGCCCCCGGCTGTGCCGTTCCGGAAATTTCTACCGTGTCGTCTTCCTTCTCGTTGACGAAGCCGTCCCCGGAAATCGGGCCATTGATTTTTGGGGCATTGCTTGCGGCAGGGGTGCCATGTACCTTCAGGTCCATCGTTACACCTGCGCCGATGTTGACGCCATCTTCCGCATGGACGGTCAGTTTGGTGTCTTTTTCCTGCCCGCTGCCAACCTTGGGCACCTGATTTGCGGCAAAGGTGATGCTCCAGCTCCCGTCAGTCTTGCTGGCTGTGGTGGTTTGAGTGACTCCCTCCCAGGTTGCGCTGACCTTGGCATTGGCTTCGGTCTTGCCGGTGAAGGTCACGCCATCGGCAGCGGCCTGAGCCGAAATGTCGTTGCCATCGCTGGACGTCAGATCCGTGATGATGGGCACCGTTTTGTCGAGGGTGAAGGTTCCGCTACCCACGGGCGAGGCCTGGCCGTTCCCGAGTTTTGCCGTAGCATTCAGGGTGACCGTACCATCCGGCACATCGGCAAAACTCATGGTGGTCGTCCATTTGCCATTGGGACCGGTGGTTGCAGTGGCTGTCTTGTTGGCATGGCCCACTACACTGATGGTCACCACGGCACCCACCTCGGCTGTACCGCTGATCGTTACCGGTGCCTTGGCTTCGTTGGCATCGACCTGGCCGCCACTTACGGGATCGATCGTGGGCTTGCCAGCCTGCTGCGGCACCCCACTGTGCACCGTGATCGTCTGTTCAGCCGTGACGCTCTTGTTGTTGGCTGCATCATAGGCAACCACCGTTACCTTGGCGGGCACAGTTCCGCCGTCTGCCACATTGGGGAAACTGTTGAACTCTGTCGTCCATTTCCCGTTGATGACGGGGGCGTCCTGGGGCTGCCCAGTCCAGGTCACCGTAACCTTCGTGGCCCCACCCGGTGCATCACCACTGAACTGTGCCTTGCCTGATTGCGTCTCTCTGGCACTGATATCCAGGTCGCCCCCATTGGCCTTGATATTCGCAGGCTGCCCCGGAGGCGTCTTGTCCACATTGAAGGTCACCTTGCTGGCCCCTGTGGATGTACCCCCCTGCGCCGTCACCGCCGAGGCGGTGATCTCCTTGTTCGGGCCATCGGCAATCCCGCCCAGTACCGACGGGGGAACAGCGGCTTCCCAGGCGCCATTGGCCTGAGCCTTGACATCGGCCAGCGCAATGCCGCCAATGGACAGCTTCACCGTATCACCCGCACTGGCCGTCCCGGTCAGCTTCATCGGTATCTTGGCTTCTTCGGCATTGAGCCAGCCATCGTCAAGGGCGCCGGGTTTGTTTATTGTCGGGGTGCGCGCATCCACCGGCGCCCCCTCCAGTGTCAGCGCCTGTTCTACCGGCTGGCTGATGTTGCCTGCCTTGTCCTCGGCCGTGATGGTCAGTTTGCCGGGCAAAGTCTGGCCCTTGCCCAGGGCGGGCAGGTCCGTGTCGTGCAGCGTTACCTTCCACGCCCCATTGGCGCCGGCCGTGGCGGTCTGTGCCTTGCCACCGGCCACCGTTACGGTCACCTTGGCACCTGCCTCGGCCGTTCCGGTGATGTCCACACCACTCTTGGCCTCCTGGCTGGTGATGATGGTGTCGCCGCCTTCCACCTTCAGGTTGGCCACCGGGTTGGGCGCCGTCTTGTCTACCGTGAATGCGCGGGTGCCGGTGGCGGTGTTGCCCAGGGCATTGGTGCTGGTGACCGACAGTGTGTACTGGCCATCGGTCAGCGTGGCGGGCAGGGTGATGTCGGCGTTCCACGCGCCATTGGCGTCGGCGGTGGCCTCTCCCGGCAGTTCGGTAACCTGCTTGTTGCTGTCGATGATGCTGAGCTTCAGCTTGGCTCCGGCCTCGGCCACGCCGGCAATCTTGATCGGCTGGCCGGCCTCGGCGGCGTTGACGGTGTCGTCGGTGCCGGCAATCTGGCCGATGATGGCCTGCTTGCCGGAGGTGTTCATCGTGATCTTCGTGGTGGTTTCCGGACCGCGGTTGCCGGCGGCATCCAGCGAGGTCACGCTCACCGTGTAGTCGCCGTCGGCTTCGGGCAGGTCAGCCTTGCCCAGCGTGGCACTCCATTTGCCATCGGCGCCCACCGCTACCAGCCGGGGCGCCAGCGTACCCACCTTCAGCTCCACCGACCCATTGGCTTCGGAGGTGCCGGAGAAGGTCACGCCCTTGTCACGTTCGCCGCCGGTGATGATGTTGTCGTCCGCAATGGGCGAAATCTCCGCTTCGGCCGGCGGCGTGTTGTCGAAGGTCATGGTGGTCTGCGGCAGGATGCTCTGCACCCCGTTGTGCATGCCCACCACTTCCATGGTGTTGCTGTCGGCCAGGCCGGTGGCCGGCAGTTCGCCGGCGCTGGGTTTGGCGGTCTGCAGATTCACCGCCCAGTTGCCGGAGGTGTCCGACGTGGTGGTGTAGGTGACGTTGGCGCGCTGGTCACCGTCGGTGTCGATGCGCAGCTGCACTTCCGAGCCTGGCTGTGCCGTGCCGGAAATGGTGGGGAAGCGCGTGTTGAAGTAGGCACCACTCTTGAGCGTCAGCGAGATGTTGCCCTGCGGTGGCAGGCCACTGTCACCGCCGCCGCCACCACCACCGCCCAGGGCCAGACCCAGCACGGCCGCGCCACCCAGGCCATACAGCAGGGGTTTGGCCGAGCCATCGCCCAGCATGGGCAGGATGGGGGCCTCGAAGCTGGGGTCGTACAGCACGAAGTTGCCGTCCGGCAGGGCGCCCAGCGGCTGGGTGCTTACGTCGGCCAGCACCTGGCCGGTGCTGCCCAGTTCGCCGCTGGCCACGGCTTCGGCGCTGGCCGTACCGTCGTCCACGCTCACGGTGCAGCGGTCGGAGGCGCTGCAGATGCGGTAGTAGCCTTCCAGGACGATGCTGCTGGCTTCGGAGGCTGCACCCTCGCCGGCCCCTTCGGCCGCCGCGGCAGCAGTACCTGCCGCCTTAGCCGGAATGCCCTCGATCACCAGGTCACTGTCGACCTTCAGCACGCGCAGCTGTTCGGGGTCCACGTCGGCCCGGTTCAGGCGGAACTGCTGTCCGGGTCGCACCAGCACACGGTTCTCGCCGGGCCTGAGCTGCAGATGTTCGACACTGCCGTCGTGTGTTCTCTGAATGTCAAGTCGTGCCATGGTGCTTTTCCTGCTGCCAAAAGTGCCTGGATCAAGGGATGGGGAATGGGGTCAGGGAAATCCGGAGGGCGTTGCGGTGTGGTCCGTCGCGACGGAAATGTGAATGTCTGGTGGTTCACACCGTGGCCGAAACGCTGCTGTCCGGGAACGTGCAAAACGGGGTGCCCCCGCCATTGGGAATGGCGCAGGGAACCCCGTGGAGACCCGACGGCCGCGCCCCTGGGGCAGCCGGACGGCATGTGTCTCCGTGTTGCAAGCGTAGCAAAACAGTTTACACGCGCCTGCATATCTGACACTGCAACAGGGGAAGCGTACGCCCTGACGTGTCAGCTTGTCCGGCATTCGTTGTTTTATGGAGACGTTGCGCGTGCCTGGTGGACCGTCTGTTTCCTCTCATGACCCGCCGGGCGGCGGGCACAAAAAAACCCGGCAGGAAGCCGGGTCGAGGGGGCTGGAGATGTCCAGCATGTTTGCAGCACTGCGTCGCCCTGATGTGAGTGAAGCGTGCCTCTGCAAAGGCCCTGCGGCACTTTGGTCTCCCTGCCCGGGCGATCCAGTGCGTTGCCATTTGGCGGCAATGGCCCTGCTAGTGCCGCCAGGGCGCCTTCTGGCTCATCCCGATCCTGGGTCCAAAGCGCCCGCAGATTTTCGCTCGCAGATTTTTGCAGAGGCTCCCCCCGCGGGCGACAGCATCCACACGGGTGGAGGCCGTCGCCCGGGCCGGGGCCCCCCGGAAAAACGGAACCTGTTTCCGGGGGGCGCCCCTTACACCGTCGGGTGATGCTGGTCCAGCGGCTGGGTGCCGAGCAGGTTGTCCAGACTGGATGTGGTTGCGGTGGTCGAGGCGGCCGCAGGCGCCGGCGGCGGTGCTGTTGGCGCGGGTGTCTGCGCAATGGCCGAGGTGGCCGGCATGGCGTGGCTGTCCTGACCATGGCTGGTCAGATCCTCCAGCGTCAGGGCCTTGCTGGCCGACGAGGCCGGGTTTGCCTCATGACTGTGGCTGCTCGTGCCTGAAGCCGGGCTTGCGTCATGGCTGTGGTCGGCCGTGTCGTTGTCGGTATGCGACGCACCCAGCGACTTCGTGGCCAGCGACTTGCTGCTGCCCGTGGCCACGGTGGATGCAGTGGCCGTGCCCGCCGTGGCGGTTGCGGCAGGGGTTGCAGCGGGGGTCGTTGCGGGCGTGGCGGCACTGTCGGTGGCCGTTGCGGCCGCAGCATCCGTGTCCGTCGTGGTGGTCGTGCCGGTACCCGTCCCGGTGCCGGTACCTGTCCCGGTGCCTGTACCAGTACCTGTTCCCGTCCCCGGTGTGGTGGTTGTGTCATCACCGCCCGTTCCGGTGCCCGGGGTGGTGGGCGCAGGGGTGGTCGGTGCCGGGCTCGGGGTCGTCGTGTCGTCGCCTGTACCCGGCGATGGTGCCGGGGTTGGCGTGGGCGTTGGTGTGGGTGTCGGCGTTGGGGTCGGCGTTGGGGTCGGCGCAGGCGTGGGTGCAGGTGTCGGCGTCGTCGTGTCGTCGCCGGTGCCTGGTGTGGTCGTGCCACCACCGGTGCCTGGTGTCGTGGTACCACCGCCAGTGCCTGGCGTGGTTGTGCCGCCGCCGGTGCCCGGTGTGGTGGTGCCACCTGTGCCGGGGGTTGTCGTCCCCCCCGTGCCGTCATCCGTTCCCGGGGCCGGCGCGGGACTCGGGGTGGGCGTGGGTGTCGGGGTTGGCGCCGGTGTGGGGGTGCTGGGCGAAGGCTGAATGGCCGGTGCCGGCGCTCCTTCGACGGTCACGGCTGCCGTTTCTGCCGCACCGGCATTGCCGGCCACGTCGGTCACGGTGACCGAATAGGTGCTGGAGGCCTTCTGGCCTGCCGCCGGCTTGGGCATGTCGGCCGGCTGGAACTGCACGTCCCAGGTGCCCCCACTGCCCACCGTGGCCGTGTGGGTGTGTCCGTTCCAGGTCACCGACACGGTGGCGCCTGCTTCGGCATTGCCGGTGAAGTGCACGCCGTCCTTGGCCTCGGCGGCGGTGATGGTGTTGTCACCGCCGTCCAGCTTGATGTTGGTGGCCTTGCCCGGAGCGGTCTTGTCCACCGTGTATTCGTGTGTGGCCGTGGCCGTGGCGCCGGCCGGAGAGGTCACCGTGGCGGTCAGGACGTGTTTGCCGTCCGGAATGTTGGTTGCAGGCGAGGTCACCTCCCAGTGGCCGTTGGCATCGGCCGTGGCGGTAAGCTTGTTGGTGCCGAAGTTCAGCTCCACCTTCGAACCGGCTTCGGCCGAACCCTGCAGCTTCACACCGGCCGCGGCTTCGGCCGCATTGATGGTGTTGTCGGCGGTGATGGGGGAAATCACCGGCGCCGTGCTGTTGGTGTGCACCGTGAGCGGTGTGGTGGCGGCAGGCCCCCGGTTGCCAGCGGCATCGATGGCCGTGGCGGTCACTGTGTAGGAGCCATCGGCTGCCGGCAGCTCGGCGGCACTCAGCGTGGTCGTCCACTTGCCTTCGGCATCCACGGCGGCCAGCTTGGTGGTGTTGCCCACTTTCACTTCCACGGTACCGTTGGCCTCGGCCGTACCCGAAATGGCCACACCGGCAGCCTTCTCGGCGGCCGTCACGATGTTGTCGTCGCTGATGGCGGCAATCTCGGCCTTGGCGGGCGGGGTGTTGTCGTAGGTCAGTGTCACGACGGGCAGGGCGGCGCCCTGCACACCGTTCAGTGCACCGGACACTTCCAGCGTGTTGCTGTCCGACAGGCCCGTGGCCGGCAGCGTCCCGGTGGCCGGTGTGGCCGACTGCAGGTCCACATTCCAGTTGCCGTTGGCATCGGCCGTGGCCTGATAGGTGACGTTCTCGCGCTGGTCACCGTCGGTGTCCAGTCGCAGCGTGACCACCGTGCCCGGTTTGGCCGTGCCGGAAATGGTGGGGTGACGGTTGTTGAACGACGTGGCGGATTTGAGCGCCAGCGGCACATCACCCAGATTGGGGGCACCGGAGGGGTCGCCGCTGCCACTGCCACCCGACAGCGCCAGACCCAGCACCGCGGCGCCACCCAGGCCGTAGAGCACGGGACGGATCGGAAAGTCTTCGGTGGCGGGCGCTTCGGGGGCCTGGAACGAGGTGTCGTGCAGCACGAAGGTGCCGTCGGACAGGGCGCCCAGCGGCTTGGTATCGACATCGGCCAGCACCGTGGGCTGCTCGGTCGAGCCCAGCAGCCCGGAATCGGCCTGCTCCTCGCCACCATCGCCCACATCGGCTCCGCCCACGCTGACCTCGCAGCGGTCCGAGGCGCTGCAGATCAGGTAGTAGCCTTCCAGCGTCAGCGTGGCCGGCTCGCCGCCACCTTCCACCGGAATGTTCTCGATGATCAGGTCGTTGTCCACCTGCAGGACACGCAGCTGGTTGGGGTCGATCTGGTTGCCGTCCGGATCCTGGATCTTGAACTGCCGGCCGGGGACGACCTTGAAGCTGTTCTTGCCGGGCTTGAGCTGCAGATGCTCGACCCCGCCATCTCCCGTACGCTGGATATTCAGTCTGGCTGCCATTGTCCTGTTTATTCCTCGTGGGCTGAAGAACGGTCTGGCCAGCACCTGCCTCCTGGGCGGTACCGGACAGACCCGTTCCCAACGGACCAATCCTCACGGGGCCGGGCTGGCATTCGCCCAGGGGGCGTTGCAGATCTGCAGGATGCCGGGCGCACCAGACAGGCTGGATACCTCGACAGGGGCGCACCGCTGATGCAGGTGCACCGGGTACCCCAGTGTGCCGTAAACCACAGTTGCCACAGCCCTGCACTGCCGGATGATGCCCCGAACATACAGAAGGGTGGCATCCGGCAGACAGGATTGACCGTTTGTCAAAAAAGCCTGTATTGAAACAGCCAATTGTGGCACGCGCCAGCCACCGTTTTTATGTGCATTTCGTGACGACTTGTTACGGTTGGCCGGGGTGTCGCCGCCGCCTGCCGGTGTGTAACGGCGTCATCGGCGGCCGCCTGTTACAAATGGCGGGCAAAGGGCCCGTCCCTGCGCCCTGTCCTTCGCGGGGAATGCTCAGTGCAGCGTCAGCCCCTGCGGCTCCTCCTGCGACAGCAGGGTGCTCACCTGCTGGGCCGGCGATGTGCCGTGCCAGGTGCTGGATGCGCTGGCGGTAGCCTCCGCACTGGCGCCATGCGCTCCCTGCGTGGCCGACGGCAGGGCGCCTTCCACTTTCGGCGACCCGGCATCCAGCAGATCATGGGTCTTCAGCGTGATCGTCTGGCTGGCCGTGATGCCCGTCGCACCCGTTGCACTGGTCGCTTTGTCCGCGGTGCTGGCCAGCAGCGTGTCCGCACTGGACGGGTTGCCCATGCCGGCGGCCTGCACAGCGTCCAGACCGGCTGTGTGCCCATCCGTGCCGTCGAGGCTCTTGATCGTGGTGCCTGCCGCCTCGGTGGTTTGTGCTTCGCCCGCCCCGAACAGCGACAGCGTACCCAGCACGACGAACTTGTGCTCGATGGTGGTGACGTTGCCCGCCTTGTCCGTGGCCGTGACCTGCAGCGACTGCTGCGTGGCCCCCAGCGACGTGCTGTAGGCCACGAACACCGGCACCGACCATGCCACGTCATCGCCCGTTCCGTCGGGTGCCGTGCCGGCGTGCGGGACCTTGCCGCCGTCGCCGCGCGTGTAGATCACATCGATCTTCGAACCCGCCTCGGCCTTGCCCGTTACCGTGAAGGGAAGCCCCTGGCGTACGCGGTCGTTGCCACCTGCATGTACATCCGTGATGGACGGCGCCTTGGTATCGACCACCATGGCCGGTACCCCGGCACTGGGCACGGATGCGTTGCCCGCTGCGTCGGTGGCCGTGGCCGACACCACATACGAACCGTCGGCTGCCGGCAGCTCGGCGCCCGCAAAGGCCACACTCCACTTGCCGTCGGCCCCTGCCTTGGCCTCGTGGCTGATCTCGCCCACCGTGACCTTCACGGTGCTGTTGGCCTCGGCCGTGCCGGAGATGGTGGTGCCGGCCGCCTTTTCCGCGGCATTCACATAGTTGTCCGTGCCGCCCGTGTACTGCACGATGGGGGCGACCGGCGGCGTCTTGTCCACTGTCACGGCCTGGGTGGTGGCCGTGGAAACATTGCCGGCCAGATCGCTGGCCGTAACCGACACGGTGGCCTCGCCCGTGGCGGGAATGGCCGCCGAAGGCACATTGACCAGCCAGGCCCCGTTGGCGCCCACGGTGGTTTCGTAGGTCTGGCCGCCAAAGGTCATCTTGATCAGGCTGTCCGGATCACCCGTGCCTCCGATGGCCAGCGGCTGGGTTGCCTCGGCAGCGCTGATCAGGTTGTCGGCCGCCACCGGAGAGATCGTGGGGGCCTTGGGGGGGGCATCGTCGGCCGTCAGGTTGAAGGCCGGTAGCGTGGCCGTGGTGGCACCGGCCGTTTCGGTCAGGGTCAGGCTGGTGTTGCTGCTCAGCCCGCCTGCAGGGAGGGTGCCCGTCGTGGGTTTCAGCGTGGCCAGATCGGCCTTCCATGCACCTGCGGCGTCGACCGTCGTCGTGTAGGTGGCGTCCACCGTCTTGTCGCCGGTCACATCCACATCGATCTTCACCGTGGCCCCGGCGGTGCCGGTCCCCGTGAGCGTGGGCAGCTTGCCCTTGGCCACGGACGAGTGCGTCACCACAAACTTCGGGTCCACCGTCGATGGCGGTACCGTGGGGGCCGCCGGAGCAGAGGGCGTGGGGGCGGGCAGGGTGGGTGTGGTTCCTGCTGCTCCCGCGCCGGGCGCCGGAGCCGGTGCATCTCCACCGCCGCCGCCACCCCCGCCGGCCAGTGCCAGACCCAGGACGGCAGC
>ERZ773043.975-NODE-975-length-16591-cov-8.626754_pt1 | contig 16591 bp, 16 predicted proteins | sample MGYA00580636_ERZ773043 | MGnify/ENA primary metagenome ERZ773043 (study PRJEB29015, sample SAMEA2737992) | human oral metagenome | biome: human oral; feature: human-associated habitat; material: dental | place: China | collected 2065 ... | reverse complement strand
AGCCTAGAAACTACCTGCCGGAGATTTCGGGTGACACGGCGATCAACTGTGTCTGATTAATATTATATGCTTTTCGCCAGCAATATCAATAGTGAATTTCAGAATTTATGTCAAATGCTGATCATTGCTGACAGGGAACACAGACGGATATTGTGGTGTATTCGAGCTCGTGCCGATTTCACCTTCTATGGGAATCAAGACCACTGACAGCGCAAGAGTGGTTGCTGGATACAACCGGCAGCGGCAACGAAAGAAGGCTAGTAGCGGCGTAACGATTCTGTCTATCTCCGCTCCCCAGCCATAAGTCAGACCTGTGCCGCCGCCAGATGCTTGCTCACCATATTCCGCCCGAAATCAAGCTCCAGCCGTCGTTTATGAAAGGCGGTGGTGACTTCCATTTGTTTGTATCAAGCTTGTTGGAACATACAATACAACATGCAACAAATATACTATCCTATTGAGGTAGTTTTTATTAGTATTTATCGCTCTGATAATAAACTTTCGCGGTGCGTACTTACTTATACATACACTTCTGAGAACTTAGCAGGATACGGAATATAAGGCTTATGCGTGATATTAGTGTATAACATCTTGTGCTGTATATAGTAATTTGCCATCTTAGAGAGTATATGACAGAACAGCCACCTATAGATAAGCCTTCTGATGAAAAAAAGAGATGGTATGAGCACGGCCCTGGAGAGATGATAGCCAGGGCACTAGGTAGGGTGTCGGTCGAGACGTCGGAAGAACCAAAGATACCAATCTCTGCGAAGTTAAAAAAATTGCTCTACGGAAAAGAAAGCGATGAGTGGGGTAAGGAACGCCTCAAGCCGTATGCATGGCGTCTTATGCCACCTGGTATGCGGAGCGCTAAAGGACTGTTGAATGAAGTTGCTTATCAAACAGTGGAGCCAGGGCCAGTAATTTTGCTTAAGCAAGGCGACGCCAAAGCTCGGATTTTAGCAAAGCGGAAGGCGCAAATCCAAGAAGAGTCTACTCGGGCAGTACAGCAGGAAAATGATGATGCAGACAAGAATGCACGGTAGATGCTTATCGATAATTAGTACAGTGTCGGTTATGTCATGATACATCGTGGCCGTAATGCTTGACTACAAAACTACAAACATCAAGAAATATAGAACAAGGTAAGGAAGACATTGTTTATACCAGGAAACATCAATCAATTCTTCAAAATCCTGAGTTTATCGCAAGATAAAGTTGAGGCACAACTTAACAAAGTACTGGCAAATAGTTCACGCTAGCCCAAAATTAGTGCAGCTGACGATGAACTAAATGAATTCTCAGATTACTGGCAGTACTTTGATGATGGGGTAGAACTGCTGTGGGGACTAGGTAGGCTACGTTCTATCGCAGTATATACCCAGCAATCAGACAAAGAAGGGTATCTACCCTACACTGACCAACTATTCTCAACTTTCTCTAACATGGCGCATAAGAATACTGTAGAAGAATATCTTGGTAGTCCCAGCAAAACCGGAAATTGGTTCAATAATACCTGGATTCGTTACGATAATGTCAACACCGCCGACATTGCTATGCGCTTTGAATTCGACACAACCGAACGGATTACTCGTATTGGTATAACTGAGAAGTCTGCTATGCGGAGATAGCGTTTATCTACCGCCGTACTCCATATGACACCTAGAAACGACCATATTATAACGATGATATAATTAACTCATACGACTACCCAATAGCTAACTAAAGAGGAGTGAGTGTGTATGTCTAATAACAAGTACTGCATGATAACAGTTGCAGTCGCAACCAAGGAGCAAGCATCCACTATTTCCAAGCACCTCGTCGCAAACCGACTTGCAGCCTGCGTTCAGATAACGAAAATAAATTCCGTTTATGTCTGGGACGGAGAATGCCAAGAGGACGACGAGTTTCTCTTGCTGATAAAAACTGAAAAAAGCAAGTTTCCAGAGATCGAAGAGGCAGTGCAGCGCCTCCATGACTACGATGTTCCTGAAATAATATGTTTAGATATTACAGATGGATCGCATGACTACCTCGCATGGATAACAGAAACTGTGGCATAAGGCTCTCTATGACTTTGCTTCATGCATCACTGAATTAGCACTGTTGTCCGGTATAGTTTTGTCTAATGAGGTACACGTATAGTGAAGCTGAGCGCAACTGCCGTTAGAGACAGGCTGGACGTGTCTTTCCGCTAAGCCGCTACAGCCTCCGCCTCTATCTTGGCAATGAGTTCACGCTGTGAGATCTGCTGCTGGGCGTACTGGGTAAGCCAGCGTCGTACCGCCGGAGCGACGGCAACGCCTTCAAGCTCGACTAGGCCGATAGCAGCCTGGGCGGCGCGTAATCCAAGTAGTCGTGGGGATGCGCTCGGGTCGTGCGCCGTGCCAGCCATACCTACGCTCCCTGCTGCCCTAGTTCGGGGAAGTGGGCTTCCACCAGGCGGAGGCGACGGTCGAGCTCGCGGTAGTGGCTGTCTTGGGTGGAGAAGACACTCTCGTGCATCGTGTCGCGCACGCCGGCTTCGATAATCATCTTGCGGTTGATCCGTGAAATGTCGTGCTGGATGCTCGCCTGCGTCGCTTTCATGTCGGTAAAGTCCTCCTCCAGTTTGGCACCGTGCTCCTCCAGGGCGCGTTGCAGCTCGTCCTGCGTCTTGGCGATGGTCTGCTGAGCATTGACGATGTGACCTTGCTTCTCGTTCATCTCGCTGTACTTGGTGCGCAGATCATCTAAGCCAACTTGCAGATCGGCATGTTTGGCGACTAAATTGTCTTGGCCGGCCTTGAGGTTGTCGTATTTAGTAGCCAGGTCGTCTTGTCCTGCCTGCAGCTTGTCGAGGCGTCCATCGATTCCTTCAAACCTCGTGTCAATCTGTTTGAGGTGTTTGTCTATCTGCTCGAATCGCTTGTCGATCTCGTTGAATTTCTCGGTTACGGTTGTTGTGAGTGCTGCAATTTGTTGCGAGAGTTCTTCATTTGTCATACTTCTATTTAAACACAAAGCGGGCGTGCAAACAATGTTGGAGCGCTTATTTCTGTCGTACATAAAAGCGGTTCTGATCTTCGCAAATGCACCTTTACCAGGTGCTTTTTTATTGCAAAAATGCAACTAGGTGAATAGCCTGAATTGACATAGCTGGATAGCTTACAGTGTATCATCTACCAGTTAGTAGCAAACACCCTTTAAAATTGGTTCTATTAATAATGTACAATAAGGGTATACATATTAAATATGCGACATACAACGAAAGCAACAACGCTCGTGGAATACAGATATAAAATAGTCTACAATGTATGCTTGCTTGCAGCGCTGCTATTAATCAATAATTCCATCAATACTGCATTTGGTGATGGTATTTCTGGTAAGACACCAGACGTTGCAGTTCATATCGTCATATTCTTTATAGTAATGGCACTTATACTGGCGGCTATATACTGCCGCTATAAAGATATGAGCTTGAAGAAGTGATGCATAGCGTTGGAAAGGGTGGTAACGACTTGACTACAGAAACTGTGCATGATCTCACTTTACTTATCCTGCACCATAAGCACCATAGTTGCTATATAAGCCCTCACTCTAAGAAATAGCTTCTGTAGCTGTCTCAGTCGAAGACAGTTGCCTGTCTTCTATCAAGATGCGCGCTAACTTGACTCTATGTCATATTGCCCCGTATAATTACATTCAGATAATATTCAATTGTCACAGATCTTCGAAAGTGCAACAATGATTCTACCGGAAGAGGACATAATTTTAGCTGAAACAACTGTAGCCAGAAAGCAAGACTATGAAATTTCGGTTTCATCTATTTCTTCCGACGGTGCTATCGTATGGTTTACATCGGATGAAAATACGGACACTGTTAGCATGTCAGTTGGTCAAACTGAAGTATTTGGTCGATACTCATTAACTCTTGTAGCAACAAAAATCAACGAAAGCAATTCTAGCAGCGATAACCCAAAACCTGGGGATAGTGCGGCGACCGCAACCATACATATTTCGGTATGAATAGACGTTATCATATTTGAAATCGTTAGAAGCATATACACCGGACTTCCATTCCGCAGATTCACGGGAATGGTCAACCTCGTGATGTTTTATCTAAATTTCATGCAAACATAAATTACTTGTTTTGCCAACAATTTAACGCGCACATAGTTATTACCGGAAGCTTGCGAGGAAAATTTTCAGTAGTATAGGTAGTATACTACAGGCAATTGAAATATTAGGATGCTCACCACCGTGCTCTAGCAATCACCTCCTGATATCGCTCGACATAATTTTGCGCCATAATATTGGCAGAGAATTTTTGCTCAATGCTAGCGCGGCACGCGGCTGGGTCGATCTCGTCTACCCGGTTGGCGTAGGCAAAGAACTCATCTTGGTTGCTCGCAAGGAAGCCATTGACACCGTGAGTAATAATCTCGGGCATGGCACCGCGCTTCATCGCCACAACGGGCGTGCCGCAGGCCAGCGCCTCAATGACTGCCATACCAAAGGGCTCATCCCACTCGATAGGGAAGAGCAATGCCTTGGCATTAGCCACGAAGTCGAGTTTTTTCTTGCCACTGAGGTTGCCTGCATAAGTGATGCGCCGATGCTTGAGGACGGCCGGGAGGATGTGGTCGCTATAGTAACGGAATTCTTCGTTGCGTCGGTAGTTGGTGAGCGGGTTAGAGAGCTCGAGGAGCAGCTTGCGGTTGCTGCCGATTCCTGCCACAGTACCCGCCATGCGGAGGCGCTTCTTATACTGAGCAGCATAGGCTACAGCAGTAGCTTGGCCTTTGTCTTGGGTGAAGCGGGCGAGGGTGATGTAGTAATTTTGCTTGTGCGAGACGAAGGGGAAGGCACTACAATCGATGGCGTTGTGTACGGCTGGTAGCAAATGGGGACGGATCTCGCGCGGGGCTTTGCGCGCCATTGCCTCTGAGATACACGTCATGTAGAGGCGACCAGGATTCATATATTTGAGCTGTGGGCGATTATCCATCTGCCCCGCCTCAATAGTCTGCGGCGTAGAAAATGGTGGTCCATGAAAGGTGTGCAATACTGGTGGCAATCCTGGTATACGGCTCACTGGTGAGAAAAAAGCTGGCCCAATGTAGGGGTTGTGGTCGTGAATAATATCAAAATGACCATCGGCTTCGATGGCGTGGAGGGTAAAATTGAGATGAGTCTGGAGGGCTTGGAGTGGTGCGTCGTAGTAGGGGTCGTCGATGGTATCGAAGAGCTCGCGCTTGTAGTATGAGTGGGTTGGCGTGCCGTTGCGCATCCGTCGTGCGCCATTAGCGAAAAGCTCTACCTCGACATCATCGCGCTGCTGCAGTGCACGCACCAGGCTTTCGACAACGAGCTCGATACCGCCATAGCCTTTGATGGGTAGAGCGAGCCACGGCGGGGCAACAACTGCCACTCGTAGTGGCCGTGGGGGGGGGTACTGCGGGGCGATCACTTGACGAACATTGTGTATCATTTTGTAACATCATATGGCTAGTATAGCATAATCAACTGGAATGTGGAGTAGTAGGGTATAATACAGATATGGAGTCGTTTCATCTCTTCAAGCCGTGCGGCGATCATCTCGTGGCACACCTGTATGAGCATTTGGTGATGCAGACGATGCATCGGCAACTGTTTGAGGCGGGGTTGTTTCAGGCGATTGACTACCAGGCTTATGGAGTCGTCTATTTTGATGCTGGGGTGATGGGGATCGATGTGACGCTCTATACCATGCAGGCCGAGCGCTTTGTGGCGCAGCTGCGCCAGCCAGTGGCGGAGTACGATGATACGATGATCGACTGTGCGCTCCGGCAAATCATTGCCGAGAAGGGCTATCCGCTCACCTATCACGACCGGCTCGCTCTCCACGAGGCGCTGCACCAGCTTGATACTGAGCCATGGTATGATGCTCAGGACATCGACGTATTGCAATGCTTGGGCGAAACAGCGCCACGTGGCATCATTGCTCAGCGCGAGGAGTGGGAAGCAGACGTCATGGAGTATACGATTGATATATCGATCGATCTCGAGCCGGGCGACCCGCGAGCGGCCGTCTTCATTGAGCTCACGCATGCGATCCAAGCCAATACCGCTGCGCTACTGCAGCGAACGTATGGGTATTATAACCACGGGTATGATAGGGAGTGCACGGCTGGGCACCATACCGAGCGGCAATATTTGCTCGTAACCGGCCGTGAGGATCATTCGGCCCAGGTCTATAACTTGTATGAGCTTATGATTCGGATGATTCGAGCCCAGGGTGGCTGGCAGCGCCTCTTAGAGCGCTTGCAGACGGTTGACTATCGAGAACAGTCTGCACCCTCCATCGTCAGCATGATCGATGACCTACAGATGATTGTCGGGGCACGTGGCTGGCGTCGAATTGCGACAGCGGAGACAGTGGATGACCTGCTCGATCGCCTGACAATAACAGTGGTTGCACAGTGATGAGATACGACGCGGTAGAGGCTCTACACTATGCACCGCGATTATGCACATTACCCTAGGCAAACCAACTGCTAGTATGATACTATAAGCAGTAAGGAAGGTCTGATATAATTCGGGCCGTTATTTTATGTCATGACAGATCCACAGTATATTCGTAATATTGCAATTATTGCCCACGTCGACCACGGCAAAACAACGCTGCTTGATGGCTTGCTCAAGCAGAGTAATACATTCCGCAGCAACCAAGCCGAAATGGCTCAGACGCTCATCATGGACAGTGGCGAGCAGGAGCGTGAGCGTGGCATTACCATCACTGCCAAGCAGACGACGGTCTACTACCAGCCTGTCGATGCTGAGTCAGCAGTCGACTACAAGATCAACATCATCGACACACCTGGTCACGCCGACTTTAGTGGCGAGGTGGAGCGCACGCTTAACATGGCTGATGGTGTACTCCTCGTGGTAGATGCGCAGGAAGGCCCGATGCCACAGACAAAGTTTGTCCTGAGCAAAGCACTTGAGCTTGGTCTAACGCCGGTCGTGATTATCAACAAGATCGATAAGCCTGCGCGGCGCATTGCCGAGGTGGAGGACGAGCTGGCCGATCTCTTCCTCGAGCTTGCTACCGACGAGTCGCAGCTCAAATACCCGGTGTACTATGCTGTAGCACGCGAAGGCAAAGCCTGGGCGGTACTGCCAAGTGATGCGAGCCAGCCAGCCAACCTGGCACCGATCTTTCAAGCGATCATCTCGCATATCCCAGCGCCGCAGGTGGCAGATGGGTCTTTTCAAATGCTCGTGACGGCCCTCCAGTACGATACCTTCCTTGGCAAATATGCGATTGGCCGAATCCATCGCGGGGTAGCTCAGCGTGGCCAAGCGCTGACTCTTATCAAGACAGATGGTACGACTACCAATGCCAAGATCGATAAGCTCTTCATCAGCCGCGGTCTCGCTAAAGAAGAGGTGAGCGAGGCAGGCGCGGGTGACATTGTCTACATCGTTGGTGCAGCCGAAGCGCACATTGGCGAGACGCTCGCGAGCCGCGACCAGCCAGAGGCACTACCTGTCATGGCAGTCGAGGCCCCTACTATTAGCATGTATCTTGGACCGAATACTAGCCCGATGAAGGGCCGCGAGGGTGAATTCACTACCAGCCGGCAGATTGGTGATCGCCTCAAGCGCGAACTCGAGACTAATGTGGCGCTGCGAGTGGCAGAGTCTGGTATTGGCTTTGTAGTATCGGGGCGAGGCGAGCTTCACCTCAGTGTATTGATCGAGACGATGCGCCGCGAAGGCTACGAATTTGAGGTTGGACGGCCAGAAGTTGTGACGATCACCAAGGATGGCAGCGAACAAGAGCCAGTTGAAGAGCTGCTGGTTGAGGTTGGCCCTGAGTTTGTCGGTGTTGTCAGCCAAGAGCTTGGTAAGCGTAAAGCGGAGCTCCGCAAACAAGAACAAACCACCAGCGGTGCAGCGCGGATGACCTATACCATTACGACCCGAGCATTGATTGGCCTGCGCAACCGCCTTCTGACAGATACAAAGGGGACAGTGATTATGTATAGCCTGCCGCACGGCTATCAGCCGGTTGGTGGTGCATTGCCGCGGACGCGCAATGGTGTTTTGATCGCCTTTGAGCCAGGCACGACCACACCATATGCCTTGCAAGCGTCCGAAGCGCGCGGTGAGCTCTTCGTCGGAGCGGGAACTGATGTCTATGCTGGGATGATCGTTGGCCTTAATAACCGCCCAGACGATCTTGAGATCAATGTCTGTAAGGCCAAGCACCTTACCAATATGCGCAGCAAATCAAGTGACGGCACTGTCCAACTGACGCCTCACACCCAGCTGAGCCTTGAACAATCGATTGACTTTATCGAAGATGATGAACTCCTTGAGGTCACGCCGCACGCCCTTCGCCTCCGCAAGAAATATCTCGACGCCAACGAGCGCAAACGCGCCGCCAAACAGCAACCATAACATCATAGGGAGAAACCGCCTATCATGCACAACGTCCGCCGCGCTTTTGCTGCGAAAATCATTGCTCTTACCAAAGACACCAAAGAGAGCGCCAAAGCCGCTGCCGTGCAGACGGTTGAGCTAGTGCGCCCGACGCCAAACTCACCTGACAAGACGCTCAGCGAGCTCTTTGATGAGGTGCAGACACAGCAAATTTATGGTGACGGCAAGGCGTTTGTCGATATGACACCCACCAAGCCAGCCCGGACGATTATGGCGCGGTATCGTCGGCAGCGTCGCCAGCCCGGTTTCGACCTCGCGACCTTCGTTGGGCAGCATTTTTCTACCACAGTATACCCCGCCTCGAGCTATCAACCGACCGACACCACTACTGCGCGCCAACATGTGAGTCAGCTCTGGCGGCAGCTCGAGCGGCGCAATCGCAAGAATCGGGGTTCGCTCCTTGCGCTACCATATCCATATATGACGCCAGGTGGACGCTTTGATGAGTTGTTTTATTGGGATACGTATTTCATTATGCTTGGCCTAGCGGCGGATGGGCGCTGGCGCTCTATCGAGCACATGATACGAAACTACACCTATATGTTACGTAAATTTGGGATGATCCCCACGGCTAACCGGACATACTTCTTGAGTCGGTCGCAGCCACCCATGTTTGCGGCGATGGTGCAGCTATTGGCACGTCACCGAGGCAAGCGGGTCTATGCAGAGTTTTTGCCAAGCCTTCTTGCTGAGTATCGCTTTTGGATGAAGGGTCGTCGCCAGATTGCGAAAGCCAAGGCCGTTGAGTACCCAGCGTATCTCCGCGTCGCTGTCATGCCTGATGGCACGCCGCTCAATCGTTACTATGACAACCGCACCACACCGCGCCCTGAGTCGCATCGCGAAGATGTCCATACGGCGCATCACGCAGCCTCAGCGCATACGACGCGGACATTCCTTGATCTGCGGGCGGCAGCCGAGAGCGGGTGGGACTTTAGTAGCCGGTGGTTTGCCGACCCCTGTCAGATTCAGACCATCGAGACGACAAAGTATGTGCCAGTCGACCTCAATTGCTTCCTCTATCAGCTCGAAATGACGATCGCCGAGGCTTACCGACTCATCAAGCAACGTCGCCTGGCGCGGCGTTTCGAGGCAGCGGCCGAGCGCCGAGCTCGGGCAATTCGCCGCTACTGCTGGCAACCTACCACGCAATTCTTTGAGGATTATGCCATCACCACTGGTCAGACCACGGGGCGACTAACGCTTGCCGCGGTGATGCCACTATATGTGGGAATTGCAACCGATGAGCAAGCTGCAGCGGTAGCGCAACGGCTCGAGAAAGACTTTTTGCAGCTAGGTGGACTTCTTTCAACCCTCATCACTAATGGCCAGCAGTGGGATGCCCCCAACGGCTGGGCACCACTGCAGTGGTTTGCTATTGTGGGGCTGCGCAATTACGGCTATGACACACTGGCGGCAACCATTCGCGATCGCTGGCTTGCCACCAATGAAGCTGTCTTTGCCAACAAGCGCAAAATGGTCGAGAAGTATGATGTTGTCACTGCCAGTGCGGGCGGTGGCGGGGAGTACCCCTTGCAAGATGGCTTTGGCTGGACGAATGGGGTGTACGCAGCACTCAAGGATGAGCAGCTCGGAGTAGCGCAGCAGTAGCCCTGGAAGAGGTAAGGCGCTCCGAGTCTCACGTTGCTACGTGGTGCTGTTATATTGCTGGGCTACCTCATCTGGCAAAAATCCCTTCTCATGTTGGAAGTTTGCCTGCCACTGATAGCCTTTGCCATAGCCGAGCTCCTTCATGAGTCTGGTGGGAGCATTGCGCAGATGAAGTGGCACTGGTGCATCGGCGTAGCGGCTAGCAAGAGCCTCTGCCTCGTGCATAAGGTCGGTGATCTCGCGCGATTTAGCCGAGCGGGCAAGCGCTGTGGCACAGTGGTAGAGATTGTAGCGGGCCTCAGGCAAGCCAACCCGTTCCACCGCTTGAAAGGTCGCGACCGCTAGAGATAACGCACCATTACCTGCCAGCCCGATATCCTCACTAGCGAATACCACCATGCGCCGAGCAATGAACTTCGGGTCTTCGCCAGCGTCGATCATTCGGCCCAGGTAATAAAGGGTAGCGCGGACATCGCTACCCCGCATCGACTTGATGAAGGCCGAGATCACATCATAATGCATCTCGCCTTGCTTGTCGTAGCCCGGGAGTTTCTTTTGGGCGGCAGCTGTGACGGTATCGGGCGTCACTGTCTCAGCGAGATTCAGGGCAAGCTCAAGGTTACCGAGCGCCACTCGGGCATCGCCGCCTGATAGCTCGGCGAGATAATCGAGCGCCTCTGGCGTGACGTGCTCTGTCTTACCCAAAGTAACGATGGCTCGCTGGAGAATAGCGCGAATTTCGTCTTTGCTCAGTGGTTGCAAGACGAGTACGCGCATCCGACTCAGTAGTGGTGTAATAACCTCGAAGCTTGGATTCTCAGTCGTCGCACCGATCAACGTAATCAGCCCCGACTCGACATGAGGCAAAAAGGCATCCTGCTGCGCCTTATTAAAGCGGTGGATCTCATCGACAAAGAGAACAGTGCGCAGGCCAAGATTCCAGTTCTGTCGGGCATGCTGGATGACTCGCTCGACGTCCTTCTTGCCACTGGTGACGGCACTGAGCTCGATAAACTCAGCCTCCACCTCGCGAGCAATAATCCGCGCCAGCGTCGTCTTGCCCGTACCGGGTGGTCCCCAAAAGATGAGGCTCACGGGTTGCTTTTTCGTAACAATCTGGCGCAAAATCTCGGCATCGCCCAGCAAGTGTGTCTGGCCTATCACGGCATCGAGCGACTGTGGGCGCAGCCGCTCGGCCAGCGGTTGGCGCGATGATGGTGACGAATCTGGCTCAGGCATAGCTACGTCTAGTATACCGGAAATGGGCTTGCGCGTCGAAGGGCTGTCGGTTTCGGTAATCGAACTATATCTGATCTGGCAATAGGATAGGTACTAAAGTAGCTTATTGTAATTTGTTTTTACACTCTACCAGACAAAAGCGGTGCGAGAAGGGGTTCTCATAATGCTGTAAGGACGCCCAAGACTGTTGCTGTCTCGCTATTTTGCCACAATGTGGTATGATAAAAGCAATAAGCTAGTCCAAAGGAGGAATATGGAATATATCATTATCGGCATCATCGTGGCGACGATTGTCTTCATGCTGAGCGGGATTCGGGTGGTGAATCAATACCAGCGCGGTGTGGTGCTAACGCTTGGGCGCTTCTCAGGCCAGCGCGCGCCAGGCTTGCGTGTGGTAGTGCCAATCTTTCAGACGATTATGATGGTCGATGTCCGCTCGACACCGATCGATGTGCCGAAGCAAGAGGTTATTACGAAAGACAACGTGACAGTTGGTGTGGACGCTGTGGTGTACTTTCGTGTCATTAATGCGCCAAAGGCCGTCCTCGAGACGACGAACTACATCTACGCTACCAGCCAGTTTGCTCAGGCTGCGCTACGTGATGTGACGGGTAACATTGACATGGACGACCTGCTTGCCAAGCGAGAAGAGCTCAGCCAGCAGATCAAAGAGATTGTCGATGCTGAGACTGACAAGTGGGGGATTGACGTTGAGAACGTGAAGATTCAGAACATCGAGCTGCCAGGCGATATGAAGCGCGCTATGGCTAAGCAAGCCGAAGCCGAGCGTGAGCGCCGGGCCAACATCATCAATGCCGATGGTGAAAAAGCCGCTGCAGAGACCCTTGCAGAGGCTGCTCAGATTCTTGCTAACACCCCAGGGGCAATCAACTTGCGTACGCTCACGACACTTGAGCGCATTAGTGCCGAACCAAGCCAGAAGACGATGATCCTCTTCCCAGCAGAATTAACAGAGGTGCTGCGAGGTATTAAGCGGTCATGATCGACTTTCGTCAGAATCGAGCGCGTTGCATTGATGCGCTTGCGGGTGGGCTGGCAGTATTGACTGCGTATGACGAAGTGCAGGGCAGTGGCGATGAACCAGCACCATTTCAGCAAGAGTCGAACTTTTGGTGGCTCAGTGGAATTGAGCGACCAGGTTGGAAGTTGATTATCGATGGACGACGGAGCCGCACAACACTCGTGCGGCCTCATCTCGATGCGGTGCAGCAGACCTTCGTTGGTGAACTCAGCAGTGAGGAAGCCAAGCGGATCAGTGGTGCTGATGCAGTGATTGACGCCCACGATTTTGAGGCAGAGCTGCGCCAGCTTGCCAAGCGCCATACGGTTGTATACGAAGTAAACGACCGCGCTGACTATGGTTTTATGCTCAATCCCGCCTCACGCGACCTGAGCAAAGTACTGCAGCGGATCTTTCCTTCAGTACAATCGTGCCTCCGTCAGTTGCGTGAATTGCGGGCTATCAAGCAGCCGGAGGAGATTGCTGCGCTGCGCCAGGCAATTGCGCTGACGATCGAAGCGTTTGAGGTAGCCAAGCAGCGCTTGCCGCACTGTCAGCATGAGTATGAGTGCGAGGCAGAGTTTGATTACTTATTCCGGCACCGCAATGCTCGCCATGCATATAGCCCAATCGTTGCTGGTGGTGCTAACGCCTGCACTTTGCACTACAGCCATAATGCAGGGCCGCTGAATGCTGAGAATATGGTGCTGATCGATGTCGGGGCGCGGGTCAACGGATATTGTGCGGATATCACTCGCACCTATGGTATCAAACCGACGCAGCGCCAGCAGGATGTCCACGCTGCGGTGGTGCAGGCGCAGCAACACATCATAGAGCTGCTCGAGCCAAATCTCCCTGTGGCTGATTACATCCAACAGAGCGACGACATTATGCGTGATGCCTTGCAGCAGCTTGGTTTCCTACGCGATCGTCACGACCAAGCCACCTTCCGGCGTTACTATCCACATGCCACCAGCCACGGGCTTGGCGTCGATACACACGACAGCCTGGGCGCGCCGCGGGTACTACGCGCTGGTATGGTGCTTACCGTCGAGCCAGGAATTTACATTCCAGAGGAGGGCATTGGTGTCCGGATTGAAGATGACATCCTCATTACGCCAAGCGGCCACGATAATCTCAGCGCCAGCTTATCGACAAAATGGTAAAAAACCGCTATACTAGAGCAAATGAAACGACAATTTTTTGCCTTTATTATCCGCTGGGTGCTAAATTCACTTGGGCTGTGGATTGCCGTACGTATCTTTGGTACAGGCTATATCGGTGTTCAACCCGATATGAGCATTGCCGTGTTTTTGCTGGCTGGGCTCATCTTCTCGGTTGTTAATGCAGTCTTTAAGCCGATTGCCATCATCCTATCACTTCCCGCTATTCTCGTCACACTCGGTCTCTTTACCGTCGTTGTCAACGGCTTTATGGTCTATATTTCACTGATACTGGCACCAGGTCTCAAGATGACGTTTCTTCACTCCATCTTGACAGGCCTGATTATGAGTCTGGTAAACTATATAGTAAGCAGCGCGCTCGAGCTAAATTATGGGCGCACGCAGGAGGAACAACATGAATCTTGATAGTATTCTACAAACAATAATGATTGGCTCGGCCATCTTGATGGTTCTAGCTATTTTGCTTCAGCAACGCGGGGCGACGCTTGGTGCAGGCTTTGGTGCCTCGGGCGAGCTCTATACCACGCGGCGTGGTCTAGACAAGAACCTCTTCGAGGCAACGATCTTTTTGGCTGTTACCTTTGTTGGGTCTATTTTGGCGGCACTCTTGTTGCCGTCTGCGGGGTAGGGTATGGCGAATCGGCAGGAGAAGCACCTCCAGCGCCGTGAAACCTCGTCGGCAGTTGTGCCTCAGGAGGATGAATCGCTGCGGGCAGCCAAAGCAGCGAAATCGGTGCCATCTCGCCGCAAGAAACCACGCCGTGACTTCAAGCAGCTCGAAGATAGCGCGACGCGCCACGTTGGCAAGTTCTTAGGGAGCCGCTTCGAGAGTTTGCGTCGAGCCCGGCGGCGGGTTGTGCTGTGGCTTGTCCTCATTGCAGTGATTTTGCTTGGTATTATTGCTCAGATCTTTATCCGCCGCGACGCAACAACGGCAACTGGTGGGACCGGCGGGACGTATATTGAGGGGGCGCTTGGCCCGATTGAGACGCTTAATCCACTCTTTGCGACCACTAGTGCCGAGCTTTCGGCTAGCCAGCTTATGTTTTCCTCGCTCTATCATTACGACGCCAAGGGTTCGCTCCACACAGATGTTGCAACGAGTCTTGCCTATAACGAAGCGAGCAAAACCTACACCGCTCAATTGCGTGATGACGTCCGCTGGCACGATGGGCACAAGCTCACCGCCAAGGATGTTGTCTTCACGATCAACCTCATCAAGAACCCGGCGGTGCGCTCGCCGTTGCGCGTCAATTGGGTCGACGTCCAGGCCAAGGCAGTCAATGATACTACTGTGCAGTTTGTGCTACCTGCCACGTATGCCGCCTTCCCACATGCATTGACCTTCCCAATTTTACCTGAACATATGCTGAGTTCAGCAACGCCAAGCTCGATGCGCCAGGTGCCGTTTAATCATTCACCAGTTGGTAGCGGGCCGTTTAAGTTTCAGATTTTGCAATCGACCAACAATGCTCGCCGGCCAAAAACCGTGCATGTCGTTGCCTTTGATGGCTATTATGGTGGCCGACCCAAGCTTGATCGCTTCGAGCTCCAAGCTTATAGCACGCAGCAAGATATTGTCTCGGCTTTGCAAGCTGGTGAACTGAGTGGCGCAACCGACCTCTCCGTTGTGATGCGCAAAGATATTCCACGCAACCAATACACGACAACCACTGTACCAACCGACCGTGGGGTGTACTTGCTCATGAACAATACCAATCCCATTCTGAAAGATCGCGCTGTACGCAAAGCTCTCCAACTGGGCACCAACACTGCTGCGATTCGCACCTCGCTGGGTGATGGCGTGCAGCGCCTCGATGGGCCGTTTATCCCCAGTCAGCTTGGCGGTATCGATACGCCATCTGCAGATAAGCATGACAAAGCGAAGGCCGCTGCGATGCTGGATGAAGCAGGCTGGAAGCTCGCCGATGGCAGCAAAGTTCGCAGCAAAGATGGCCAAAAGTTGGAGATTATGATCACTACCACGAAGGGTGCGGAGTACGAAGCAGTCCTTGCCAAGGTAATGGAGCAGTGGCAGCAGCTTGGTGTGGCAGTGACGCAGCAGGTGATCGACCGCTCGGCAGCATCATCAACCTTTGTCCAAGGGACATTGCAGGGGCGAAGCTACGATGTTTTGCTCTATGAGCTAGCGATTGGTGCCGACCCCGATGTCTATGCCTACTGGCACTCCTCTCAGACTGGCTACCAGGGTTATAACTTCGTCAATTACACGAGCCGCACCGCAGATGCCGCATTGGCTAGCGCCCGCACGCGTCTCGAGCCCAAGTTGCGTGCTGCCAAGTACAAAGCGTTTGCCGAGCAGTGGTATAGCGATGTGCCGGCGATTGGCCTCTATCGGTCGGCTAGTGTGTATGCGACAGGCCCCGGTGTACAGGCTATCCAACAGGGCGATACGCTCGTTTCGGGCGCAGATCGCTACGCAGATATCCTTCGCTGGACAGTTACCACGCGAGATGTTTACAAAACCCCCTAACATGCGGTATAATCAACAGTGTCGCGAGATATGCGGACGTGGCGGAATTGGTAGACGCGTCAGCTTGAGGGGCTGGTGAGCATTGCGCTCGTGGAAGTTCAAGTCTTCTCGTCCGCACCAGATATGATGCTTCGCGACACATGAGCACCACCAAGACGGTGGTGTTTTGCTTTTGTAAATAACAATAGGGGGGAGATCTTGTATTAAGATACTTGTACGAGCACTTTGCTTGGATGCTTTGACGCTTGCATTAACTGGACATTTCTCCAGATGAAGCGTAAGAGTCATAGAGTGCCTGAACCATAAAAGTGCGATAATTAATCGGCGAACTGCTTGTGTTTTGTAAAAGGGTGGTGCATAATAAAGACAAGCTGGTACGCAAAAAGGGGTACCGTTGCGTCCAAACACAAACATCGTGCCAAAACAAACATTGTGCCCCAGGGTGGGCGCGTAGCAGCTACCGGCAAATCACCTCTAGCCAAAGAGGTGATTTTTTGCTATAGTCTATAGCAGACGGGGCATTAGCTCATTTGGCTAGAGCGCTTCGCTGGCAGCGAAGAGGTGACCAGT
>ERZ773043.970-NODE-970-length-16660-cov-17.796086_pt1 | contig 16660 bp, 17 predicted proteins | sample MGYA00580636_ERZ773043 | MGnify/ENA primary metagenome ERZ773043 (study PRJEB29015, sample SAMEA2737992) | human oral metagenome | biome: human oral; feature: human-associated habitat; material: dental | place: China | collected 2065 ... | reverse complement strand
GGAGAAAATAAAAATCATATAATGTTTGACATAAAGCAAAAGGGATTTTTTAATAAAAATGCTGTCTGGTTTAATTCTGGGGAGTATTTTAAAGAGCTGAACGAGAATTTGTTTTACGACATTGTTTATAAATTAAAGACGGAAATGTTTCAAGATAGATATTATACGAAAGTGTATGTTGAGGATGTGAAAGTGTCGCAGTTGAAGGACGATACTTTGTCTTATTATCATTCGCTTTTTAACACATCTTTCCCGATGAAGTCGGTATTTTATACAAATATTGAGCTGGAAACGGAAAAGAAAATTACAATGAAAATGGAATTTGACCAGGTTTCGCTTTTTCAAGGAAGAAAGTTCATTGGACGGCTTGATTACAGCATTTCCAACTTGTTAATACTTTTAAATCAGTATTATAACTGGAATTTTACTGTGAAAATGGAGGATGTGAAGCAGGCTTCAAATCATAATATTGTAAATATATTGATAAAAAGAGATTATAATTTTAAATGTTATGATTACACGCAAATTGGTATTTTTAAGAAAATAAAAGAATTTTTGATTGGGAAAATGGAGTATAATTCACAGACTAAAGAATTGCTGGCACAGTTTTTTAAGCAAAATAAAAACTTGATTATAAAAAATATTTTTGACGAAAATGAAAAATATAAATACAAAATGTCAAATTTTGAAAACTTTTTACTGACAGTTGGAATTTATTATAAAAAAATGACTGATAAAAAAAGTCAAATTGTAATAAGTTCAGATAAAAAGCCAATTTTTAACAATTTTATAAAATCATATTTTGATATAAATGAAGAATATTCTGAAAATGACTATCCATTTACATTGTTTTATAATTACAAGGATACAGAAAAGCTAGAAAATATTATAAAAACAGATTTTTCAATACAAAACGAAATCAATTATGAAATTAAGGAAAACAGCCAAAATTTTGAAGTTAATGAAGAGCCAAAACAGCTAGAATACAAGAAAATTGAAAAAATAGAGTTTAAAAATAATGAAAATGTGGAAAACTCTGAGAATATTGTGGAAAAACATCAGGAAAATACTGAAAAGTTAAGTGAAGCTGGAAAACAGGAAGTGGAGAAAAGATTTTGCATAATAATAAATTCTGAAGATTTTATAGTAAAAACAGATGATTTGGACAAAAATAATATTGAAGAGATAGATACAAAAATTGAAGTGCCAGAAAATATAATATTTTTAGAAAATTCAACGAAGAAGGAGAGAAAAAATGCAAAAAATATTTTTGTAGAATATTTACCAATTGAAGAAAAAATGAAATTGAAAAAGTTGCTTACTGATGGAGAAAAGATTTATTCTGATTATTCGGTTAATGAGATTTTGTAAAAGTAAATGATGATACAAATATTTGAGTAGCAGAAATCTTAATTTGTTGTAAAAAATTATAAAAAAAGTGATGTGAAATAATATATCTATGTGACAAGAATATAAAAAATAGGAGGAAATATGGAAAAACTAAAAAAGGCTATTTTGGTTTACAATCCAAAATCTGGAAATGCCAATATAATTTTAAGCAATTTTGATTTAATCACGACAAAACTGCTGGAAAAAGGGATTACATTGACACTTTACAGCATAAATCAGAATTATGATTTGCTTACAGAAATTTTAAAAAATGAAAAATATGATATTTTGATTTTATCAGGTGGAGATGGAACATTAAGCCGTTGTTTAAGTGAACTTTACTCTAAAAACATTGAGTTTCCAGAAGTTGCAATATTTCCGACAGGAACATCAAATGACTTTGCAAAAGCATTGAAAATTGAAGAAAACATTGAAAAATGGATAGAGAAAATTACAGATAAGACTGCTAAAAATATTGATTTTGGGTTAATTAATGGAAAAACGGTATTCCTGTCTTCGTATGCTGGCGGACTATTTACTAAAATTTCCTACAATACAGACAAAACATTGAAAAAGACGTTTGGAAAAATTGCTTATTATATAAATGGACTTGGAGAACTTACAAATATAAAGACTTTTGACTTGGATATTGTGCTGGATAGGAATGAGAAAGTGAAGGAAAAGGCTATTTTATACGCAATTCTGAATGGGAAAAGTGTCGGTGGATTTGAAAATGTAATTGATGAAGCCAGTATGAATGATGGATTTATGGATATTCTAATCGTAAAAAACATTGACAACCCGCTGGATATTCCAAAAATCCTAATAGACTTAATGAACAGCAATCTAACAAACAACGATTACATCCGAACTTTACAAGCCAAAAAATGCGAAATAAAAAAAGTTATAGAAGAAATTGACGTAAGCATTGATGGAGAAGAGGGGGAAAATATGGATGTGAAAATTGAGTTTATAAGTGGAAAATTAAAAGTTTTTTGCTAAAAAATTTGCAATATAAAGGAACTTTACTAAAAAAATAAAACAATCAATTGAAATTTGGGAATTATAAAGGTATAATGTAATAAATGAAATATTGTATAGGAGTTGATTTTTGTGAAGAAATTGATTTTGATTGTAATACTTGGAATGACAGTAGTGAGTTGTGAACTTTTTGATAAAAAAAGGTGGGATAGAATAAATCGCGAAGATGCTGAAAGAGGTGTGAGATGTTATAGAAGAAACACTGGGGAAGCTTATTGTGTAGATAGATATGGAAATCGAACTTACTAATCTGTGATTTTAGAGGAATGAGTTGATGAGTGGAGAAGAGGAAATTTTGGGATTGAATTTTTTTTGGAAAAATGATATAATAATTTTGAATAAAAAAACCTGTCTGGGTTATGTAGTAAAAATGCGAAAAAGAGGTTCTGTTCTTATTGAATGGGATCTTTTTTTATGTTATAATTTTAATCGTTAAGGCTCGCAACCTTAATAACTACATAAAACAGACTGGGGGTGGTCTCAATGATGAACTGGGATTTGACTGTTTTGACAGTTATAATCATATTGTTTTTGATTTTTAGCAGTCAAAAATAGCAGTTAAATTCTTGTCTTATTGTCCTCACCTTTTGCCTGCCAGTTGAATTTAGCTGGCAGGTTTTTTGTAATTTTAAAATTATGTTGTTAATGAGGTAAAATAGATTGGTATGGGAAAATTTTGTTACAAGGTTAAAAATTAAAATGTGAAATGTCATGTTATAATAAAAAAAGAAAGTCTAAAATTTCAGTAAACTTTCTATAAAAAAATTTTGAATTTCTGCGAAAATATGGTATAAATATAATATATAAAAATTTATAAAGTATGGAGGAAAAATTATGAATGGATATTTGAGTCTTGTTTTGCATGCACATTTACCTTATGTAAGACACCCGGAATATGAAGAATTTTTAGAAGAAGATTGGTTATACGAAGCAATTACAGAAACATATGTTCCTCTACTAGAAATGTTTGAAAATTTGACAAGGGATAATATTCCTTGGAATATGACCATTACAATGTCTGGGACACTTGTTAATATGATGAACGACAGTTTATTAAGGGAAAGATACGTTCGTCACATAGACAAATTGATTGAATTTTGTGAGAAAGAAGTGGAAAGACTTAGTCCATATCCTGATATGCTAAATGTTGCAAAACATAATTTATGGTTTAATACAAGGGCAAAACGAGTATTTGAAGAAAAATACAATAGAGATTTGGTTGGGGCCTTCAGAAAATTCCAAGATCAGGGCAATTTGGAAATCATTCCAGTTACTGCGACACATGGATTTTTGCCAGTTATGAAAGATTATCCAGAAGCAGTGAATGCTCAAGTTTTTATGGCTAAAAAAGATTATATCAAAAACTTTGGAAGAGAGCCAAAAGGAATCTGGCTAGCAGAGTGCGCTTATTATCCAGGACAGGATAAATTCTTGGAAAAACATGGAATAAGATATTTCCTAGTTGATGCCCATGGGATTATGCACAGTGACCCACGTCCAGTTTATGGTATCTACTCGCCAGTTTATACAAAAAACTATGTAGCTGCGTTTGCCAGAGATTTGGAATCATCTGAGCAAGTTTGGAGTTCTGAGTCTGGTTATCCAGGAGATGGAGTTTATAGAGAATTTCACAAGGATGCTGGGTATGAACTTGACTATGAACTTGTAAAGCCATATTTACACAGTGACGGAGTACGAAGAAACATTGGAGTAAAATACCATGCAATAACTGATAAAAAAGGAACTTATAAAGCAGTTTACAATCCAGAAGCGGCAGCGGCCAGAGCCAAAGAGCACGCCTACAACTTTGTATTCAACCGTTCAAAACAAATTGAGTTTCTGGCTTCAAAAATGAAATATAGAAAACCAATTGTAGTATCGCCTTATGATGCCGAATTATACGGACACTGGTGGTATGAAGGGCCAATATTCCTAGAGTGGGTATTCAGAGCTACAGCGGAATCTAATTTTTCTACAATAACACCATACAAATATTTAGAGCAATATCCGACAAATCAAATAGTTGATGTAAGCATGTCAAGCTGGGGAGCAAACGGTTATTACGACGTTTGGATAGACGGCTCAAATGATTACGCATACAGACATTTACATAAAGCTGCACAAAAAATGATAGAACTGGCAAACGGAAGAGAGCCATACAACGAATTGGAATACAGAGCATTAAATCAAGCCGCAAGAGAATTATTAATGGCACAAACTTCATGCTGGGAATTTATAATGTATACTGGAACAATGGTTGGTTATGCTCACAAGAAAATAAGCGATCACGTTCACAGATTATTTAAAATTTATGAAGACTTTAAAAACGGAAGATTGGATGAAGGCTGGATAAATGAAATTGAAAGCAGAGATAATATCTTCCCTGAAATTGAATACAGAATGTATAGAAGTGACTGGCTATAATTTAAATAATAAAAATTAATATAATTTAAGGAGTGTTTTTTATAATTTTTTATAAGAGCATTCCTTTTTAATATTAATTGAATTGGTGAATATTTTTATTTGATTTTAAGGTTAAATTGGTATAAAATATATTTAAAAGAGAAAATTATTTTTTCTAATTTTAGGTTATTTTAAGCAAGGGCATCAGACGCCATGCCCTTGCATCCCCGCTTTTCGAATTTTAATTTTACAGCAAAAGACAAAACTCGCTTTTAACAAAAGTTATTTTAGCCTCATAAAGTTATTATAAATTTAAGTAAGATAGAAAAGCTCAAACAAGTTGCCTTTTACTGAAAAATTAAAATCTCGGAAATTTATAACAGATATTTTTTTTTGATTCAAATTTTGTTTAGTTTTTATTTCAAAAAGTGCTTAGACAAGCCAGGGATAATGCATAGCACTTTTGGTATTATGTATTATTTGAATATATCAAAATAACCGTTATTGTGAAACAAAGGGAAATGGCGATTGATTTTCCTTGATTTAGAAAAAATATAAGAATAATTGAAAAAACAGTTATTAATCAAAATAATCTGAAAATAAAAAATTTAATAAATAGGAATTGATACTAGAAAAAAAAATTTTTAATAGATAATAGAAAGAGAGAAAAAAGAATGGAGAAAATAATAGGGATAAATCCAGTAATTGAAGTATTGAAATCGGATAAAAATATTGAGAAGCTGGAGGTTTATAAGAAGATAAAGAAGGAAACAATTAAGGAAATATTGAATTTGGCAAGTAGAAGGAATATAAAGATTTTTTATACTGATAGACGGACTGAAAATTCACAGGGGGTTGTGGCACTTGTTTCAGAATTTGATTATTATGTTGATTTTACTGCATTTTTAGAAAAGCTTTTGAAAAAGGAAAAATCTATAGTTGTTGTGCTGGATCAGGTTCAGGATCCGAGAAATTTTGGGGCGATTATAAGAAGTGCGGAGTGCTTTGGAGTGGATGGGATTATTATTCAGGACAGAAATAGTGTGAAAGTTACGGAAACAGTTGTAAAATCATCGACAGGAGCGATTGAGCATGTGGATATTGTAAAAGTTACCAATATTTCTGATACGATTGACAAGTTAAAAAAATATGGATATGCAGTTTACGGTGCAGAAGCTGATGGGCAGAATTATTATTATGAGGAAAATTATCCAGAAAAAGCATGTCTTGTGCTTGGAAGCGAAGGAAATGGAATGCGAAAAAAAGTCAAGGAGCATTGTGACAAAATTGTAAAAATACACTTGAAGGGGCAAATAAACTCGCTGAATGTATCTGTGGCTGGAGGGATAATATTGGCGGAGATGTCGAAAAGTTAATAAATTTTGATAAATAATGCATCTCTAATTTTTTACTTTGAATTTGCAAAAAAAATTCTTGAAATTACAGTAAAAAAATGATATTATTAAATATAATAGTTTTTTTGAAAATTTCTTTGAATATCGGAATTTATCATAAGAAAAAATGTTTTTTTATATAAAAATATCTGAGTTCAGAGGATTTTTAAGTTAAAAAAATAAAAATGAATTTTGGAAATTACTGTGAGTGGGAATTGAGTACAGATAATTGAGTTTAGGAGATGAGTTGAGTTTATTTGTTTTAAAAATAATTGGTATAGCAGCGATGTTTATGGATCATTACCATTATGTGGTTGGTGGAAGCCTGATTTTAAATATTGTTGGGAGAATTGCTTTTCCAATATTTGCATTTACGCTAAGTGAAGGGTATGTACATACGCGAAATTTAAAAAAATATTTACTTAGACTTTTTATTTTTGCGGCAGGTATGCAGATACCGTCTGTCATATTTGGCTACAAGTATCCTATGAATATATTTTTTACATTGTTTTTAGGGCTTTTGGCAATCCATATCCTTAATTTTAAGAAAAAATACATAAAAAATCAGACATTTTTATGGATAATAAAAATTATTCTGACTGGTCTCATATTAATTGCTGCACAATGGCTTGAAATGGATTATGGAGCATACGGAATTTTGCTAATCATGAATTTTAATATTTTTAGGACTAGCAAATTTCACATATCAATGAATTTTCTTATATTAAATATTTTAAATCTGTTCTTTCCAGATGTCTTTAAGCTGACAGAAACGCAGTTCTTTTCAATAGTTTCGCTTATATTTATTTTTATGTATAATGGAAAAAAGGGAAGAAGTATGAAATACTTTTTTTATTTATTTTATCCTATACATTTTCTTATTTTGGAAGGAATAAGAAACATTAAGTAGATTTAATGTAATTATGAAAATTTTTGGAGAGAGAAAATGACAAAAAAGGAAAGATTGAAAAAAATATTTCCGATATTAAAAGAAAAATTTGGCAATCCAAAGGCTGCCTTGGAATTTGAAACGCCCTATCAGCTGATGGTTGCAGTAATCCTGTCAGCCCAATGTACGGATGCGCGTGTAAATATTGTTACAAAGGAGCTTTTTAAAGTTGTAAGAAAGCCTGAAGACATTAGGAAAATGGATTTGGGAATACTTGAAAAATATATAAAATCAACAGGTTTTTACAAGAATAAGGCAAAAAATATAAAGCTAAATGCTGAAATGATGCTTGAAAAATATAATGACGTGATTCCGAAGGATTTGGAAAAGCTTGTAGAACTGCCAGGTGTTGGACGTAAAACTGCGAATGTTGTCCTTGGAGAACTTTGGAATATTCGTGAAGGAATTGTTGTCGATACGCATGTCAAGAGACTATCTAACCGTATAGGGTTTGTGAAAAATGACAATCCGGAGATTATTGAGCGGGAACTTATGAAATTTGTGCCGAAAAGGGACTGGTTTGTGTATTCGCATTATATGATTTTGCATGGACGGGACAAATGTATCGCCAGAAAGCCCAAGTGTGAAATATGTGAAATCAGGGACTACTGTAAATATAATCTAGATAATTTAAAGAAAAATGGAATTAATAAATAGACTTTAGTATAAATAAATACAGAAAGGAAAAGAATGGTTAAAAAGGTAAAAAGAGTTTTGATTTTTGGAGTGCTGGCGTTATTTACAGCTCTTGCTTATGCAGAAGGGGAACAAGATTCGCCTAAAGAGGGAAGTGTAGCTGTCAAAGAGGAGAAAAGTAAAGGTTCCGCGGGAAAGGAAGCCGATGGTTACAGCGAAATAGAGCAGGCAACAAGAAGAGGATATTCAAAGCGTTCCAGACATGGAAAAAAAAGATGGGATTCTAAACACGAGGAATCTAGCGAATATACTGAAGACAGTCAAAATCACTCCTCTAGATGGAAAAGCAAATCTGAAAAAGGGAAGGACAAAATCAATTCAGTAAAAAATGGTACCTCAGGGAAAGCAGAGCATAAAAGGAAACTTGTAAAGGCAATAGAGCATGAACACGAGGGAGCTTCACATTATTATGGGGAAGTTATAAAATTCATTGCCACTACAGATGGAAAAATACTGAAGGAAAAAATGTCAAGGCAACAACATCCAATAGCTTCACTTACAAAAGTTATGAATATTCTGGTGGCTTTGGAGCAGGTTGACAGGGGAAATGCAAAGCTGGACGATAAAATATGCTTTACACCTGAATTTGTCAACATGGGAGGAAGCTGGCTAAATGCAAAAGCTGGAGATTGCTACACATTAAGAGATTTGCTTCGTGCAGAAATTATTTATTCAGCAAACAATGCGGCATACTTAGTGGCACACCATATTGGAAAAGGAAATATTGATAATTTTGTACAATTAATGAATGACAAGGCTAAAGAGCTGGGAATGAATGACACGCGTTACTATACGCCAGCAGGCTTGCCATCTTCAATGACAAATAAGAATATGGATATTTCGACTGCATATGACATGTATTTGCTTGGAAAAAGGGCTATAAGAGATGAAAGATTGCGTGCATGGATGAAGGAATCGGAATTGGTGCTGCAAAATTCAGAAGGAGAAGATGTTGTTTACAGTAATAGGAATCATCTTTTAGACCAGTTCGGAATTTATGGGCTGAAGACAGGATTTCATGCACAGGCGGGATATAATATGATAGTGTCAAGTAAAATAGGAAATCTTGAAATTATTTCAGTTACATTGGGAAACAAGAGTGATGATGCCAGAACGGAAGATCAGGAGCAGGAATTTACACAGCTGGAAAAACGAATGATACCAGTTTACAAGGCAGGACAGGAAATAGGTGGCAAATTTAAGATTAAAAATGCTGAACAGAAGGAAATAAAAGGTGTTTTATCAACAAATGTCTACCAGCTTGACAATACGAATTATAAATTTGAAGTTAAGGATTTACAGGTTACAGCTGAAAAAGAAGGAATTTCAAAAGGAGATGTAATAGGTAAGCTTGAAGTATTGTCGGATGACAACAAGGTTGTGGGAACTGTTGATATTGTGGCACAGAATGATTATAAGCAGTTATCGCTGTTTAGACGTATTTTGAGATTTATTACATTTGGACTTGCATAAAAAGTAAAGTAAAATTGAGCTGTTTAGAAAATTAAATAGCTCATTTTTTGTTTATCTGATAAATATAATGTAATTTAAATAAAAATATGGTAAAATATATTTAACCTCATTTAAAATTGAACTAATAAAAATTGAATAAATTTAATACTAAAAAAGTATAGTTTTAAGTTTAGTTTTAAAAGAGTATTATTATAAATTTATAAAATTGTTCAAAAAGAGGAGAAATATATTTATGAAAATATTGGGAGTGATACCAGCAAGATATGCGTCCAGCAGGTTTGAGGGGAAACCGCTCAAGGATATTTGCGGGCATACTATGATTGAATGGGTTTACAAAAGAGCAAAAAATGCGGATATTGATGAGATTGTTGTCGCTACAGATGATGAGAGGATTTTTAAGGCTGTAGAAAAGTTTGGAGGAAATGTTGTTATGACATCAGAAAATCATCAGAATGGAACTTCCAGAATAATAGAAGTTATAAACAAAAGTGAGTATAAAAATTATGATTTTATTATAAATATTCAGGGAGATGAGCCGTTAATTGACATTGAGTCAATAAATATTTTAGCAAATAATTACAGAAATGAAAAATCAGAAATTGTTACATTAAAGCAGGAAATGAAATCTCAAAATGAAATTGAAAATCCAAATCATGTAAAAGTTATTACAGACTTTGATGATAATGCCATTTATTTTAGCCGTTCAGTAATTCCTTATGAGCGTGATAAGAATAACAGCCAAAATATTAAATATTTTAAACATGTTGGAATTTATGGATATACAGTGAAATTTTTAAATGAACTGAAAAATTTAAAAGAAGGTGTTTTGGAAAAGATAGAATCGCTTGAACAGCTTAGATTTATTGAAAATGGATATAAAATAAAAGTTTTAGAAACTAAGTCGCAGGTAATAGGAGTGGATACACAAGAGGATTTGAAAGAAGTTGTCAAATTTATAACTGAAAATGGAATAACATTAAAATAAATAAAATATTGTAAAAAGGAGGAAATTATGGAAAACGGAGTAATGATACAGTATTTTGAGTGGAATTTGCCGAATGATGGGAAACATTGGCAAAGATTAAAGGATGATGCAAAGCATCTAAGTGAAATTGGTGTAAGCGGAGTGTGGATTCCGCCAGCATATAAAGGAACTTCACAATTTGATGTGGGATATGGTGCCTATGATTTATGGGACTTAGGTGAATTTGACCAGAAAGGAACTGTCAGAACGAAATACGGGACAAAGCAGGAACTGATTGAAGCAATAGAAGAACTTCATAAATACAATATAAATGTATATTTGGACGCTGTTTTGAATCATAAGGGCGGAGCTGATGAAACAGAGAATTTTTTGGCGATAGAAGTTGACCCTGAAGACAGAACTGTGGAAATAACCGAGCCTTTTGAAATAGAAGGCTGGACAAAATTTACTTTTCCTGGAAGAAATGATAAATATTCTGCATTCAAGTGGAATTACAATCTTTTTGATGGTGTGGATTTTGATAACAAAACTGGTAAAACAGCAATTTATAAAATTGTTGGTGAAAATAAGGACTGGGATGAGGGAGTTGACTCTGAACTTGGAAATTATGACTATTTGATGAATGCCGATATTGACTTTTCACATCCTGAAGTACGTGAGGAAGTAACTCGATGGGGTAAATGGGTTGTAAATGAGTTAAAAATTGATGGATTCAGAATGGATGCCGTAAAACATATAAAAGATGAGTTTATAGCTGAATTTTTGACACAAGTAAGAGCAGCTTATGGCGAAGAATTTTATTCTGTTGGAGAATACTGGCGAAATGACTTGGACAAATTGAAGGAATATCTGGATAATGTTGGTTATAAAACTGATTTATTCGATGTTGGGCTTCATTTTAATATGTATGATGCATCTAAAAAGAAAAAGGATTATGATTTAAGAGAAATTTTTGAACATACAATAGTGGCAACAAATCCGATGGCAGCTGTAACATTTGTAGATAATCATGATTCACAAAAGGGAAGTGCTTTAGAATCACAAGTTGACAGCTGGTTTATTCCTCATTCGTATGCTATAATATTATTATCAAAAGATGGCTATCCATGCCTGTTTTATGGCGATTACTACGGAGCGGGAGGAGAAAAAAGTCCGCACCAGTGGATAATTGACAAACTTCTGGAAGTACGGAGAATACATGCTTATGGAGAACAAATAAATCATCTGGATAATCCAAATGTAATTGCAATTCAAAGAACAGGAAGAGATGAGTGGACTGGCTGCGTAGCCGTACTTTCAAATTCTGAAGAGGAAGAGGAAATACAGATTGAGCTTGGAAAAGAGCGAGCTGGGCAAGTTTGGCAGGAAGTTACAGGTAGTGGATATGAAGACATTGTAATAGATGAGGAAGGAAATGCTAACTTTAAAGTTGAAAGTGAAAAAATTTCTGTCTGGATACGGAAAAGTTAAGATAAAAATATTGAAATTATCTATTGTTGTAAAGGAATAAATGTTAAAATAATATGAACCTTTCTAGGTTATTTTTAGGAAAAAACCAAAATTGGAGGTAAGAAAAATGAGAAAAATTAAAATTATAGGAGCAGTAATCGTGTTAATGATGAGTTTGAGTTCTTGTACGGCAGTGGCATTGGGAGCAGGAGCAGTTGCAGGAGGATATACTTGCCTGAATACAAGTCTTTGTAACAAATTGAAAAAATAATTTAAGGTTGTAAGGGCATGGTTAATGCCCTTACGTTCAAAAATGAGCTACATAGAAATGTTTAAACAGGAGAATATGGAAAAAATGAGAAATAGTAATACAAGAGAAGAAATTTTAGACAATATGCAGAGGATAGTTGTGAAGGTTGGAACTTCTACACTTACAACAGAAGATGGCCATCTAGATATTGAAAAGATAAAGAAAATTGTGCTGGAACTGAGTAATTTGCAAGATAAAGGATACGATGTAATACTTGTGACTTCTGGTGCAGTTGGGGCTGGAATGGGACTTCTTAATATAAGTGAAAAGCCTAAAACTTTGGCAGAAAAGCAGATGCTGTCAGCAGTTGGGCAAGTTTCACTTATGCAAATTTATCAAACTCTTTTTAAAGAGCATAATAAGATAATCGGACAATTATTGCTGACAAAAGAGGAATTTTCAAATAGAAAAAGATACTTGAATATGAGAAATGTCTGTAATGCTTTTTTGAAAAGAAAAATTATACCAATTATAAATGAAAATGATGCAATCGTGTCCAATGCTTTGAAAATAAAGGTTGGGGATAATGATACAATGTCAGCGCTTGTTTCTGGATTGATTGATGCTGACTTACTTATAATTTTATCGGATATTGATGGACTTTATAATAAAAATCCTAGAAAATATGAGGATGCGAACTTAATCCATATGGTTGGGGATATTAATGAAGATATAAAGCAGATGGCAGGTGCAGAAGGTTCAAAATTTGGAACTGGCGGAATGATAACAAAAATCATCGCTGCGGAAATGGTAACAAAAATTGGAACAAGCCTTGTAATTGCCAGTGGAGATGATCCAAAAAATATAACTAGAATAGTTGAAAAAGAAAATATAGGAACACTTTTTGTGAAAAAAAATAAAAAAATTAGTTTGAGAAAATACTGGCTTGCATACGGGCCTAATAAGGAAGGTTCGTTAACAATTGACAATGGTGCAAAAGTAGCATTAAAGAATGGAAATAGCTTGCTGTCTGTTGGAATAAAGTCTGTTGAGGGGAATTTTGACAAGGGGGCAGTTATCGAAATAGAAGATTTGGAAGGAAAAGTTATCGCAACTGGAATTTCAAATTATTCATCAGAGGAAATAAATCTTATAAAAGGTGTAAAAAGTGAAAATATAGAGGAAATATTGGGCTACAAATATGATGACGCTGTGATTCATATTGATAATGTGGTTATTAGAAAATAAAAATAATAAATTTAATTTTGCTGTTTGAGAGAAATTTTATTTAAAGTGTTTAGTACACAAGTATCAAAAAATTTTAATAAAATGGAAAGCGGGACGATTTATGAGTTACGAACAACCCAAAAAAATAGTAGGAATGAAACTTTATCTTAAAATACTTACATTGGCAAATTTTTTGCTATTTAACCTTTTTTTGATAGTATTTATAAAACTTTTTGTGAAAAATCTGTCTGATGCCGCTGAAAGAGGGAAACTTCTAGGCGCTATAATAGCAATAACATTAATAGGCTTGTTTTTAATAATATTTGCTTATGTTTTGCCATATTTTATAGTAAGGAAATATGAAAAAATATCTTTTTATGAAGATGGATTTGCTATTGGAAAAAATGAAAAAATTCTTTATGAAAATTTGGAATATTTTTTTATTCCGAATATAATGAGACCAAATACATTTTTGGGAATATGGTATAAAGATAATAATGGAACTTGGAAAAATATAGCCACGGCAGGTTATCCAAGTAATGCCTTTGACTTTTTTCAGCAAGATTTTGTGAAAATTAACTATCCAAAAGCTATGAGAAAAATTGAAAATGGTGAACCAGTTGAATTTTTATTTAATAATCCAAAAAAATCTGTAATGGCGTTGGATCCTAAAAAGTATATAGCTAAAAAATTGGAACAAGCATTGAAAATAAAGGTTACAAGAGAAGCCTTGGCTCTGGATAATGAAGTTTATAATTGGAATGACTACAATATAAGCACAATGGCTGGAAGAATAAATATAACAGATAAAGCTGGAAATAAAATATTGCATTTGTCAGACAAAGCGTTGATTCATAATACAAATTTATTAGAAACAATAATTAATACTTTTGGAGCGAATGAGTAAAAAAAGGAAAGGGAGAAGCAAGTGAAGAGTGAAAATATTTTTAATAAAAATGAAAATAAATTATACACATTTCTTGGTGGATTTTTAGGCTTTATAATTGCAACTGTACTTTGCTTTTTTGCCGCTCAAAATAATATAAGACATATTATAGTGATGTTTTTGGCTGTGGGAATTATAGATATTGGAGTTATATTTGGAAATTTCTTTGGAAAGAAAAAGAAAGAAAAAATTAGAGAAATTAATAGCTGGAATGAATCAGAAAAAATTGGAAAAGTGAAAAAGAGTAAATTTAACAATCTGTATGACGAATTGGAAATAAATATTTTTAGTATAGCTATTATGTGTGCGTTTTCATATTTGGCAATATATTTGTCAGAAGTATTAAACTTAGCAGTAATTTTTAAAAAGCAATATCCAGATGTAAAATTTTTTGACATTTTAATAGAAGTTACGACGAATATTTTTAATATTGGCTGGGCTAGAAGATATCTGGTAATTTACTGGCTGTTTTTAACTATTTTTGCAGTTATGTTTATAATAGCTATATTTATAGAACGTAGAAAAATAAAAAAGATGAAGGATGGGAATAGAAAAGCTGGAAATCTTTTTTAGAAATTAGATAAATTAAGAAATGAGGAATATATGAATTATATAGAAGAACTTGGGAAAAAAGCAAAAGCTGCTTCAAGGGAACTTTTGAAAATTGGAACAAAAACAAAAAATGATGCATTGTTTGCAATTGCAGATGAATTAATAAATAAAAAAGAAGAAATAAAGGCTGCGAACAAAATAGATATGGAAAATGGTAAGAAAAATGGAATGGCATTTTCCTTGCTGGATAGAATGGAGCTTACAGACAGCAGAATAGAAGGGATGGCTCAAAGTTTGCGTGAAATGGCTATGTTTCCAGATCCAATTGGAGAAGTCGTTACAGGATGGAATCATAAAAATGGAATGAATATTGCTAAAAAGAGAGTTCCGCTTGGAGTAATCGGAATGATTTATGAATCCCGTCCAAACGTTACAGTAGATGCGGCAGGACTTGCAATAAAATCTTCAAATGCGATAATTTTACGTGGGTCAGAAGATGCCCTAAATTCAAATATTTATTTGAATAATTTATTAAATAGAGTTGCAGATGCTCACGGATTGCCAAAAAATACAGTTCAGCTTGTAGAAAAGCCAGAAAGGGAACTTGTGAAGGACTTAATCCGTGCAGACAAGTATATTGATGTAATTATCCCAAGAGGAGGAAAAGGACTAAAAAGATTCATCATAGAAAACGCAACAATTCCAATGATAGAAACAGGTGCAGGAATCTGTCATATCTTTGTGGACGAAACAGCTGACATAAAACAGGCATTACCAATTATCGAAAATGCTAAAGTTCAACGTCCAAGCGTATGTAATGCCATAGAAACAACACTTATCCACGAAAATATCGCAAAAGCAATCCTGCCTGAATTAACAGAAATGCTTTTAAAAGACGGCGTAGAGCTAAGGTACAGCAAAGAAGCACTAGAAATTGTTGGAAATAGAAAAGATGTAAAATTGGCGACAGAAGAAGATTTTGGAGCTGAATACTTGGATTTAATAATGTCACTAAAATTAGTTAAAAACATAGATGAAGCAATTGAATACATAAATAATCATGGAACGCACCATTCCGACTCAATCTTGACAAAATCTATAGAAAATGCTGAAAAATTCCTAAACGAAGTAGATTCAGCCAACGTTTATTTAAACGCTTCAACAAGATTTTCCGACGGAGGAGAATTCGGCTTTGGTGGAGAAATTGGAATTTCCACACAAAAACTGCACGCTCGTGGGCCTATGGGAATAAGAGAGTTGACTACGACGAAGTATGTGATTAGGGGAGAAGGCCAGATAAGGGAATAAAAACCTAAATTAAAGACAGGAGAAATAAAAAAAGTGGAAAATAAAAATTCAATATTAATTAAAGGAATTAAAATAAATGACGATAAAACTAACTTAATGATTGCCACAGCAATAGTTGCAGTGATTTATGGAATTGTGGGTTCTGTTATGGCAATTTCTAAAGATTCAGAAAAACTTGCTACTTCATTTACGCTTATGGGAGCAGGAATTTCTATAGCTGTTATGCTTTTGTTCATATTTTTTTATAAGAGCAAATTGATGCTGGAAAATGGGAATTTCACATTAAATGCACAAGATATAAGAATAAAAAAATATAAAATACATAGTTTTTTGGGGCTTGAAAAAGCAATCTCAATATCAACTGACGAAGAAGATTTTTTAATCTTCCCTATGGTAAGCAAATATCAAAAAAGAAAATTGGCAAATAATTTAAAAATATTAGAAGACGAATTAAAATCTCAAAATGTTTTAGAAGGAAAATTTCAGATAAGCTGGCTGAAAACAATGTGTTATTGGATAGTTTCATTTCTGATGATGTATTTACCGATGATAGCTTTTGAAATAATTAAATAGAAAATGTTGGAAGATGATAAAGAGC
>ERZ773043.969-NODE-969-length-16660-cov-40.133333_pt1 | contig 16660 bp, 20 predicted proteins | sample MGYA00580636_ERZ773043 | MGnify/ENA primary metagenome ERZ773043 (study PRJEB29015, sample SAMEA2737992) | human oral metagenome | biome: human oral; feature: human-associated habitat; material: dental | place: China | collected 2065 ... | reverse complement strand
CCACCAGCCGCCACTCGTCCTCCGAGGCAGGCCTCGCCGACGGCTCCAGACCTGGCGGCCCAGCCGGCGGGACGCCCGCAGGGCGCCTGCCGGCGCCGCTTCCGCGATTCCCCTCACCCACACCAACCACCGAGGCGGCTGTGGCCCCGGCCGGTTGGGTGGTTGGTGATTCTGAACAAAGTGAAGAATCATTGGATATACCTTTAGGTATATGTGCGGCGGCTGACTGTGCCGCAGTCTGCCGCCGCACAGTATTCGAGTTATCCACAGGGTCGGACTTCTGCGCGGCAGAAGCTGCCGCACAGTCCGAGCTCGCTCCAGGCGACATCGTTTTTTTCGCTGTCTTTTCAGGGAAAAACCCCGAATGCGACGGGCAATCCACAATCGGCCCGCTGGTCATCGTCCCGTCTTTCATCGCGGCAGCAACAATCCCCATCGCCTCGTCGACCTCGATCGGCGCATCCGATACGATGACGACGTCGCGCAGGCGCCCGCCCGACCGGACGCGAAACCGAAACCGCAAATGGTGATCCTCGAGCTCACGAAGAGCACGTCTTGTTGCGTGCTCACCAAGCCCGCGCCCCGTCAGCTGCCTGTATCCCTTGACTGCTTCGTCGGGCATCGCCAAGCAAGCCATAAGAACACCCAACGTCGCATACGACAAACTCTTGTCATGGATCAACTTGTTCGACACCGCGGTCGAGCCACGACGAACAAGGAAATACCCATCCCTACTCATGCGATCCGCCTCTCAACCAAACCCCGATCGACCAGCTCGCGCACAGCACCCCGAACCTCGTCAAGATCCAAACCCCGCCCCGCCAGAATCTCGACATCCGACACGCCGGACGGGCAGGCCGTCAAAACCGCGTACACCCCCAAAGCCGTATAACTAAGCGAACGATCCATATAAACCCGCGCTGGAACCACTGCCAGCGGCCGAACGCTCCCGCTCACGACACGCCCTCCAAACCAGGCAAAACCTGATCAATCTCGCCGAAGGTGTCCATGGGCTGATCTTCTTCAGGCATCAACAGCGCCTGAATATCCGACCGACGAAACAGCCTCCGCCTCGACGGCAAAAGAATCGACGGGACTTTCCCCTCACGAGCCCACCGCCAAAGCGCCGGCCTCGAAAAAACCGGAAACTCCGCAACCACCTCAGCGGCAGTCAACAAATCTTCACTCGAATTGTTTTCGAATGTAAGTTTTTCTTTCACATTAAAGAGAGTACGACCTTCTTTCAAAAGATGTCAAGCGTTTCTCTTGTGCGATTTTCTTTCAGATACTTATAATTGAACTATGACAAACAAACAATCTGGGCTGTCCATAGACAGGGCTATTGGCATAACCGTTGAGCAGTACTTATTCCTCACCGGGGAGAAGCGCGCAGACATTGGGCATCTGCTTGGCGTGACGGGACAAAGCGTGTCGAGCCGCCTTCACGGGAAGGCGAAGTGGACGGTCGAGGACCTCATGACGGTCGCCGCTCACTTCGGCGTCTCGGTAAACGACCTTCTCCCCGTTGTCGACAACAGCGGGTCGTGGGCGCCGGCGCCGTTGCGGACGGGTGCGGCCCCCGCGTCTGCGGGGGCCGCCTTGGAGCCACCTGAGAGAATCGAACTCTCGACCTATTCATTACGAGTTCCAGGAAATCTGCCAAACTGGAGCACCTAGTGACCCTCAACGGCGGTTCTGTCCACAAGATCTACTGATAGCTTTCATTCTCATTCACGCGCTTACGCACAGGCTTTATTTTTTGCTGGCATTGCCTGCAACTCCAGCATATGCAGTAACTCCAGCATTGCCATTATTACCGGCAATATCGGCTTTCCTCCTTCCTCGTCGAGGTGAAGAGTTAGAGAATGGAAAATTTTCTACGCACCACAAAGAACTTAACGGATGAGTGGACGATTGTGATGAGAGCCCAATCGCTCCGGACGCGAACGATAGAAGAGCGTATCCGCGTCATCATAGCGATCAGCCGGGATACGAAAACTTCGGCTGACAAATTAACGACTGAACAGATCCTAGTCTGGCTCGCAGACAAGCCAACAGCAATCACGCGCTGGACATACTATACGAGTCTAAAAGCTTTCTATCGCTGGCTTGAACTCATCGGACGCATAAACTTGAACCCCATCACGCGGGTACCGGCGCCTAAACGCCCCTCGTATACAGCTCGCCCTGTGGACGCAGTCCACATCAACCAAGTTCTCTCAGAACCCCTCCGGCGTCGAACGCGACTGATGATAGTCCTTGCCGCCTATGCAGGTCTGCGTGTCCACGAAATCGCGAAAATACGGAGTCGCGACTACGACTCCGTCACAGGACAGCTGACGGTCGAAGGCAAAGGTGGCTACATCGACGTCGTCCCCCTCCATCCCGAAGTACGCAAAGCCATCAGGACCGCAGATCTTCCCGCAGTGGGTTGGTGGTTCCCCTCCTACGTTAAACCCGGGCAGCATGTGAGCTCCCGCGACGTCGGCAACACCATCACCGCTGCGTTCGCACGCATTGGCGCCACCGTGACAGCGCATCAGCTCCGACACTCATTCGCCACCTACCTTCTCGAATCCGGCATCGATCTGCGGACCGTGCAGGTGCTCATGCGTCACCGCTCCGTTGCCACAACTGCGATCTACACACGGATCTCAATGGAACAACAAAGACAAGCCGTAGAACAGCTTGTCTTCACATGAAAGGAATAAAATGATCACCGCAATCTGCAACCAAAAAGGCGGCGTTGGAAAAACAACCCTAGCGACAAACCTCGCAGCACGGCTGACAGCCGATGGGCACGTCCTTCTCATCGACGCCGACCCCCAAGGAAATGCCACCACAATTCTCGGTGTTGAGGTCGGTCCGCAGACCATCACCCTCAACGATGTCCTTGCTGCAATTGCCGAGGGAACTAACCCTGATGTCGTAAACGCCGCTATCACCTCTGCCAGTGACGAATGGGACAACGTCGATGTCATTCCCTCAGACCGGCTCCTTGCCTCCCGTGAGACGGACACATCGCTTGGCAGAGAAACACGACTGTCGACCGCACGTCGGTGCGTAAGCGACGAGTACGCCCACATCGTCATCGACTGCCCACCTAGCCTAGGCATGCTCACGACAAATGCCCTCGTAGCAGCAGACCAAGCTCTAATTGTCTCAACCGCACGGGAGACGTCCGTCGACGGCGTCGCCGAAATGGCTTCGACCATCGCTGCCGTCCGCTCCCACTACAACCCCCGCTTGACTCTCGCTGGCCTTGCGGTCAACGCCTACCGCTCCGACCGCACCGACCGGCGTGCCTGGTTGAATCAACTTGACGAATATTACGGAGACTACGTCATCTATCCGCCCTTGCCCGAGCGAGAGGCCATCGCCGCGGCGGGAACCGACCATCGACCTATTCCCAACATCGACGACGCTGTCCGAGACGGACTCACTGCAATCCTCAACGCAATCAACCAGAGAGCATAGGTATGAAAACACCCGACCCACGCGCCTTAGAAGCGCTGAAAACAAAAGTCGCCGACCCGATAGTCGCCGGCGATGCCGGCATCGCTGGCAGTGCCAGCAAGGCCGACACAGCTGAGTTGAAGAAGTTCACCATAAGGATTGATCCGATTCTTCTCGGGCGCATCCGAGCCGCCTACCTTAACCAGCTCGCCCGCGGCGGCCCACACCGAAGTTTGTCGGCATGGGCCGCGCATCAACTCGAAGCCGCCGTCGATGCAGCCGAGGCCTCCAACGGGCGAGAATTCACTCCCATAGAATCCGGAGAAATCCCAACAGGACCCCTAGGATCCCAGAACCCTTACCCCCTTTCAACAGTAAACATCACAAACCAACAAGGAAAAAATGAAAACCGCTAAACATAAGTTTTCAAAAATATCGGTATACGTAAAAGCCAAGAACTTGATCCAGATCAAAGGAGGCAACCGTGGAAAAGACAAGAAGTGAGCTTTTGACGCTCATCAAGCGCCTGCTCGCTAAGGCGCAGTACACCGACTACCCGGAAGAAGCAAAGAGCTTCCAGGAGCACGCGAACAGGCTTATCGCGAAGCACGCGGTAACCGGCTACGAACTGGACGGGGCCGAGCTCGACAAGGCCGACCCCTTCGTCCGCGAAACGATCGACCTCGGCAAAGGCCGCTACGCGATCGTTGAGCGCAACAACCTCGTTTGGCTGCTGAAAGAGCTCAAGACATGTGCGATCTTCTGGCTCCCGAGAGGCGTGAGGATTGTCGGACGCTCCTCCGACGTGAACGTTGCGGCCGAGCTCGCCCGGTCCCTGCGCGCCCAGGGGATGTACGCCATGCGTGCCTGGTGGGAGGACGAAAAGGACTGCTGGGTCACCCGCGGCTGGCCCGAGAGCGAACGTTTGTGGATGCGGAAGAGCTTCCTCGACTCGTTCTACAGCGCCGCAATATCCCGCCTGTCACAGGCGGTGGCCGAGGAGTCCCCGAGCGGCTCAGCCGGGGCCCTGGTCCTGGCCGACCGTTCGAAGGCGGCGAGGGGCTGGGCCGAGGCCAACATGAAAATCCGCAAGGCCGATATGCGCGGCGGCGACGACCTCGATTACATCCCGGACGGGTACGCCGCCGGGATGCGCGCCAACCTCAACCCCTCAACCCTGGGTCAAGCCCAGACTGCGAACGCCCTGACCTAGAGGACTCTCCAACCATGCATCAGTGGCCCCGCCTCTCATCCGCTTTTACCATCCGGCAGGTGAGAGGTGGGAACTGAGCTCGGCGGTAACCTCGAGTTGATGCGTTACGTTCTTCGAAAAGTCTGCTTTTTGTCGTGACAACTGGATAGACTTGCCTATAAGGAAAGGATGTCTTATGCGAGAACGGATCAAGGTTGGGGCGGCCGCGATCTTGGCTGCTGTCCGGTGGGTCTTCCACATGCTTGGCCGGGGCGTGCGCGCCTATGGGCGGCTGTTGTGGAAGACGGTCAAGCTCGCCGTTGTTGTCGGGCTTGTGCTTGCGACGTTTGGGATGATTAACCAGCTGTCTATCAAAAACGTCGTGGGTGACGGCCGCCAGCCTTGAGAAGGCCGGCGGCCCGTCCCGTGCGGGTGTGCACGATGTTCTTCGCGCACACCCGCTTTTCTTTGCTTTCCACCGTCATTGCCTGTAAGATGGAAAGCGAACGCCTTGAAAGAGGCGCTTACCTTTCATTGGCTAACTAGACAGCCAGTTAATTGCATTCGCACTAAGGGCACGAATCAATTCTTCGGCGAAAAGCCAAAGGACAAGGTGTCCGTTGCTTTTGATGGCGGTCCACATTTGCCTGAATGTGGACCGCCCTTTTTCGTCGGCGGTCCCCATCTTTCTCCTTTCTCTTGAGCGGGGTTTGGACTCGTTTGAGCCCACTAAGATTGTAGCACCTATGCAAAGTTCTATGCTGATGTGAGACTCTTTGCCGTCTTTGCAGTATTTCTTATGCACTGAGGATATTTAGATCTTTCAAACTGTTTTATGGGGAAATGCGGCCAGGGAAATTGGGGCAATGTTTGTGTCGGTTGGGCACGTGCACGGCCTCGGTGCGTTCGGGTGTCCACATTCCAGGTAACCGTCTGTCAAGAAAGGAGACCTGGTCATGAATATTGGAGAACTCTACGGGCGTTTGGCGTCGGGGCCTCGGGAGGAGGCGCTGACGTTAGGGGTCAAGGGCCACGACGAGCGGGCCAATCGCGCTCGGGCCGAGCTTGCCGACGCGTTGCTGGCCGAGAAGGACAGGAACTATTGGTTCCGTACGAGGGTGTTTGCCCTCGAGAATGTCGCTGCGGCCAGAGGCGACCTGCAAATGGTCGTCAACGACCCGGAGCGCCGGTGGGATCTTCTGATGGAGATCGAGCAGGACATGTTCCCTGCCGCGCCGGTCGAGCCCACCGGCCCCTCCCTCGAAGCGGAGGCCGAGTTCAAACGCTTAAAAGCGGCAGTCGTCGCCGACGCGCCGTGGCCGAAGTGGGCGCGGCAGGAGCTCGACACCTTGAAGGAACGACTTGAACCGTTGCTTCCCAACAGCGAGCTCACGCCTGAATACGACGACGCGGCCGACAAGGTCGCGTTAGTCACCCGTGAAGGCGACGGGCTGGTCGCCACATTTCCCCCTGTCTGGATGTCCGTCCAGTTTTACGGCTACAAGATCGCAGGGAAGGAAAACCAAGTTCTCTCACAATCTTTAGACGAAGCCGTCAAGGAATTCCAAGACGAATGGCGGCAAGTCGACGGCAACCTTACCGTCTACACGCTCGATCACTGCCCGGCGTGTCAGATGACGCGGCGGCAGTTCGACAAAGCAGGGCTGGCGTATATGGTCGTCGATTTGGCCGAGGCTGAGTCCGAGCGCGCCGGGTTCGTTGATCGGGGAATCCGTCAGGCTCCGGTGGTCGAGGTCGCCGGAAAAGAACGCTATGGAGGGTTCAACCCGGGAAAAATCAAGGACATTGTCGCGACGTTCCCGCGGATCGATGAGGCGGCGCCGACGGCCGTGCGTGCGGGCGGCGGTCACCGCCCAAGGGCGACGCAGCACGACCAGGTTCAGGCGCGTGGGAGGGGCAGGTGAGCAAGCGGACTGTGGGCGCGGCGGCGTTGGCGGTCGCCGCGCTGCCCATGGGAATCCTGCTTTTCTCCGGCGGCGGCGCCGACGGGAAGAAGCCCCATGCCGAGGAGATCAGTCAAGGCACCCCGGCGAACGTCCCTCCCCAGTATGTGGAGGCGGTCAAACGGGCGGGCTCGATCTGCCCGGAGATAACCCCGTCGATCATTGCCGCGCAGATCGACGCCGAATCGGGATGGAACCCGAAAGCCCGCTCGTCGGCCGGCGCACAGGGCATCGCCCAGTTCATCCCGTCGACGTGGAAAACGGCGGGAATGGACGGGGACGGGGACGGCAAAGCCGACATCACCAACCCTGCCGACGCGATATGGTCGCAAGGGAACTTGATGTGTTCGAACGTCGCCGCCGTCGCCGGGCTGGCCAAGGGCGGGGGCGGGTCTTCGCCGGTGGTCCGCAAGGCTATGGCCAAGGTCGGCCAGAAAGGCTACAAGGGCAAGTGCGAGCAGTTCGTCCGTGAGGCCTTCGGATTTCCCGGCAGGTATGAGTCGGCGAACGCCGCCTGGCAGGCCGCCGGCGACAAACACCCCGGGGATATGAACCCGCCGGCGGGCGTGCCCGTTTACTGGGACCTCATCGGGGGCGACAACGCCTCGTTCGATCATATTGCCCTGTCGATCGGGGGCGGAAAAGTCGTCTCGACCTCGGTCGGCCCCGGAGGCGCCGTCGGAGTCATCGCCATCAAGGACTACACCGACGCAGGAGCGAAATACCGCGGCTGGTCCGGCGTCTACCACGGACAGAACGTCCTGGCCCACGCCTCCCAGCAAACCGGCAAACAAAACGGGGACGTCGTCGATCTGGCCCTGGCGGCCTACAACGCCGGCCCGGGCGCGGTCCAAAAATACAAGGGAGTGCCCCCGTACCCCGAAACCAAGAAATATGTTGAGAAAATCAAGCGGCTGGCATCGACGACGTACGCGCCGACGACGACAGACACGCAGGAGGCCGGATCGGGGTCGCCTGCCCCGGCCCAGTGGGCCCTCGCACATGCGGGCACGCCCTACCGCAGGCCAGGATGCAAGACAGGCTCATGCTACGACTGCTGCACCCTCGTGCAGGCAGCGTTCAAGAACACGCTCGGGATCGATCTGCCGATGTCGGTTCCCGGCGCTGCGGCGGCGGACCGCAAATGCGAGAACGCCATGCTCACCCGGGCGAAAGAGTACGGCGGTGCCTACGTGCCCGCCACACTCGACGCGCTCAAGCCTGGCGACATTGTGTTTTTTCAAGCCAAGGGCACGCCAGCAAGCGTCGACAAGGTCACGCACGTGGCCATCTACACCGGCGACGGCAAAATCGTCGACGCCATCCCAGGAGGCGGGGTCGGCGAACGGCCCCTGTCCTACTACGCTAAAACCGACACGCTGCTGCCGCAGGCCGTGCGGGTGACGAAAGGACAACCATGAAGTCAAAAGCGGCTGCGGCGGCGATCGCCGCCGCTGTGCTGGCGGGCGCCTGCTCGACGTCCGAGGAAACCGCGCCCGTTCCCCAAGACGAGGTTCCCTCGCCGACCTCGCCGGCGGTCTCCCGGTGCCGCACACCCGCAGGAGTCGACTCCTCGGATGCTGACGCGGTCGCCGCCGCCGCCGCAGCTGTGATGGCCTGCCATGACACGCGCTCGGACGCCTCCCCGTTGGATGCGATCCGCCGCGCACGGACATGGCTCGACCCCGCGCTTGTGCCTGACGCCGGCGCCCAGACCCGCACCGACAACGCATGGGCCGAATGGGCCAAAGCCAAAGCTTGGACGCCTGCGACAGTCGAGCGCATCGACCTACAGCAAGCCCCCGACTACGCTTCAGGCGCCGTCTCCCTCGCCCGGCAAACAAACGCCACACCCACCGGACCCGACGGCCACCGCCGCATCGGACCCGACGTCAAAACACAATGGATCCTCACACTCGAAAAACGCGGCAACGCATGGACGATAACGTCAATCGAACAGGGTTAAACGGCGCAGTGAGCCCCTCTCACATGGGAGGGGCTCAGGCTTTTAGAGGCCTTCTCTTCCGCCGGCGTGTTTGCTCGGCGTCGTTTTATAGGAGCGGCCCCCGACCGTCCGAGCGGACGCGGGGGCCGAAGGAAAAGGCCGGGTAGTCACTGATTCCCAGATGGCCAATTCTCTCGTAAGTTTAACACGGCCTTTTCGGGAAAGAGAAGCCGATTGCGCCGTGGCTCAAAGTGGACATGTATGACTATTTGACATTTGTGTATGATTGTCACACATTTAGAGTGTGCGATCGAGAGGAAGGACGTGCCATGAACATTGATTTTCACCCTGAGGGTGTGACTCCTGAGGAGGAGGTGCGGGCCTGGCTCGGCCCGTTCGGGACGGAGGCCTCCGAGGAGGCCGTCGCGGCGATTGTCGCCGCCTGGGAGCGCATCGAGGAGGTCTATCCCGATCTCGTGGGCGAGGACGGGGTGGTCGAGCCGACTCCGGGACGTCAGACGGCCGGGTCGGGGGCGGCCCAGTGGGTTCTCGGGGACATGTCGGTCTCCGAGGCGATCGCCGCCTACCAGGCGGCGCTGCGCAAGGCCGAGGAGGCCAAGGACTGCATGGTCGGGGTGTTGATAGCTGCCGAGCAGACGGGCGAGCCGATCGTCCGCCTGGCCGACAAAGCCGGGGTGACCCGGCAGACGATCTACAGGTGGATCGGACGATGATGGACCTGGTTGACGAGGGGTGGATTCCCGTTCGTCTGCGGGGCGGGAGGCAGGCTCTCATGGGCCTGGCGGAGGTCTTCGCCCGCGCCGGCGAGGTCGAGCGTCTCGTGCCGGCCTCGCCGCTCGAGCGGCGGGCACTCGAGCGGCTGCTGATCGCAATCGCCTGGCGGTCCGGCTCAACGTTTGAGTCCGGCTTGAACGTCAAAGCGGCGGGCTCGTATGTGCGGGCATGGCGCTCGGCGTTCGCCGCCGACGCGTTTTGCCAGTACGACGTGACGCCGACGTCGACGGACAATGCGGGCCTGGACCGGATAGTGCCGACGTCAATGTGGTGGCTGGCCCCCGAATCGATGGCGGGTGCCGACGCGGTGCGGGCGATGCTGGCGCGGATGCTGTTCGATCCGGCCGGGATCCGGGTCGGGATCGCGGGCGATCCTGCCACGGTCCGGGGCAAGACGATGCCGATCGGCCCGGCCCTTCTTGCCGGGGTTCACACCACGCTTGTCCACGGGCTGTCCTTGGCCGAGACGATCCGCTGGAACCTTCCCGACGGGGCCTGGACGGCATCGATGGACCGGCCCATGTGGGAAGACCCTAAAGACTTGCCCCGCCAGCCGTGGAAGGGTTCGTCGCGCGTGCGCGGGCGGCTGCTGGTGTGGCCTTCGCGCCGCCTCCGCCTGTACTGGAACACGGACGGCAAGGTGGCGACGGGGGCGATGCTGGCAAACGGCGACCGGGTCGACTTCGCCAAGGACGCCTTATGCGGGCTTGAACCCCACGGACTGTGGAAGACCTCCGCGGCCGCGAAAAAGACCATTGCGCTCAGATCCGCCCCGGCGCCGTTCTGGGACATGCTCGCCGATCGGGGCGGGCCATCCCCGATCGGACTGGCCCGACTGCTCGACGGGCACATTACAGCCGACCGCGTCCGCCTCGACCGGGTCGGCCTGATTCTGGGTACTCAGGGAGCGGTCGTCGTCGACGTCGTCGACGACGAGCTTGCCCTGGCCGTGCACGGACTGGCCCGACGGCGCGAGACGCTGGCCGACGTCGAGGCCCTGGCCTTTCGCATCGTCGGGGCCCTCGGGGTCGTGCGGGCGACCCTGACACGCGCTGCGCGCCCGTCCCCGGAATGGAAAGACGCCGAGACCCGCCGCGTCAACGACGCCCTCGCCCCGATCGTCGAGGACTACCTCGCCGGCAGGCCCCTGGACACGGCGGGACTGCGGGCCCTGGTCGATGACGCAGTCCAGCAGATCGCCGCCCGCCTGCCAGACGAGCGCCCGGGCGAGGACCGGCCGGGCTTCGGCGCCCTGATCGGTGCCCTGCGCAAGCAAATGGACGCGATCGACGCCCAATAAACACATCAAACCCGTGCAGGGGACGACGTCGTCCCCTGCACGCCAGGAGGCGGGCATGTTCATCCTTTCCCGACTGCCCGAGGCCGTCCGGCGGCACCTGACGATCACCCGAGACGGGTGTTGGACATGGGACGTTCTGACCGCATCAGGCACGCCCCGGATTTGGGTCGACGGGCGATGGAGCTCGGCGCGCAGGCACGTCTACACCCTCGTCTACGGGCCACTCGGCGAGGAGATCGTCCACCTGCGCGCCGCCTGCGGGCGCCAGCAGTGCGTCAACCCCGCCCACGTCGAGACTGTCACCAGCACCGCTTACAAACTCGCCCAAGCCGCCGCAGGAACGCCAGCAGTCTGCCCGCGCGGACACCTCCTGACGGCCGAGAACATCACCCTCACCCGGCGCGGCGATCTCGAATGCGCCCATTGCAAACGCCTCAGGAACGCACCCCGCGCGAGAAAGTAAGAACCAGACAAGCCTCCTCACCAGGAAGCCCTGTCGCGCCGGGTTCGCTCAGTCTGGTTTTCCTCTCCGGAACCGGAGACTTACATGGTGTCGCACACGCTCTTTAGGCGTTCCCACGCCTGGTCTTTTGCCCTTTTCCCGTAATCGGTTTCTGGCGGCCAAATACGACCGAGAGCATCTCCGGGACACCGGGGAACGAGGTGGATGTGAAGGTGCCTGACCGTCTGCGTGGCGGCCGCGCCGTTGGATTGGATCACGTTCAGACCCTCAGGCGCGAAGGCATGTTTGATAGCTGAAGCGAGTTTAACGCTCGCTCTGCCGAGCCGGGCGGCGAGCTCCTCAGACAGGCCCCAAATGTCCGGCACGTGGAAACGCGGGATCAGGAGCGTATGCCCGAGCACTGCCGGCTCGGTCGGGAAGAATGCGACGACGTCATCATCCCGGTAGACCTCCCGAACGTTAGAGTCTTGTTGCTCAACGATCGTGCAGAACGGGCACGAAAAAACGACAGAAGACATGTGATGCTCCTTCGAAACGAAACTTGTTTTACTCATGACCGGCGGCACCTGACGGCTTGGCGCCGGGTTGCGGGCGAGGATTCCTCGGGCGGCGCTGACGGGCAGGCTTGTCCGGCGGCGTGACGCCGGCAGCGGCGAGTTCTTTCGCGCTCCAGCCCGCGGCCAAAGCGTCTTTATATGCACCGGCGAACGCTGTTTTGGCCTGCTCAAAAGCCCCGGCCGCATCAGCAAGGCGATCAAGCGTCTCACGCCGCCTGTCAAGACTGGCAGACAGCGCGTTGACGATACGGTCACGACGGTCAAGATTCATTTTGAATCCTTTCTCCTTACAGGCGATTCGAATGTGCCGCGGAACCAGGCACACCGCAAATGTGAAACCCAGCCTGCACATTCACACCACCCGCACACGCGAACGGTTCCTGTCAGCGCCGGGCGGGCCACGACGTCGGCATGGCCCGCCCGGCGCTGACAGGCTCGCGTCCCACCATCCAGGGCGTTAGGCCCGTGCCGGGGGAACGATCCCCGGTACGCCAACCGCGGGCGGATGCTAGTTGCGGGCAAATTCGGCGGCCGCTGTAAGCATGTCGCGGGCTTTCTCCCGCTCCAGGCACTCGCAGATGCGGACCGTGAGTCCGCCGGGAAACTCGACCGGGGTCACCCGCTTGTCCTTCCACAGCGGGGAGACATGGCTCGTCTGCGGGTCGCCGAGCTCGGCGAGGATATCCCGCACGTCGCCGACTCCGGACGGGCGCTCAGTATGGTAGAGATTTTGGTGGTAGGTTACGAGTGCAATCTGGGATAAGACCCTGAGTTTGCTGTAGTACTCTTTGTCCGTCACCTTGTCGGTGAGTGGAATTTCAGCGACCGTAACTGGGCCGCCATCGGAGCCGTTCGGGCTGCCCACACCCCGCACAACGCGCAGCCGGTGCTTCTCCCTGTCATACACCGGGGCCAGGCCGAGATCCCGGTATGCCACCAGTTCCCGCCCATCCGGGCCGCAAATGTCGCGGCCCTCAAAAGGCCGACGGCGACCGTCAAGCCAGTCGCCTAAGCGTGCCTCAATGTCCTTTTCCCTCCACCCGAGCAGGTTGCGGAGGGCGTAGCCAAGGTCGCGGGACGCGCCGCAACTGTAGGAACGCCTATCGGACGCCCAGATTTCCAGCCAAGCCCCGCCGCCTTCCGGCGCGACGGCGACGGCATCCTCGAGGGCCGCCCAATCGCCCTCATACCCAAATTCTTGGACTTTCTCGTAGGGCAGGACGCGGGTGTTCCCGCAAGTTGACGGCCCTTCATACCGAAGGCCCCTATCGCCGTAGTATCTGTAGCGAATTGTCGCCCCTTTCAGGGGCTTCAACTCACCAGCCCGGCGAAGTATTTTGTCTGGCGTCTCATCTGCCCGGAATTCCATTCCCGGCCCGATCCACACCGGCTCAGGCCAAGGGTCGGACTTTTCGTCGTCGTTCCATTGCATCCGCTTTTCGCGGAGCGAGAGGGTTAAATTGGTTTTTTCGTTCCAGCTGGCGCGCCAGAGGGCGCGCGCCCACCATTTCACCGCCTCGTTGAGCGTAAACAGTGGGCCGGAAACCACCATGCGGTGGCATCCGTCGGCGACAACGACGGCCCGCCAGGTCCAGTCGAGGCGGGATATCCGCCAGAAAATTCGAGCGCGCGGCCCCATTGGGACCGTGTTAAGAGATTCCTCGATGATTTTGGCGATTTCGGCCTTCCCGGCGGACTCGCCCTTGGGTCCGTCGAGGAATGTCCAATACCCCGCGAAGCGGTCTTCCATGTCCCAATACTGGAAGAACCCGCGAACGGGTCTCTCGACCCATTCTCCCAAGTTGCAGGCGACCTCCATGTGTCCGCGCCAGGCGGACCTTGAGAGCCCGAAGGCGTAGTTCTGGTAGTACCATTCGGCCCATTCAGCCATGATCGTTTTCCTTTCGTGTCTTGGTGGAGGAGCTGTCCCTCCTTGGTGACACCTCTAGTCTAACACTCTGATGTATATACGTCAATCTGTTATTTCGAATGTGTGTATGTGTTTTAGATCACTTACTGCTCCTATTTGTTGGTGTAGAGGCGTCCGCGGGCGGCTGCGTGGGTGATTCCCGAGGCGCGGGCGCAGTCGGCGCTCGTGACCGTCCGGTGGCGGTTCATGAGTTCACGGGCCAAGCGTGCCCATGCGGCGGGGTCGTCTTTGACGTGCCGCAGCTGCTCGACCTCGGCCTCGGTCAAAGGCTCGGAATCGCGGAGCGAGCCCAGCCACCGGCCGACCGTCTGACGGTCGATGCCGGCGACGCGGGCGATGTTTGTTGCGTCGGCCCCGGCGCGCCATTGGCGAATGGCTTCCTCGCGGAGACGGTCGCGGGCGTGCTCGGCCTCGTGTCGTGCCTCGTGGTAGGCCCGAGCCGCGTCAGCGAGACGACGCTCATCCATTGCCGCGGCGCCATTCGACTTCGGCTTGCACTCCACGGAGCGCGAGCCCGGTGACGATCGACGCGACGACAGCGGAGTGCTCGTAGAGCGTCTCGCCGTCGCCTTTGTCGGCGCGGTGCGCTTCGGGTGTGCGGTAGGCGGAGATGGTCACGCCCTCGCATACGTCCTCGCCGCGCTCAGCGAGGAGTGCGAGCGTCCCGTCGACGCCGGCTTCCACACGCTCAATGAAACGCTGCCACCATTTGTCGACGGCGGCCGCGACATCATCAGGGACGGGGAGGCGTTCGGCCTCCCAGTCGGCCAACGTGTCTTTTGAGACACCGAGACGCTGAGCGACCATTTTTTTGGGCACGCCCATGGCCCGCCTGCGGAAGGCGAGTGTGGCACCAGTCATGGACAAAAATTGTCCTCCTTTTTTGTAGTGCGGGGGAACCGTGAGGTTCCCCCGCTTCCTCCGTTTCAGCGCTTGAGAGCGGCGAGCCCGTACCGCCGAGATCGAAGCCCGCTACCTGTGTCTAGAAGCTAATTTCGATCTGCGGGCCGCACTCGTCGCACCACCTGCCTTTGAGTGGCAGTCCGCAGAAGTGGCAGCTGCGCCACTCCCTCTTCCGGCTCGGGGCTTCGACGCTGGCCCATTCGTCGGCGAGGGCCTTCGCCTCAGATTCGGTGGAGACGAGCCTCCCATCTTGGATAGTTATACTGAACGAGCCGCATTTCACCGGCTCGTTGGTATGGCGACGGACCCTGAAGCCGTCCGTCTCTCTTGTGATCGTGGCGTACCCGTAGTTGTTTTTTTGAATACGGACGGTAGTCTCGAGGTTGTCTGTGATCTCCATGTTGATCGTTTCCTTTCGTGTCTTGGTGGAGGAGCTGTCCCTCCTTGGTGACACCTTCAGTCTAACAGCCTGACGTACATACGTCAAGTCGTTATTCTAAGTATGTGCATGCGTTTGGTCGCGCGTAGGTGTGGAGCGGTGGCGGATGGTGAAAACGTGAGGGGAAACTTTCTAGTTTCCCCTCACGTTGACGCGTCAAATAACACCATGTGGTGCAACACCAGGATACCTCCGTGTGGCGTGGCGGGTCTAGCGGCCGGGTCGATAGCGCGGCAGTGGGCGGCGTTCCAGCCGTCCCGCCGTTGGCGCGGCGGGACGGCCATTCCATTCCATTTTGGGCATAGCCCGCGGCGTCGACGCCGACCGTCAGACGGTCAGTCTCGGTCTCGGACAAGTCACCTTCTTTGTGGGTGGCGATGGGACTTGATTGTGCGCGCGTTGACGATGCATCCGGGTGCAAGGTTCATTGTGGTTCTTCTTCAGTTGATTTGAGCAAGTGACGGGGTCGGGCACGCTTTCGGTGTTGTAGTGCGTGGCGCAGGGTGTGTGCATTCCTGCTTGTCCTCGCGGCTCCACGTCCGACTGTCGGACGTGGAGCAAGCTAGTGATTTGTATATACAAATCAGCTTGTTTCGGCTATACTGGCCGAAAAGGGGGTCCCGCAGAGTATCTGCGGGTCGCTGCGCTGGGCTTGTGAGGAGGTGGTGGGCGTGGCGCACCGGGAAGGCGACGGGCGGCGGTCTGTGCGTAAGGCTGCGACGTCCACGCCGAGTGATCCGCGGCGGTTGTTCAGTCTGCGGTTAAAGACTTCCGAGTATGAGCGTCTGCGTTATTTGGCGCGGTCGAAAGGCGTGTCGATGGCGCGCTATCTGGTGGCGCAAGGGCTGGAGCCGCCGGTCGAGCAGGTCAATCCGGAGCAGCTGCGCGAGTTGCTGGGCTTGCTTCGGGTGCTGTGCCGTCAGGTCCAGGGCGAGGCGACGAACATCAACCAGATCGCGCACTGGGCGAACGCCAGTCGGCGCTTTCCGGCCGAGGCTGAGCAGGTCGCGCGCGAGTTGCGTCGGCAGGTCGATGCGCTGTGCGAGGTGCGCGCGAAAGTCGGCGATCTGCTGTGATGCCGAACATCACCCGCGGCGGGAACGCGCGCGGGCTCATGGTCTATCTTCTCGGGCCCGGACGGGCCAACGAGCACACCGACCAGCACATTCTTGCGGGAACGGCGGACATCGCCGGCCCCGACTTTTTCGGAGGCCGGACGTTGACGCATCACGAGGCGCTGCGCGTGGGCAAACGGCTCGACCTGGACCGGCTCGAGCACGGCACCGAAGTCATCTCGACGCGCACCCGGTGGGACTACGAGGCGCAGCAGATGGCCTCGGCCGGGCGGGGCCCGGCGCACGTGTGGCATTGCTCGTTGACGTTGCATCCGGACGAGGGCGCGCTGTCGGATGAGACGTGGAAAAAACTCGCCGAAGACTTCGTCGACGAGATGGGATTCACGGACATCTCGGGCAAGGCGGCCTGCCGGTGGGTCGCCGTCCGCCACGGGGTCAACGCCGGCGGCGGCGACCACATCCACATCGCCGTCAACCTTGTCCGCGAAGACGGCACGAAGGCCTCGGTGTGGCGAGACTGGCCCCGTGCTCAGGCGGCCTGCAACACGCTCGAACACCGGTACGGCCTGGCCGTGGTCGAGTCACGCGAACACCAGCGCGGCTCGCGCGGAGACAGCCCGGCCGAGCAGGCCGCCGCCCG
>ERZ773043.966-NODE-966-length-16689-cov-5.479319_pt1 | contig 16689 bp, 15 predicted proteins | sample MGYA00580636_ERZ773043 | MGnify/ENA primary metagenome ERZ773043 (study PRJEB29015, sample SAMEA2737992) | human oral metagenome | biome: human oral; feature: human-associated habitat; material: dental | place: China | collected 2065 ... | reverse complement strand
AAAACATAGCGGCTTAACTTTGCCAAAAGACAAGGCGGCGAGCCGCAGGCAGTACATTTAGTACGGCAAGGCGAGCCAACGCCGTATTTTGGCGAAGGAAGCCGCTATGGCTTGACTTTGCAAAAGACAAGGCGGCAGGCCGCAGGCAGACCACTCAGTACGGCAAGGCCCGGCCAACGCAGCAACGCCGTATTTTGGCAAAGGAAGGCGCTATCAATAGAGTAAAAAGGGTGCGCGTTCTTCCAGCCATTCCGTTTCATCGTGCCGTGCCATTGCGTCGAGGTCTTCCGGCCTCGTCTGCGGGTCGTCCACCCATTCCCGTAATAACGGGCTGCCGTTGATCAGGTCGATGGCCAGTCGGTCGTGTTCGTATTCGTAGGGAAAGTCGCGCCAGAGCGGGTAGTCGGGATCGCAGCGGCGAATGGCCTTGAAAGCTAGCGCCTGGAGCCGCCATGGATGAAACTCGCTGTGTTGGTAAGCGCCGTCATCGACATGAATCTGGATGCCGTGACACAGCGTGCCGGCGTGTTTGTGGAAAGTCGGCTCGAACCAGCAAGGCCGCAGACGGCAGCCTGTCAGCCAGTGCGGCGCCAGACGGCGCATTTCGTCAAGTAGTGCCTCCGCGTCAATGTCCGGCGCGCCGAAAAGCTCGAGCGGCCGCGTTGTGCCGCGTCCTTCCGAAAGCGTTGTGCCTTCGAGCATGACGGTGCCCGCGTAGCAGCGCGCCATGGATAGGTTAGGTGCATTCGGGCTGGGATTGATCCATGCGCGTTCGCCAAGCGGCCAGCCAAAACCCGGCGCCTGACCGGGCTGCCAGCCGTCCAGCGTAATGATTTCGCAGTCGAGATCGAGCCGGCCGTCGGCGATAAACCAGCGCGCCAGTTCGCCTAGCGTCAGGCCGTGACGCATCGGGAGCTGGCCTGCGCCGACAAAGCTTTCCCATCCCGGCCGCAGTTTCAGGCCTTCGACACAGCGGCCGACCGGATTGGGGCGGTCGAGAATCCAGAGGGTTTTGTGGTGTTCGGCGGCGGCTTCCAGCAAATAGCGCAGCGTGGTAATGAAGGTGTAGATGCGGCAGCCGAGATCCTGCAAGTCAATCAGCAGAACGTCGAAGGCGTCGAGCATTGCCGGCGTCGGGCGGCGCACCGTGCCATACAGGCTGAAAACGGGGATGCCGAGGCGCGGGTCGACGAAATCGGCCGATTCGACCATATTGTCTTGCTTGTCGCCGCGCAGCCCATGTTGCGGGCCAAAAGCGGCAGTGAAACGCAGGTCCCCCGGCGCGGCAAGCACGTCGAGTGCATGCCGCAGGCAGGCGTCCGTCGAAGCAGGGTGCGCCAGCAGACCCAGGCGCTTGCCCGCCAATCGGCGGCGTAGGGCGGGTTCAGAAAGGAGGCGGTCAAGGCCGAAGCGTATCGTCATGGTGCAGTATTCTCGTGTCTTACGAAGTGTGCGGGTGAAGGCGCCAGCCTGAGAACCCAGGCGCGGCGGTCGTGAAAATCAGGGCGTTCGGCGGGGTGGCGCAGCGCCCAGTAACTCAATGGCGGGATGCCCGGCGTGCGCCTATCGGCGCGGGTTTCGACGATGGCACTCAAGCCAATAGCCAGCGTTTTGCCGCATAGCCCGGAGGGCAGCAGGTCAGGCCGTACAATGGCGCGCAGTTGCAGGCAATTCGGCAAGGTGCGCAGCGTAATTGCCGGGGCAGGCGGGTTCGCACTGTCCGCACACTTATCCGTCGCCCTATCTGGCTGGCGGTAAGCGGTAAAGGCATAGACCGCCCAGCGGCCATCCGGAGAGAAATTGAACTCATGGTAGGCGGTTTCCCCTACCACTGAAATGAAAGCCTCGAAACAGGTATGTTGCCAAAGATGATCGGCGCGTATGCTCGGCCCGGCGGAGGGAATCTGCATGACCGACAGATCGCCAGATAGATCGAATGAAAAATGCAGTTCGCCGTTCGCTGCATATTTTGCCGAGGCCGTCAGTGATTGAATGGACAGATCGGGCGTTGTAGGATGGCAGTGGAGCGGGATTTGCATGAAAGATGGAAGAAGCCGTCTGGACGCGAATTTTTCTGGCGGAGATTTTAATCTGTCTTGCTGCCGAAAACAGTTTGACATTACAGCAATTACTGTAGAAACAGTCGATTGATGTTTGTTTATACAATACTATTTGACAGTGTTGTTCAGGTCGAACATACTTGCGAAACTAATTCGGTGTCATTCCGTCAAAGTCGTTTGACTTACCCAAGGCGTCGGGGCAAAAAGCGGCGGAGCCGCCCAAAGTACGACGAGCGCATCAGGTCGCATAAATCGTTTAAATGAATCACTATTCAAGCAGAAAACAGTGCCGCATAGTTTTGCCGGCAAGGAGGAATTAATGGCTTTCCTGAATATAAAGAAAGCGCTATTTGCCAAAAAAGATGAGGATATACAGGCGGCGGATTTCAAGAAAAATAGAAGGGTCAATACCGCCGATCCGGTTCTTGCCTCCGGGCGGCGTGCCGGGCCGACGGAGGAGGTCGCTCAAGAAAAACAATTACCGATCATTGGAAAATATCCTTATCCGAAGCAGAAAAAAATATTGTTTGTTTCGGCCACGGTGATTGGCGCGCTCTTTTTTATATTTTTTGTCGTGACATTTCTCTTTCTCGGACACAATGCAAGGATGCATTCGATCGTTACGGAAATGCAGATGCTGTCCCAGCGCATGGTTATTGCCTCCAACGCTGGCATGAAGGGCGATGAACGCGGCTTTGATGATGTCAATGAATATATGGAGCGGTTCAGGTCCAATATTCTGGCCGTAGAAAACGAGAGTGCCTTGTGGCTGAACAATACGCGAGAGAAGGCCAATATTCTTTCCCGGTTGCAAAGCCTGTGGCGCGATAACTTCGGTGAAGCCAATCGAGCCAATATGCAGCATGTGCTGGAGCAAAGAAAACAACTGGTCAGTATTGGCCAGAGCATTTCGGAAGTCGTAAAAAATGATAGTGAGGTAGAAAAGCTCATTTCGACCATCAATCGTGACTTGTCGATTTATGAGGAAGACAAGCGTGCTGTCAACTATTTTGGGCAGTTGGGGCCGCTGTATTCGCGTATGTCGAAAGCCGTTGGCATGCTGATGTCCGGTAATGTTTCGGCGCGCGCCGAGTATGCCGTGTTGGAACCGGATGTCAGAAAGTGGCTGCAAGTTGTCAGAGCACTGAGGGAAGGCGACGCCTCCGTCGGTGTTCCGCCTTTTCGTTCTCCCGCCCTGTTGAATGCGCTTGCTTTGCTTGACCGGGTGGCGAGTCCCCTGTCGAAAATTACCGCAGAGTTACGTACTTCAAGCGCGGCGCTCGATAATGCTTATCTCGCCAATCGTCTGCTGGTGCAGGATTCCCGTTCCGTAGCGGATATCATCGGCGAGCTGGCCAGTTTTTATAGCAACCGCGGGCATGTGGCGACACTCGGCCCATTTTTGTTTGCGCTGGTCATCGTCGGCTTGCTGACGCTGTATTGCCTTGTCCGCGTTCTTAATCAGGAATCGCGACAGAAACACCAGCAATCCGAGACCGAAAGCCAAAAAAACCAGGCTGCCATTTTGCGTTTGTTGACGGAAATGGAGGGTATTGCCGACGGTAATCTCACCATGCGTGCCATGGTGACGGAGGATCTGACCGGGGCCATTGCCGACTCGATCAACTATACGGTCGATGAATTGCGCTCGCTGATTCTGGAAATCAACCGTTCTGCCGAACAGGTGACGCTGGTCAGCGGAAGAGCACACGAGGTCTCGGATCAACTGTTGCGCGCCGCAGGAAAGCAGTCCGAAGAAATTGAAAATACCAACCAGGCCGTGCGCATGATCGTGCAGTCCGTACAGGGCGTGGCCGGCTCGGCGACACGGTCATCGAAGGTTGCGCAGGCTTCGCTATCGGCTGCCGAGCGTGGCGTGGTCGCGGTCAATAACCAGATCCGGGGCATGAACGAGATTCGGGAGCAGATCCAGGAGACCTCGAAGCGGATCAAGCGTCTGGGCGAGTCTTCGCAGGAAATCGGCGAAATCGTCGAGCTGATCTCGGACATTACCGAACAGACCAACGTTCTGGCGTTGAACGCCGCGATTCAGGCGGCGGCGGCGGGAGAGGCCGGGCGCGGCTTCTCCGTCGTTGCCGAGGAAGTGCAGCGTCTGGCCGAGCGCTCGGGCGAGGCGACTAAACAGATTGCCGCCATCGTCAAAACCATTCAGTCCGATACGCAGGACGCTGTGGCTGCAATGGAACTTTCGACGCAGGGTGTGGTTGAGGGCGCAAAACTTTCCGACGCCGCGGGTTCCGTACTGTCCGAAATTGGCCGGATTTCGCACGAGCTGGCGCGCCTCATCGAATCGATTACGCACGAGACGGAAGACCAGAGTCTGCTGGCCGAGCGTGTCAATGCATCCATGCGCGATATTCTCTCAATTACTGAGCAGACGATGCGGGGGACTCGTTCTTCGGCCGAGGCGATTGCTCAGCTGGCCGGTTTTGCTGCTGGCCTGAAGAGCGCGGTGGCGCGTTTCAAGGTATAAACCAAAGGTTCTCTGCGTGATTTTACGGGCCGCCTGCGGGCGGCCTTTTTTTGTCTTCTGCCTGAAATTTCGTTTTTGCGCGCGAGTTTCTTTTCAGATTCTGTCCGAGCTAACGCCTTGGCCGTTTTTTAGGCGATCCGGCAACGCCATAACGGGGCGGAAAAGGCGGATTTGTTTGATTTATTTTCGTAGGGTTAAACGGCCGGGTCAGCGATGTCTGAAGTACGCTGGGTATCAGGCGCCGGTCATAAAGTTGAATGCGTGGAAAAGGGTGATGAAGTGCGCTCTTGCAGACCTGACCCGCGTATGGCAAGCCCATGCCGGTCGTCACTGCTATTTAGGCGTTTGGCTATCCTTAAACCGGCCGTGATCGATCAATAAAAACAGTTGTACATACACCTTTGGTTGGCCTAGGATTCAAATCGCGACCATTGTTCGCCCCAGTGCTCATTGATGTTCAACCGTGGACGGGCGGGCGATGGCGCAATCTTTCCGATGTATGGCCTGTGCTTAACAATAGGAGGAGGTTTTCATGATGACTCGCAAACGTATGATGTCGACCTTGCTGGCGTTTTTCTTCGCCCTTTTTTCGTCGCTCTCCCTGGCGCAATTTGCTGACCGGAAAATCCGCATTTCGGCGGGCGTGCCGGAGGAAAATCCGGTATCCGTTGGCGTTAAAAAGATGCAGGAAGTGCTGAACGCCAAATCGGGCGGCAAAATGAAACTGACAGGTTATTACAGCGGTATCCTGGGCGGAGACAACCAGGCGGTTCAGGCATTGCGCAGCGGCACCCAGGAAATGGTCATCACCTCAAGTTCTCCGCTGGCCGGTATGATTAAAGAATTGGGTATTTTTGATTTGCCTTTCCTGTTTGCCAATGAAAAAGAGGCCTACGCCGTGCTGGACGGCCCGGCGGGCGATTACTTCAATAAACGGCTGGAAGAATTTGGCCTGGTCAATCTCGCCTATTGGGAAAACGGCTTTCGTAACCTGACGAACAGCAAGCGCCCGGTTGGCAAGCTCGAAGACCTGGATGGGCTGAAAATCCGCGTGATGCAGAACAACATTTTTATCGACGCATTTCGTGAATGGAAGGCCAACCCCGTTCCGATGCCCAAGCAGGAACTTTATACCGCACTGGAAATGAAAGCGGTCGACGGGCAGGAAAATCCTTACATCGACATCGAAACCAACAAGATGTTTGAGGTGCAGAAGTACCTGACAACCTCGCGCCATGCCTATACGCCGTGGCTGATCCTGTACAGCAAGCCGCTTTGGGACAAACTGAGCGCGGATGAACAAGCCGCGCTGCGCGAAGCCGCCATTGCGGCGCGCAAGGTTCAGCGTGAGGCCAACAAAACGCTTGATGACAAGGCGCTGGTCTCCCTCAAGCGGCAGGGCATGGTCGTGAGCGATCTGGACAAGCAGGAACGCGAAAAAATGATGGAAAAGGTCAAGCCGGTTTACGAGAAAAACCTGGCGACCTATAACAAGGAAGTGTCCGATCTGGTTTTTGGCGAACTCAAAAAAATTCGCGGCAATTGATCCGTGGGCATCATGGTGCGCCATTCATGAAATCTTTTGTTGATTTCTGGCGGACGCAAGCTTCGGCAATGATGGGCCACCGTTTTTGATGCAAGCGGGCAATCGGCTGCATGCGTCGAAGGCGGGTGCCGAAGCGCGTATTGAACGGCATAAGAGACAGCGATGAGAGACAGCGTATCGATGGCGCACCGGCGGATCTTGCGATCTTGCTGATTTTGAGGCCGTGCCGATTACAGGCATCGTCGCAGTATGGCTTTTATGTTTTTGCCTGCGATACCTGTCAATGGCACGGCAATTCTGGAGATTGAGCAATGAATATTGAAAAGCGTCATCTGGCGATTCTGCCCAAATGCTACGCTGCCAACAGCATTGTGGTCGACGGCGAACGTCGTATTCTGCTGGCCTCCGAAGGCGATGCGCCTTGCCTGGCCTGGCGAGGGCCGGACTATGTTGAATCGCACACCGTCTGGGAGGGGCCGGGCGGAACGATGGCGATCGTCCCTATTCCCGGAACGCGTGGTGAATTTCTCGCCGTGCAAAAGTTCTATCGCATGTTCGACTGGGAAGAGGCCAAGGTCGTGCACGTGCGCCCTGACGGCGCGCGCGGATACAGGGTGACCGATCTGGTGCATTTACCTTATGTGCACCGTTTCGATCTCCTGACTGTGGGCGATCGCCACTACTTCATCGCCTGTACGCTGGCAACCCAAAAAAAGTCTATCGAAGACTGGTCAAGTGCCGGAAAAATCTGGGTCGGTGAATATACGGGTCCCGAAAAACTTTCGCTGGCCGTGCTGAAAGAAGGGATTACCCAGAATCATGGTTATTACCGTCTCGTGACGCCGGACGGCGTGCGGGGACTGGTGACCGGTCGGGAAGGCGCGTTCGAGGTGACGCCGCCGGATGGCAATGGACGCGGATGGACGGTCACGCAGTTCATGGATTGGCCGATCAGCGATATTTCAGCGATCGACATCGACGGTGACGGCGAGCTCGAATTTGCCACGATCGAACCATTTCATGGCACCTACTTCCGCATCTACAAACGGATCAACGGCAGCTTCCAGAGAATTTTCGAGCATCCGGAAGTGACCGAGTTTTATCACGTCGTCGTCGGTGCAAGGCTGGCCGGCGTCCCGGTCTTTATCGGCGGCTGCCGGCGCGGCAGGCAGGAGCTTTTTTATGTACGCGCCGATCCCTCGAACCCGTCGAAGCTCAAGCCGGAACTGATCGAAGCCGGTGTCGGCCCCAGCAATGTCTATGTGCTCAATGAAGCGGGGCGGGACATCATCGTCGCCGCCAATCGGGAAACGGACGAAGCTGCGTTGTATATCGTTACCCCATAAGCGCTGTTTATAGCGGCTTCCTTTGCCAAAATTATTGCCTTGTCTTTTGGCAAAGATGAGCCGCTATAGATTGTTTGGCTTTTAAAAAGGGCTGCCTGCAACCCCTTATGGATAGGGCGTTTCCGGGCAGGTGCCTCTGAAGCCCTTATAAATAAAGGACTGGCGGGCAGGGTGCCCGGAGATGCCCTAAATACGCGGGCTTCAGGCCACCGCTTTTTAGAGATGCACCTGCGCTCTTTTATCTTTTTTACCTTCTCCCCAAATTACTCTCCCAAAGGGCGCAGGGCTTTTCAGTTGCTCCGAACCCCGCGTGGATAAAGATGCTCTAGGCAGGTGCCCGGAACCCCGTGTAGATAGGCTATTTCCGGGCAGGCTCCTCTGGAACCCTTATCAATAAAGGGCTTCAGGCCAAGCTCCCCGGAGATGCCCTGTTTATAAGGGGGGGCGGGCATCCTCGGAGATGTGCGTGGATAAAGGGTTTTAGAGGGTTGGTTGGGCACAGTTTTCTAGTTTATGTTTTTTGATGCTCTGAACCCCTTTATTTACGGGGAGCTCCGGGCATTTTATTTTTTCTGCCCTGTTTTTACGGATTTCAGAGGGGGGCACACGCTTAAAGAGCGGCTCGACTTTGCCAAAAGACAAGACGGCGAGCCGCTGACAGTACGCGTAGTACGGCAAGGCGAGCCAACGTAGTATTTTGGCGAAGGAAGCCGCTATGGCTCGACTTTGCAAAAGATAAGGCGGCAGGCCGCAAGCAGGCCACTCAGTACGCCAAGGCGAGGCCAACACAGCAACGCCGTATTTAGGCAAAGGAAGCCGTTATCTCAGGCCTCCGGCAAGATGCCTGCCTTGACCGAGGCGGCAATCAGCCGGTTGGCCAGCGCGCCGAGTTCAGGCGCGCCGCGCGTGATGGATTCGGCGCGATGGCGCACCTGGCTGGCGACGACACCGTTGGCGCGCCAGGCGCTGCCCTCGGTCAGGGCATTGTGGATCATCGGCATCAGCCGGTCGACGGCGAGCGCGTAGCGTGCCTCCGGCGTTTCTCCCGCATCAAATTCCTCCCAGAGCGTGCGGAAATCTTGCGCCTGTGCCGGGGGCAACAGCCCGAAGATGCGCTCGCAGGCCGCCTGTTCGCGTTGCCGCTGCGTGCTGATTCCCTGTGCGTCGTAGGCAAAGGTATCGCCGGCGTCGATTTCGACAAGATCGTGGATGAGCAGCATGCGCACGGCGTGAGCGACATCGATCGGCGCGGCCGCGTATTCGGCCAGTATCAGCGCTAGGAGCGCCACGTGCCAGCTGTGCTCGGCGCTGTTTTCGCGCCGGCTGCCGTCGGCCAGCGAGTTCTGGCGCAGAACGCCCTTGAGGCGGTCGATTTCGACGATGAAAGACAATTGCCGATCCAGCGCCGAAGCGTGTTCGTCCAAAGGCGGCAGGATGGCCGGTGATTTGGGATGCGTCATGGTGTAGGGATTTCTGAAGGTGCAGGGGAAGTTTTGTCCTGATATTCGCACAGGTCGGCGATGAGGCAGCGCCAGCACTCCGGCCGGCGCGCCTTGCAGACATAGCGGCCGTGCAGAATCAACCAATGGTGGGCGTCCCGCCGGAATGCTTTGGGCGTCGTCTTGAGCAGCCCTTGCTCGACGGCGAGCGGCGTTTTCCCGGGCGCGAGCCTCGTCCGATTGGCGACGCGGAAGATATGCGTATCGACAGCAATGGTCGGTTCGCCGAAGGCCGTGTTGAGGACGACGTTGGCGGTCTTCCGGCCGACGCCGGGGAGCGCTTCCAGCGCCTCGCGCTGGCGCGGAACCTCGCCGCCGTGCAACGCAAGCAATGCCCGGCAGGTGGCGATGACATTTTTTGCTTTGGTGCGAAAGAGGCCGATGCGGTTGATATACCCGGCCAGCTTTTCCTCGCCCAGCGCCAGCATGGCCTGGGGCGTGGGGGCGTCGGCAAAAAGCCTGCGCGTGGCGATATTGACGCTTTTGTCAGTCGCTTGCGCCGAGAGAATGACGGCAACCAGCAACTGGAACGGCGTGGCATAGACAAGCTCCGTCGTCGGCGTCGGGTTGGCCTCGCGCAGGCGACGGAAGATTTCGGCACGCTTGGCGGCGTTCATGGCAGATACTCTGGAGCAGAATCGGGCTTAGGATCAGGCGCCTGGCAAGGTCGGCGCCGGTGCTGGTTGATGCCGGCGGGCGGCGCGGCGGGCTTCCAGCCAGTTCTTGGCGGCGATCAGGCAGCCGAGCAGGATAAATGCGCCGGGCGGCAGAATCGTCAGCAGAAAGCCGGGGTAATCTTCCGGCAAAACCTGAAGCGGCGACAGGCCGGGAATGATCAGGTCGATGCCGGAAAACAGTGTGCCGCCGCCGATCAGCTCGCGCAATCCGCCGAGCAGGGAAAGCGTCCATAACATGCCGATCCCCATGAAAATCCCGTCGAAGAATGCTTGCAGCGGCGGGTGCTTGGAGGCATACGCCTCGATCCGCGACAGTGCGATGCAGTTGGTGACGATCAGCGGGATGAATATGCCGAGTATTTGATACAACTCGTGCAGATAGGCGTTGAAAAGCAGATCGACGATCGTCACCAGCGTGGCGAGAATCAGGATGAATATGGGAATGCGGATCTCATGCGGAATCCATCGGCGCAGGCTGGCGACGGCCAGGCTGGCCATGGCCATGGCCATAATCGTCGCCAGTGAAAGCATGGCGCCATTGACGAGATTGGTGCTCACGGCAAGCAGCGGACACAGGCCGGTGACTTGCACCAGGCTGGTGTTTTGTTCCCAGATGCCGTTGGCGGCAATCTGGCGGAATTCCTCACGGGTCATCGTGGTCATGATGTTGGTGCCTTATCGATGATGTCCAGCCGGCATCGGAGAGAACGAACACAGCGTACAAAGCGCATAACACGCAATGCGGGTTCCGCTGCGGTGGACAGGATGCCGAGATGGGTTGCGGAATGGGTTGCGGAAAGAGCCGATATCAGCTTCAGTTTCATTGTTTGAACAAGGCCTCATGGTTTGCGGCGACATACAGCGCCGCCTTGCGCACGGCCTTGATGACGGCGCGCGGCGAAACCGTTGCGCCGGCCATTGCGTCGAAGCGGCCCCCGTCTTTCTTGACGCGCCAGTCGCGCTCACTTTCGGCCGCCGGGTTGGCGTTCGTGAACTGCCCGATCCACGGGCGTTTTTTGTTTTTATCCTTCTTCGGGTCAATGTAATCGCCCAGACCGGGGGTTTCCCGGTGTTGTAGGACACGCACCCCAAACAGTCTGCCATCGGGGGCGACTACCAGAAGCAGGTGGATTCTCCCGGCATAACCATCAGGCGCGCTCGCCTGGAGTATCAAAGCGACCGGCTTGCCGTCTTTGCGGGCGCGGTAGGCGATGCTGGCTTCATTCTGGCCGAGCGCCGATGTGGCGGGAATTTCGACCGTATCTTTGAGTAGCGTGTTGTCGTAGGCCGAAGTCGGGAGGATTTCATGAGCCAGACGCATGATTTTTGCGCTTCCCGACGATTCTTTAATGATGGGATGCGCCAAAGTGTACACGCCGGACAATAACGCGGTGAACACGCTGACGAAAACCAGCAAAATGGTTGAAGTATGTAGCGCTGTTTTCAGGGCGCTAGAGGGTTCGCCGGGCGGGGGGGTCGGAGTCATTTTCTTAAGCCGAAAACCGGCGGTTGCGTATGCATATCGATGAGCGGTACGCAGATGTTGAGGAAGAGGACGGCGAAAGCGACGCCGTCGGGATAGCCGCCGAAAACACGGATGACATAAGCGATCAGGCCGGCGAAGAAGCCGAATAGCAACTTGCCGCGCGGCGTCGTGCAGCCGGAAATCGGGTCGGTGATGATGAAAAAGGCGCCGAGCATCGTGCCACCGGAAAAGAGGTGGAAGAGCGGGCTGGCGAAACCCTCAGCGTCAAAAAGCCAGAAGGCGCCGGCGATCAACGTAAGACCCGCAATGAAGCCCAATGGCTGCCGCCAGTCGATGATTTTGCAGCGCCAGAGCCACAGACCGCCCAGCAGATACGCGAGTGAAATCCACTCCCAGCCGCGCCCAGCGATGCTGCCAAATATTTTTTTATCCGCGACGATGGTTTCGATTGGCAGTAGAACTTTGCTGTACCTAAGCGCATTTCTCAGCTCGCTGAGCGCAGTTGCGCCGCTGAAGGCGTCGATGCGCGGCGCCCAGCCGAAAATTACCGCCAGCTGCTCGCTGAAGCTTGCCGAAAGACCGGCGGGCGGCCATTGCGACATCAGTACGGGGAAGGAGACGATGCAGACGGCAAAGGCGACCATTGCCGGATTGAACGGATTTTGCCCGAGGCCGCCGTAAAGATGCTTGGCGACGATGATGGCGAAAGCCGTACCGGTGACGATCAGCCACCACGGCGCCAGCGGAGGGAAGGTCAATGCGATCAACCAGGCGGTAACGACGGCGCTGCCGTCGCCCAGGAACAAAGCGAGCGGTTTGCCGCGCAGCTTGAGCATCAGCGCTTCCGATGCCAGTGCCGTGAGGGTGGCGAGCGTTATCTGGATGAGGATGGCCGGGCCGATCTGCCAGACGTAAGTGGCGATGCCGGGTAACAGCGCGGCCAGCACGTACAGCATGATGCGCCGGACACTGACGTTTTGCAGCAGATACGGTGAAGTCTGAAAATCCATCATCGCTGGGGTCCTGAATTTTCGGCGTCGGTCGCCGTAGTTTTGTCCCCGGCTGCAGCGGCCTGGGCAGCGGCTTGCCGTGCCTCGCGCATCCGCTGCGCGCGTTCCTTAGCCGCGGCGATGAGCGCCTGCTTGGCAGCCGCTTTGTCATCGGCGGATTGTTCGCCGGCGGATTGCCCGACGGCCGGTGCGTCCGCCGCTGCAACGGGTGGCGGTGCCGCCGTGTCGGGGGATGCGGGGGACGCAAGCGGTGTGGCAGAGGGGGGCGTGGGCGGGTGATGCGGCGGCTGGGTGTCGGTTTCCCCTTCATGCATTGTGGCGGCGGCTTTGGTTTGTGCGGCTTCGCGCTGTTTGCGGGCGCGCGCCATTGCGGCAGCAATGGCGGCCTTTTTGGCTGCTTCGGCATCGGTCGGTGCGCCGGCTGCCGATGTTGCGCCTGTATCTGCCGGTTTCGCGGCCATACGCGCCGCGGCGGCCTTGGCGAGCCGTTCGGCCTTCTCGGCCTTTTCACGCTCGCTGCGTTCGTTGCGAAATTCAAAACGCGCCTTGGCGGCCGCAGCCTGCGCCTTTTCGCGTTCGCGCGTCCGGATTTCGTCTTTGGCGAAACGAAAGTACTGGACCAGCGGAATGTGCGACGGGCAGACGTAGCTGCAACAGCCGCATTCGATGCATTCGAACAGGTTGTAGGCCTGCGCTTTGTCGAAATTCTTCGCGCGCGAGAACCAGTAAAGTTCAAACGGCTGCAATTCGTGCGGGCAGGCCTGCGCGCATGCGCCGCAGCGGATGCAGGGCATTTCGGGCGACGGCGGCGGGAACAGTGCCGGCGAGCCGGCGATGATGCAGTTGCTGGCCTTGATCATGGGCGCGTCGAGGCCGGGCAGCTCGAAGCCCATCATCGGGCCGCCCATGAGGTAGCCGGTGGTGTCCGGCCGTGGGCGGCCGAGCGGGGCGAAGTCGCGCAGGGGCGTGCCGATCAGCGTTTCCCAGTTGCGTGGGGCATTGAGGTTGCCGGTCAGGGTGATGATGCGCGAGATGACGGGTTCGCCGCACGCGAGCGCCTTCCAGGCCGAATATGCCGTGCCGACGTTGAAGCACTGTACGCCCATGTCGGGCGAGCGGCGGCTGGCGGGTACTTCCTTGCCGGTGAGGACGCGGATCAGTTGTTTGGCGCCGCCTGCCGGGTACAGCGTCGGTACGGCGGCGACGCTGAAGTCGACGCCGAGTTGAGCGACGGCTTCTCGCATCGCCTGGAGCGCTTCCGGCTTGTTGTCTTCGATGCCGATTAACACCTGCTTGGGTTCGAGGAGATCACGAAAAATCGAAATGCCACGCACGATCTCTTCGGCGCGTTCGCGCATCAGCCGGTCGTCGCAGGTCATGAACGGTTCGCACTCCGCGCCGTTGATGATGAGCGCATCCATCGCCGCCGTGCGGGAAGCGGAAAGCTTCGCATGGCTGGGAAAAACCGCCCCGCCCAGACCGACAACGCCCGCATCGCGCAGTCGTTCGCGCACGCGCTCCGGCGATAGGGTGAGGTGATCCACCGGCTGGCGGTCGATCCATGCCTCGTGTCCGTCCGGTTCGATGACGACGGAAAGCGTCGGCAGCCCGGAAGGATGCGCGGCCAGGCGTTCCTCAACGGCCAGCACGCGGCCAGAAGTGGGCGCGTGTACGGCGGCGGAAATCCATTGGTCGGCCTCGCCGATGCGCTGGCCTTTGAGTACCCGGTCACCTGTCTTGACCAGCGGTCGCGCGAAGCCGCCGATACTCTGGTGTAGCGGCACGATCAACTGCGCCGGTAGCGGCGCTTGCCCGATCGGAGTGCCTGCCGATTCCGCTTTGTGCGTCTGGGGCTTGACGCCGCCTTTGAATTTGAACAGGGAAAACATCAGGCGGCTCGCTTGACCTTGAGTTCAAATACGGGATAGCGCCGTTTCCAGGTTTCGATGCTTTCACCAACCGCTTCCATGCGGATGCATTCGACCGGGCAGGGCTTAACGCATAGCTCGCAGCCCGTACATAGCGATTCGACGACCGTGTGCATCTGCTTGGGCGCGCCGACAATGGCATCGACCGGGCAAGCCTGGATACACAGCGTACAGCCAATGCAGCGCTGCTCGTCGATGATAGCGACTTGTTTGGGCTTTTCTTCCGCAGAGAGCGGCTTGACCTCGCGGCCTAGAAGATCGGCGAGCCTGCGCACGCCTTCCGCGCCGCCGGGCGGGCACAGATTGATGTCGGCTTCGCCGCGTGAGATCGCCTCGGCATACGGGCGGCAGCCGGGATAGCCGCATTGGCCGCACTGCGTCTGTGGCAAGATGGCGTCGATCTTTTCAACCAATGGATCGCCCTCGACCTTAAACCGGATTGAGGCATAACCCAGCGCCGCACCGAGCAGAACGGCGCCCAGCGCCATGATGAGGAGGGCGGCCAGCATCAGTGGTACTTGTCCAGACCGGCGAAGCCCATGAAAGTGAGCGACATCAGTCCGGCCGTCACCATGGCGATCGCAACGCCGCGGAAAGGCGCGGGCACGTCGGCACCATCAACCCGTTCGCGAATGGCGGAGAAAAGAATCAGCACCAGCGTAAAACCGACGGCATTGGCGGCGCCGAAAAGTAGCGATTCGACAAAATCGTGCCGGTTGGCAACGTTCAGCAGCGGCACGCCCAGCACCGCGCAATTGGTCGTAATCAGCGGCAGATAAATACCCAGGACGCGGTAGAGCAGCGGACTGGTTTTTTGGATCACCATTTCCGTGAGCTGGACAATCGCGGCGATGGTGACGATGAACGAGATTGTGCGCAGATAGCCCAGGTCAAAGGGCGTCAGAAACCAGCGGTCGATGATATAGCTTGCACCGGAGGCCATCGTCAGCACGAAGGCGGTTGCCATGCCCATGCCCAGCGCCGTTTCGAGTTTCTTCGACACGCCCATAAACGGGCACAAGCCGAGAATCCTCACCAGCACAACGTTGTTGACGAGAACGGCGCCAACGACGAGGAATACATAATGGGTCATGTTTTGCATTGCTGCGGGAAAGGCTGGGAAATCGTCGCGCGCGGTACGATTCCGGGAAAAACTGGCGCGCGTTTTCAAAGGCTCAGATTATCCCAGTTCGTCAGATCGCCTTCAACCTTGCAAAGGCGGGGCATTCTAACGGCTGGCGGTAAGCCGCATATCGCTGCCGGAAGAGAGCGCCAGTGTGCCGCCGGTCTGCGGACGGCTGCCGTGGATAAGCAAGGCTTCTTCGGCGGTAAGGATGAGATCACCGTTGGTATGCAAAGTGCTGGTTGAAACATTTTGGCAGATGGGGATACTTGCAATGCTAAGCATCACTTAATCGTCGAATCAAATCAGCCTCAATCTGTTCTAACAATGATTGATCATCTGAGCCGTCTTCTCTTAAAAAACAAATTCCAAGTAAATCATCAAAATATAATGAAATGGGAACGTTATTAGCCCGCAAGACGCTTCGTCTGGAATAAATTTTATCATCAGATTCAACAACCTGAGCTTGCCAATATTTTATTAGATATTTAATTAAAGAATCAAAATTATCCCAATCGCACATTTCAGGTATATGGTATTCTGTTTGTCCATATTTATTTTTGATTCTTACTACAGCTGGGGTATTTTTTTTCATTGTTTAATTCCTACACTTTGGTTGACTGAAGTTCTGGTTTTTTGAGAGTTTTTAAGTATTTTCTGATAAATATCATTGCCAGATAACCCTTAATTTCGCCTATATTCTACCATTTGTTCCCAAATTCTATTTGGTTCTTCTCTAATTAACCAATCTGCAGTTACTTTATCTGACATAAATTCACAAGCCTGACTACGATAAGTATTACGTAAATTAAAAGCTTGATGTGCTTATATTTCAGGTGGCATTAATAAATCAATTATATTGGGAATTTGTGATTTTTGTGATAAGTACCATAAACGAGCCTCTAGGTTTGACATAGTTCCACGTAATGGATTGTTTCCACCATATAGGTAATAAAACTCCGCACTTCTTGCATTAACGATATCTGCGTTGTAGACATCATTAATAATACTTGGCATACCGCCAGAGAATTGACGTGTTTTATTAAAAGCAATCTTTTCAGCAGTTCCCGCTCCAGTTGGTAATGCATCTCCACCCACCAGCACAGCCACCTCAATGCCGAGGGTATTGCAGACCAAAGGATTCGCGAAACAATACTGCGCCAGGGCAAATCCACCCCTGATCGCTGCGCCCCCCAATCCGACAGTCGCGATAACGCCACCGGCTGCCCGCGCTACCCGGCACGGACTGCTGGTATCACAGTCTGCCGCATTGTACCGGCGCTCCGCCTCTTGCTGCGCACCATGAATACCGTTAATTGCAAAAGCCATCTCAGGACGCACACTGGCGTCGCGCAGTTCATTTGGGTTCAGAAAAGTTTCCGTAAGGCGTCCGGGTAGTGATTGCGGAAATCGCGGCGGCGGAGCGGCCAGCGGCTGCCTGGCCGGAAGCCCGCGTCAATAGGGTGTTTGCGGGCAGGTAGTCTGGAAACCCACGTAAACACTGGGCTTGAAGATAGGCA
>ERZ773043.960-NODE-960-length-16735-cov-23.036990_pt1 | contig 16735 bp, 10 predicted proteins | sample MGYA00580636_ERZ773043 | MGnify/ENA primary metagenome ERZ773043 (study PRJEB29015, sample SAMEA2737992) | human oral metagenome | biome: human oral; feature: human-associated habitat; material: dental | place: China | collected 2065 ... | reverse complement strand
TCTGCCCGTGAAGGGACAGCAGCATGTACTGGCGGTAGAGATCCTCGTCCAGCCCGAGCTCCGGTCTCCAGGTGACCGCACCGCCCTCTGCAGTGGTCAGGTTCTTCACGGCGTGGAAGCTGAAGGTCGTGAAATCGGCGGCGCTGCCCGACGGCATGCCGTCACGCTGGGCGCCGAAGCTGTGAGCACCGTCGGCGACCAGGGCGATGCGCCCCAGCGCCTCCTGAACCTGGTTGCTCACAGCGAAGCGGTGGCGTTGGCTGTCGACGACCTCGCGCAATGCCGCGTAGTCGCACATGCGACCACCGATGTCGACTGGGATGACGGCCTTGGTCCGCGGTGTGATGGCACCTGCCAGGACACTGGGGTCCAGCCCGTAGCCGCCGTCGGCCTCGCCGGCGTCGACCAGGACCGGGGTGGCGCCCACGTGCACGACGGGCGATGCCGAGGCCGTGTAGGTGTAGGCGGGAACGATCACCTCGTCGCCGGGACCGACGCCCAGCACCCTCAGGGTCAGCTCCAGCGAGGCCGTCGCAGAGTTCAGGCAGGCTGCCCGGGTGGTGCCGCAGCGCTCCGCCACCTGCTTCTCGAGGGCCTTGGTTCGCGGCCCTGTGGTGATCCAGCCGGAGCGCAGTGCGGCCACCACCTCCTGGCACTCGGCATCAGTGATGTCCGGGGGCGAGAACTCGACGCGCATCAGCCAGCTTTCCTCATCGTCGATGGCATACTCGTAGTGTGATCAAGGCTCGGGTGGTAGGTGGGCACCACATGAGCCAACTCCTGCTTGATCCGGTCACTTCCTTCAGGCAGGCAGGCCGTCAGCCGGGAGATCTTGTCCTCCACCTCCTGCCTGGTGGGCGGTGCCGCAGTGGACACGAGGATGGACTTATTCGCAGTGGGGCGCAAGTCTTCATCATGCATCTGCAACTCCTCGTAGAGTTTCTCACCTGGTCGCAGCCCGGTAAAAGCCACCTCGACGTCACGTCCGACCCGCAAGCCTGACAACTTGATGAGGTTGACAGCCAGGTCGTAGATCCGCACGGGCCGCCCCATCTCCAGGATGAAGATCTCTCCGGCATGAGCCATCGAGCCTGCGGCGATGACCAGACGGGATGCTTCGGGTATTGTCATGAAGTAGCGGGTGATGTCCGGATGAGTGACGGTCAGTGGCCCGCCCGATCGCAGTTGTCGCTTGAACAGGGGAATGACAGAGCCGTGGCTGCCGAGCACGTTGCCGAATCGTACGGCAGCGAAAACGGTGGTGCGGCATGTCCGGGCCAGAGCCTGAACCTCCAGTTCGCACAGCCTCTTGGTTGCGCCCATCACATTGGTGGGGTTGACGGCCTTATCGGTGGAAACCAGGATGAAGTGGCTGCATCTGAATTCCTCAGACAGACGGCACATCATCCAGGTGCCCAGCACATTGTTCTCCACCGCCTCACGGGCGTTGTTCTCCATGAGGGGGACGTGCTTGTGCGCAGCCGCATGGAAAACGACTTTCGGCTGATGCTGTTCGAAGCACTCACGAATGACCCGTTCATTCGTCACCGAGCCGATGACAACAGAGAGAGCGACTCCAAACTCGGCGGCCTTGGGCTGCATCTCATGGAGCAACTCGTAGGCCGTGTTCTCGTAGATGTCGAAGATGACGATCCGGCGCGGCCGGGTCTCAATGAGTTGGCGGACCAGCTCGGAGCCAATGGAACCGCCGCCACCGGTCACCAGGACGACCTCTCCGCGCACGTACCCCATGCTCATGGTGTCGAAGGCGACCTCGTCACGTGTGAGCAGCTCGGAGATCTCCACTTCCCGAAGCGCTATCTTTCCATCGTCCTGCCGAGCTAGGTCCCGTACGTTGGGCAGAGTGAGAATCCGCAGACCCGTCGTCAAGCAGATGGACAGGATACGCTTGCGCTGGGAGGCCAACGCTGAAGGGCAGGCCAGTACGATCTGCTCAGCCCTACACTCTTCGGCAATACGAGGGATATCCTCGCAAGTACCGTAAACCTTAACGCCGTGGACATGACGACCGTGCTTGGTCACGTCGTCATCGACCAGGGCCACTGGCTTGCCGCACATGTCCTCATCGCACAGATGCATTCGCTTGATGGTCAGCGAACCTGTCTGCCCCGCGCCGACAATGAGTGTGCGGGGACGGTCGTCATGTGCTCCTGCTCGCGCACTACGCTGCACCCGGGTGCTCCACAGGGCTCGGACTGCTAGACGCGCCCCGGCGGCCATGATGGCCAGCAGCGCCCAGGCCATGACGTAGGAGCGTACCGACAGCCCGCCCTCGAAGACCAAGGAGAACAGCAGGTCCCCGCACACCGAACCGACGATAGTGGCATAAAGAATCCGCAGTGCCTCCGTCATCGACGCGTAGCGCCACAGGCTGTTATACATCTTGAAGGCGGCGAAGACCCCGACGTTGACAACCGCCAGGCCACCCACCGCCAGCAGACCACCGGTAGCACCCGTGGCCGTCGCCCACTTCGTGGTTCCCCACGCCGCGCAGTACAGGGCCAGGTAGGTGGCTAGGACATCAACAGCCATCAGGGTGATCGACTCAATCCGGCACACCGGCAGGCTCAGCCATGCCGGGCCGCGAGCAGACTGTTGCATGGGCACGGTGTCGACCGGCGAAGCACCGGACAAGACCTTCTCCTCAGGTCCTGTGGGTGCGCGTGGCGACAGCTGCTTCGAATCCGGCTCCCGGTTCCCGGCAGTATCAGCGAGATGACTGGTCACACCAGAGGAGCCCTGGCACGTTTCAGTCATGGGTCATCACGCTCCACCGTGCCGGCCGACGGGTAAGGGGCCTACCACTTGCGAGCGAAGAACTCTGATCAAGCAATTCACGCTGGCAGGAGCGACAGAATTCAAATGTCATCAGGGTTTCAATCTGCGGATGGGCGAACCAAGATAGCTGATTCGCTGGACGGACTTGAGGATACGACTGCCATCACCGAAACAGGCATCAGCAGGTCAACAACATGACAACTGGAATACACTCAGCCATCATGAGAATCTGCCGCTTTTTTACGGCTTGACGTCAATCTAACACTAGAGGCCACCAATTGGAAGATTCTGATGCAACTCCACCACAATCATCGTTTACCAACAGATCCATCGTCGATTAATGTTATAGAACCACGAACCAAACCCGACAGATTGCTTTAATCAACAAATTATAGCCTCAGAAACTGTTGAGAACACACAATAGAAAGAGAGGACTCATAGCCTCAACAAAACAATTACATAATCACTTTGGAGGCATCATTACATGTTCAACATGCCATGCTTCATAACGCGAAAGAACTGAACGCATCATGCCATCAAAGTTGAGGAATGAAATCAGGCCGATCAAAACATCGCCGGCTGACCATATCCCCTACTGAGCCCATTCCCCCGAGCGCTAATCGCAACCCCGTAAGGAGACTAGACAGACACACTCTCAGCAGTGGAGACGCTGCTGTTTCGCACGGCCTTGCGCTTACCTCCGGGCTCCGACACGTTGTTGAGCACCACACCGAGCATGCGCCCACCTCCCTGCTCCACAGCCAGAGCCGCCTCCCGCAGATCATCCGCGCTGGTGCGGCCGGCACGTGCAACGAGGATGACGCCTCCAGCGTGGGCAGCTAGGACGACACCGTCAGTGAATCTCAGGATTGGTGGTGCATCAATGACCACCAGACGGTCCGCCGCCAGCTCTCGCAGCAGGTCGCGCATCATGGGAGCGCCCAGCAGTTCGGAGGGGTTCGCCGGCGTACGGCCTGCAGGCAGGAGCTCCAGATCCGCCACCGGTCCCTTGACCAGGGACTCACTGAGGTACGCCGAGCCCGTCAAAACGTCTGCAAGCCCAGGACTGTTCTGAAGTCCGGTCGTACTCGGTGCGCGCAGGTCACCTCCAACCAGGACCACCCGGTGGCCAGACAGGGCCAGAACCCGCGCCAGGCTGGCGGCAGTCACCGAGGCTCCCTCCTGCGGGCCGGCCGAGGTAACGACAATGACTCGTCGATCCCCTTGAGATATGGCATGAAGCACGTTAGTCCGAGCAACGCGCAGCTGTTCCTCCATCTTGATCTCCGCCCCCCGACTCAGCCACCGCAACGAGGGAACCCGCGGCAGGGCGCCAAGCAACGGCACCGACAGCGCCTCACGAACCTCCTCTGGCCCCCTGAGGCTCTTGTCGAGCAGCTCCTGGATAAGGATCCACACGTAACCCAGGACGATCCCGGCAAGCAGCCCCACGGCCACACAGGTCACCAGGGCCGGAGAACGAGTCGCACTGACCAACTCAGCCGAGGACAGGAGAACGAGCTCCACGGGAGACTCATCCCCCTCCAGACCCTTGACCTCGACAGCGGCCTGACGGATCACCTCATCAGCCAGGACCTGAGCCTGGTGCGACGACGAGGCGGTGACGGAGACCTTCACCGACACCGTCTCTGGGACCCGCTCCGCCGAGACCGAGGACGCGAACTCCTCCGCCGTCTCATCCAGCTTGAGCGAGTCCACGACACGCTGCGCGACCGCAGCCGAGGTGAAGACGGGGACCACGGCGTCGGTCTTCAAGGCAGCGAGCTGTGCCGCGTTGTAATGAGACAGCGCGCTCTGCGTGGGATCCCCCGCTATCTTCACACGCAGATAGGTCTGTGCCGTTGCCGTATAGGAGCTGGGAGAGGCGAATGCAAACAGCATTGAGGCCAGCACACACACGACAAGCGCCAGAACCAAGGAACCAATACGTCGACGGGTCAGATGAAGAAGGTCCTCAAGCGTCATCTACGTACCACCAGGCAATAATCGAGGCCGACAGGACAGGGCGCTCTTCAACGTGAATGCTCAACGAAGAAGCACCATAATTAACGCCCAAGACAGTAACATACCTGAGACCAAGACACGCAAGTGTCTGGCAGATTCGATGAGGAAGGACTCACGCCGTCGACAACTTTTTGAAGAATTCTTCTCATTGGAGCGATGTTGTTTCGTAGGAAATCTACGAATAGCCTTCACCGCACGGTTGTCCCGTCACAGCATGACACCCTTGAAGGACTTCTTCTCCGGCAGAACGATCCGGTCTCCGAAAACGCGGTCGTAGCATGAAGGAGCAAAGTCAGACAGTCCATCAGCATCCGTGAAGGTGATCTCGCCGAAGTAGACGTTTCCATCCACCTCATAGAAGTCTACGCGGGCGCAGGCGAACCCCTTTCCGAGCTTGCCGGCCAACGAGAGCATGGTCTCCAGGCCGGCTGGTGCCGGGATGTCCGGAGCACGATCGGCTTCGCACGTGTACTCGAAAGGCGCACGGGTCCAGTCCGGAAGGTAGGTGCCCCGCAGCGTCCGCCCTGGAGACCTGTCCACGGTGAAGATGAACTGGACGACGCCGTCGAACACCATGAACTTGTAGTCCCGCAACCCTCCTGAAGCGTCACGCAGGAAGGGCTCACACACGATACGGGGTTCACAGTACTCGTAGTGCAACTCGAAGCCGCCTTTCATCGCCTGGCGCAGGCCAAGCCATTCCCGCAAGCGTCGACGAGCACCTTCCTCATCGAGCGCGCCCTTGTCGGGCACGAGGATGTTCCACCCGGAGCCATGCGTGGCCTTGAGGACAAAACTGTGCGGGAGGACATCGAAGTCGATCTCGTCGGGCGAGTCCCATACGCCCAGAAGGGGAACGAGGTACTTCTCCCCCACCTTGCCGGCAACCCACTGGCGTACCAGGTACTTATCCGCCAGGCGCCCCTTGAGCGGAGTGGAGTCGTAGAGCTTGAGCCAATGGATCTTCTCAGTCATGGTACGAGGCTCCTCCACATGGCAGGGGCGGCACTTGAATAGCCAGTACCAGTGCTTGAGCGCAGAACGGTAGTGGTCTGGTGACAATCGGCAGTTATGACGATAGATCGCGCGCTTCAACCAGTTCTGAACCGGCGGGGAGAAGATGACCTCAGCGGCACCTCTGACACTCATTGTCGACACCTCTCAATTAGGGTGACCGGCAGCCCACCCAGGGAGGGGACGCGCGCAACGCCTCTCAGGCCACCGTATCGGCGGTCTGAAAAGTACCGGATAGGGAGACGAGAGAGGCGGTCCCGGGGAACAGGAGCACGCCGTTACCCGGCCAAACCCTGGTGACCAAGCAACGGCTTTATCCTGCATTACACCAGGTGTATTTGTAAAGTTAATCGACTGGGAGTGTCGAATGTCAGGTCTCGACTGTCGCCGCGGCCATGTCGACGGCCGTCCCGGCGACCTTGTCGACCGTGGCAGTCGGCTGACGACCGAGGTCTCCACTCAGCCGATCTCTCGTTTGATGAGGTCCTGGACACCAGTCCAGGTGGCCTCATCCTCCGGGACGGTGAGCTCCAGACGGATCCGGTCGCCCGTGTGCAAGGCGTCCAGGACCACCTCAACCGCTAACCTCGCCTGTTCTTAAACGGACAAAACCCATCTGAGAAACTTAGCGACATCAACGGCGCCAACGTCGCCTGACCTCTCGCGGGGTCTATGCGACGTTGGCAGCACCGTCACCTTGTGGTCAGGATCGTCCCCGCTCGCGCGGGGTTTACACATCGGGCAGCCGATGCTCACTCGAGAACCACGGATCATCCCCGCTCGCGCGGGGTTTACACGGACGACCACTCGCCCCGCAGCCCGTCAACGGGATCATCCCCGCTCGCGCGGGGTTTACAAGTCGTACACGATCGACCCGAACGGGACGGTCGGATCATCCCCGCTCGCGCGGGGTTTACCTGACCCCCCGCTGGAAATCATCCGGCGGGGGGATCATCCCCGCTCGCGCGGGGTTTACGAGCGGTGCCCCGCAGGCGTTGTGGCCGACCCGGGATCATCCCCGCTCGCGCGGGGTTTACTGAAGCGGGAGGCGGGTGTCCCTGATGTGGAGGGGATCATCCCCGCTCGCGCGGGGTTTACGCGACGCGGCGCGCCGCGGCCTGGGCGTCCATCGGATCATCCCCGCTCGCACGGGGTTTACATGACACGGACGCCGCGTTGAAGGCTCTGCGTAGGATCATCCCCGCTCGCGCGGGGTTTACCATTTGATTGGGCCCACCACTCCTCCGGATACCGGATCATCCCCGCTCGCGCGGGGTTTACACAGTGCGTGAGTTGTCGCCCTTAAGCATTCCCGGATCATCCCCGCTCGCGCGGGGTTTACCCCTGCACGGCCTGCACGGTGGCGCGCATGTTGGGATCATCCCCGCTCGCGCGGGGTTTACCCGGAACCATCGTCTACCCCGATGCTCAGGCGGGGATCATCCCCGCTCGCGCGGGGTTTACCTTACCTGGAGGAGCTGGTCCTCACCCTCGTCAGGATCATCCCCGCTCGCGCGGGGTTTACCACGTGATCCAGCGCGCTGCTGCCTCCGGCCAGGGATCATCCCCGCTCGCGCGGGGTTTACAGGGCGTAGCGGTCGATCTCCGTCTGCGAGGTCGGATCATCCCCGCTCGCGCGGGGTTTACTCCGGCTGGTCACCTTCCAGGACGCGACCGAGCGGATCATCCCCGCTCGCGCGGGGTTTACGTACCCCTGGGCCACCTGGTCCTTAGCGGCCTGGGATCATCCCCGCTCGCGCGGGGTTTACCCTGAGATGAAGAAGGAGGCAGGTGTTCCTGACGGGATCATCCCCGCTCGCGCGGGGTTTACTTGTAGCCTTTAGAGACCGAGGACTGCGTGTTCGGATCATCCCCGCTCGCGCGGGGTTTACCCTTAGGGGTTGGCAGGAGGCGCAAGGCCTCGGGGATCATCCCCGCTCGCGCGGGGTTTACGGAAGGCACTCGATACCGAAATCGGTCGGTCGGGGATCATCCCCGCTCGCGCGGGGTTTACACAAGGACGGCCGTGCTCACCTTTGGCTTGCTGGGATCATCCCCGCTCGCGCGGGGTTTACGGTCACCGCCCGGACCCTCGTCCACTGCGGGAGGGATCATCCCCGCTCGCGCGGGGTTTACTACCAGCGAGCTTTTCGCAGGTCCTCAGTGGTCGGATCATCCCCGCTCGCGCGGGGTTTACGACCCTAGCGCCGCTCAGAGAGGCTAGTCAAGGGGATCATCCCCGCTCGCGCGGGGTTTACCCAGCCACGTCGGCTCCTTACTTAAATCTGCTCGGATCATCCCCGCTCGCGCGGGGTTTACTGACGGCCGCGCCCGATCGGCGGCATTCCAACGGGATCATCCCCGCTCGCGCGGGGTTTACTTGGTCTCGCCGAACTCCTCGAGGGTGCGGCCGGGATCATCCCCGCTCGCGCGGGGTTTACCGCATGGTTGCGTCGGAGATCACATCGATCGTGGGATCATCCCCGCTCGCGCGGGGTTTACACCGCCCCATCGGCCGCCCGGATGATTTTCGACGGATCATCCCCGCTCGCGCGGGGTTTACTGCATCTCATCGGCCAAATAACCGTGGGGGTTGGGGATCATCCCCGCTCGCGCGGGGTTTACATCGAGGGCCTGTGCAAGACGATGGGCTTGACCGGATCATCCCCGCTCGCGCGGGGTTTACGTGTCCACCCGGTAGGTGATTCCTGCGTCCATGGGATCATCCCCGCTCGCGCGGGGTTTACAGGGTGTCGAAAACGGATCGCTGAATGTCCGCCGGATCATCCCCGCTCGCGCGGGGTTTACACCATGATGGCGGCACTCAAGGTGGTCTTCCCGGGATCATCCCCGCTCGCGCGGGGTTTACGACAGCGACGGCGAGGTCACTGACAAGGGGGCGGGATCATCCCCGCTCGCGCGGGGTTTACTAGATCTTCTGTGTCTGTCCCGCTCGGAGGCGGGGATCATCCCCGCTCGCGCGGGGTTTACTGTGTCGGTGGTCACTGTTTTTGCTCCTCAGGGGGGATCATCCCCGCTCGCGCGGGGTTTACAGAAACCCGGTGTTCTCGAGTTTGCCGAGCCCGGGATCATCCCCGCTCGCGCGGGGTTTACGCACACCAATGAGACGTCCCAGCAAGGAACAAGGGATCATCCCCGCTCGCGCGGGGTTTACGCGAAACCCTCATCCGCCTCGACGATCCAGGCCGGATCATCCCCGCTCGCGCGGGGTTTACCCTGCCTGCCTGAGCGCCTCGCGACGCACCGCCGGATCATCCCCGCTCGCGCGGGGTTTACCCTGACCCCAGCGCGGCCGCCGGCGCCCACCGGGGATCATCCCCGCTCGCGCGGGGTTTACGCCCTGCCACGAGGGCTGCCGCGGTCACCCCGAGGATCATCCCCGCTCGCGCGGGGTTTACGTGTAGACGTTCTTTAACTTGTTCTCAAGAGCCGGATCATCCCCGCTCGCGCGGGGTTTACTGAGACTGAGCCTGACTGTTCGATATCATTGCAGGATCATCCCCGCTCGCGCGGGGTTTACGATGCCACCACCGGGTACCAAAGCCTTCCCACCGGATCATCCCCGCTCGCGCGGGGTTTACCACATGTAGAACTGATTGTTCAGTGAGGATCGGGGATCATCCCCGCTCGCGCGGGGTTTACCTAAGGCGAATATCTCTGAGACCATTGCGGGCAGGATCATCCCCGCTCGCGCGGGGTTTACTGAGACTGAGCCTGACTGTTCGAGATCATCGCGGGATCATCCCCGCTCGCGCGGGGTTTACCCCGCGATCGCGTCGGAGCGTGCCCCTCGGTCAGGGATCATCCCCGCTCGCGCGGGGTTTACGCGGGTGAAGATTTTGCCGGTCGCTGCCCCGTGGGATCATCCCCGCTCGCGCGGGGTTTACAGGTGGACCCGCTCACTGGGTACCTCAGCGGGCGGATCATCCCCGCTCGCGCGGGGTTTACCGTCCGCCGGCGGAGCGCGCCTCCCGAGCACTGGGATCATCCCCGCTCGCGCGGGGTTTACAGCTCGCTCTTGGCGCGCAGCTCCCCGGCCTCCGGATCATCCCCGCTCGCGCGGGGTTTACGACGACCGTCACGTTTCACATCGTCTGCTGACAGGATCATCCCCGCTCGCGCGGGGTTTACCTGGCCAAGTGGGACCGGAGTGCCCCGACTCCGGGATCATCCCCGCTCGCGCGGGGTTTACCTATTCGGCTTCGGCTTCGGGGTCTCCTCGGACGGATCATCCCCGCTCGCGCGGGGTTTACATCTGCGTGCTCGAAGAGCGCGCGGGCGATGCCGGATCATCCCCGCTCGCGCGGGGTTTACTGGTGATTTCCATGGCCGGGTCCTTTCTGTCCGGGATCATCCCCGCTCGCGCGGGGTTTACGCAGGCCTCCCTGGGTGCCGGGCAACCGAGTGCGGATCATCCCCGCTCGCGCGGGGTTTACTTCGTCCTCGCGTGGGACCGATCGTCCGCCGATGGGATCATCCCCGCTCGCGCGGGGTTTACAAGCCTCGCTCCTTCAGCGCCGTGACGGTGTCGGGATCATCCCCGCTCGCGCGGGGTTTACCCTCAGCGGCCAAGCGCTGGATGACCTGTCCGGGGGATCATCCCCGCTCGCGCGGGGTTTACTGATCACAGGTTGTGATTCGTCATTTGTCTCGCGGATCATCCCCGCTCGCGCGGGGTTTACAAACCCTGCTGGACCACCACGCAGGCGCCGTCCGGATCATCCCCGCTCGCGCGGGGTTTACGTGATGTGAAGTGTGATCTTAGCCATTTCAAGGGGATCATCCCCGCTCGCGCGGGGTTTACTCGTCCTCGCGTGGGACCGATCGTCCGCTGATGGGATCATCCCCGCTCGCGCGGGGTTTACATGATGGCGGCCGACAGGGTGGTCTTGCCGTTCGGATCATCCCCGCTCGCGCGGGGTTTACAGGTTGAATTTCAGCGGGTTGGAGGTCAGGTCCGGATCATCCCCGCTCGCGCGGGGTTTACCTTCGGCTCACAGCGACACTGGACGGGGAGGAAGGATCATCCCCGCTCGCGCGGGGTTTACATGACCGGGATGGACCCGCCCGACGTCGCGGACGGATCATCCCCGCTCGCGCGGGGTTTACAACGCCGCGTTCCAGGACGCCTGCCAACGGTCGGGATCATCCCCGCTCGCGCGGGGTTTACGCGATCGGGTCGTAGGCGAGGCGAGCCTGGTCCGGATCATCCCCGCTCGCGCGGGGTTTACCACAGTGGGTGTGGGGAGGAGCTCTTCCGGAGGCGGATCATCCCCGCTCGCGCGGGGTTTACTACGGGGGGTTGGAGCTTGCACTCGAGCAGCTCGGATCATCCCCGCTCGCGCGGGGTTTACTTGGTTCGCTGCTGCTCCCGGGGGAGCAGGTCGGGATCATCCCCGCTCGCGCGGGGTTTACACTCCCAGTGCCCCCTGCGCAGGGGCCACCCCGGGATCATCCCCGCTCGCGCGGGGTTTACGGCCGAGGTCATCGACATCACGGAGAACCTGAAGGATCATCCCCGCTCGCGCGGGGTTTACCCCCAGGTCGTCAAGATCGCCCACAACGCTGGCGGATCATCCCCGCTCGCGCGGGGTTTACTTTCGACAGCTTCGGCACCCGCATAATGAAGTTCGGATCATCCCCGCTCGCGCGGGGTTTACGGTTCACCACCCCATCTAGGTAATCGGAGAGTGGGATCATCCCCGCTCGCGCGGGGTTTACGCTGACCGCGGCCCTCCTGATTGGGGGTGGAGCGGATCATCCCCGCTCGCGCGGGGTTTACGGCACCGGCTGGACCACCCCCGAAGCGCTTGACGGATCATCCCCGCTCGCGCGGGGTTTACCCCTCGCCCTGGCGGTCCTCGTCAACCTCGACGGGATCATCCCCGCTCGCGCGGGGTTTACAGTACCTCCCCGATGGTCCAGTCCGGTCGACGAGGATCATCCCCGCTCGCGCGGGGTTTACTGGATGCGGTCGAAGCTGGCGTTGTGGGCGATCGGATCATCCCCGCTCGCGCGGGGTTTACGAGCGGGCGAATCGCATCGTACAAGCCGGGAGGGGATCATCCCCGCTCGCGCGGGGTTTACTGGAGCACGACCTATTTCGCCGATATCGGCGACGGATCATCCCCGCTCGCGCGGGGTTTACGGCGCGACCATCATCGACGCTGACGGCCTGGCGGGATCATCCCCGCTCGCGCGGGGTTTACATGGCAGGTAAGCACGCGAGCGGTCGATTCACGGGATCATCCCCGCTCGCGCGGGGTTTACCCGACCTGAGGGTCACCACCACCGGGAACGCAGGGATCATCCCCGCTCGCGCGGGGTTTACACTTGCGGATCCTAGGAATCCCAACGATGAGCTACCCTACCAGGCCATGTTTACCTTCACTGCCGACCTAGCGCTCGCTCCGCAGAGTTCCGATAGCGCCGTCGTCTCGCAGCGATCGACCACGACTCCTTCGGAGGCTTAACGGCGCCAGGGATCGCCTGCGATCCCTCAATCTGCCGGTATGGCGTCCTCATCACCAAGCACCCCTCGATATCAACCGGTTCGCGATCATGCCCCAGTGACGCAACCGCGAAACGCTGCTCGGATCGCACCGACCAGATCAGCAACGCTCGCCCTTCCCCTATGTATGCCCGAACCAGTTCCCACAGCTGCTCCCGTACTCGAGCTGAGAGATGACCGACGAAGACCCCGGGAGAGACCTCAAGCAGCCAACGAGTCATAGAGCCCCGCAATGAGGCAGGGGCGGCAGAAAGAATCAGGACTACCACTCTCCTGCGTCCTCTCCGGCATAATTCGCTCCACCGGCTACAGCACGCCGCTGGTAGTCCCACAAGGAGACCACGTTGACACCCATATCCTCCAGATCATCGACCTCAAGCAGGCGGTAGATGTCCTTGACCGTCCGCTCGATGACCTTGAGCTCGAAGACCTTGTCCCGAACACGCCGTCGCGTGGTCCCGGTGAGGTCATCCATCCCTTCAGAGACAACGTCGAAGGCGATAGGTATCGTCGTCTCCGCCTTGTACAGGTCGGCGACGTCGTAGACGAAGGATCGCTCATGGCCCGTGTGGACGAAGCCGAGACCCGGAGAGCACCCTAGGGAGACGATCACGCCGTGGACGACGCCGTACAGGGCTGCGTGCGCAGCTGAGAGTGCCTGGTTGATCGGATCCGACGCCTCGAAGTCATCAGGACGGTAGTCACGTCGGGTCCAGGGGACCCCAGTGCGCCTGGAGTTCTCACGGTAAACCTCGCGAACCCTGGCCCCCTCCCGCCCCCTGAGCTGCTGCATGGTGAGCCCATCAACATCCTCGCCGCTGAAGCGCATGCAGTACATCTCGCGAGCCACCCGCAGCCGCTTCTGGGGAGAGGAGACCCGGGTTGCCTGCTCCACCAGCAGCCGGGTGGACGTCGCCAGGGATCGTCCATGCGCGTAGTAACGCACGCCGCGCTCACCGACCCAGACCGCCGTCGTCCCGCACTCACCGAGCAGGCTCATCGCCTGGTGACTGACCGACGTTCCCGGGCCGAGGAGGACGGCCACCAGCGAGGCCGCAGGGACACGGATAGTGCCCTGATCGTTGCGTGCGGTCAAGGCACCATCCTCCCGGTGCACCACACAGTGCTCCAGGTAGAGGAAGGACATCCGGTCCTGGACGCGGGGCAGAGCCGTCACCGGAACCGGCAGCATTCTGACCATGTCTCAGTCCTGTCGCACCCGGGCAAGCGTCATGAGCCCGCAGCCGTAGGCCTTGGACCTACCGACCCCGGCGATGAGTGCGCGGCGTAGGGACTCGGGATCGGTGACACGCAGACTCCCCTCGTAGACGGTCCGGTTAATGGTCACCCGATCACGTCCTTGCTCCCCTGGTCGTCGCCGGTTGAAGACAGGACGCTCCCGATAAGCGACCATGACAGCCCCGTCAATACCCCCACCATCGGTGTGGTCCACAGGCATGAGCTCGAACCCGAATCGTGTGGTGCGTTCAATGAGCCACTGCCGCTGCTGCTCAACGGTGACGTGACCGTAGCGCTGTCCGCGCACCCCTGGACCTCGAGAGGCCGAGTAGGACGGGTTCGCCGCTAGGCGGAAGGCCCACAGCTGCCCGGCATCCAGCGAAGCGAGGAAAGGCGAGTAATCCAGAGTCCGCGCCTGAGAACCGGCTGTTCCCGCCTCCGCGACGAGCTGAGAGCAGTCAGGCTCCACCGGCGAGAGTATGTACAGCGCCGTCGTCGCACCTCGGTCGACCCGCCACAGGACACGTCCGGGGCCGTCCCCGACATTGCCTCCGGTGGCTCCCATGACGACGGCGTGCATGGCCTGAGGCGAACCCAGATACTTTCGCGTGAGGCGGCGCTGCGGAGCCAGATCGATCTTAGTCAGGAACACCGGTTCGCCTCCTCCAGCGCAAGCATGGGATCGTGGACGTCCGGCTTGGGAGTACCCACCTGTGTCATGAGCCGTTCGACCTGGCGGAAATCGTAGTCGCGGCGGCGCGGATCGAAGGAGACCGGTACGTCACGACTCCCCCATGCTGATCCCCGGTCCTCGACGGGTACGGCATCCTGGTCGAGAAGCATCTCCGCGTCGAAGACATGACCGCGGTGCCGCTTGCGGAACCATGGCGAGGCGAGCCAGGGCTCGCTTCGAAGCGCATCAAGCAGCGTCGTCTCCCGAAGGCCCAGGGACACCGGTGGTGTCGGTGTGCAGGAGCGTCTCCCGAGATACAGAGGGAAGGCCGGGCACCGAAGCGCCTCGTCAATGCCCTCCAGGAGAGGCCGATCGCCTTCGATGCCGGCGAGGAAAACGGCGTCGGCGAGGTAGTACCGATTCGACAGAGGCATGGACTCCTTGCCATTGAGGGTGCGTGCCGTGTGGAAGTCCCTGATGACTCGGCCAGGCTGATCCTTACGCACCCCGAACCGCAGGGACAGGAGATCCTCAATCGGATCCGTCCGGCGACGGCCGACAGCGGCCGCCAGCATGCCGATGACGCCGCTCCTGGTCGGCGCGAGCTCGGTGGAACGAACGGTGAAGCGCGATTTCACCCCCCAGGCCTGCAAAGGTCCTGCGAGTCGCAGGAGGAGGACGGTCATCAGGCCCGCTCCTCACGGCTCACACGCGGAGCCACGACCTGGCGGACCCGGTCGGGCAGGTCGGCGAAGGACACGCGCTCGCCGAGCGAGGAGACGGCGTCTGAGTCCTTGAGGGCGACGACGAAGCTGCTCAGCGGCGTCAACCCGTAGTTCTTCTCGATCGTCTTGGCGTATTGCGCGAGCACACCTACTGAACGGTCGATGTACCCAAGACCGGAGGCCTCCGGCACCGGTTCCTCAAAAGCGCCGACGAGGGAGACTGGCTGGTCATCGCGGACGGAGATGACGACGGCCTCGGGCAGGGTCCGGTTGGCGAAGGTGTTCTGCTTACCGGTGGGCATGGACAGGCAGAAGCCCTTGATGAAGACCTCCAGTGCCCGCAGTGCTGCATCGCCATCCCCGAGGTTCTCGACCAGCATGTCGAGATTAACGGTGGCGTAGCGGTACATGGTGGCTGAGGAGAACTCGACCGTGCCCATCATGCCGGCACCGGCGTCCTCCTCCTCGGAGCGGCTCTTCTCATCGTCGACGGCGGTGAAGAAGTCGTACTCGTTCTCGGCTGCGTGCGTAGAAATAGCGTGGGCCACCTGGCAGGCGGCGTCGACATTGAGGTCGGTGTCGTCGGCCACCATGCGCCCGAAGAGCGCGATGTCGACGGCGTGCGTCTCCTTAAAGATCTTCTTGACCGTCTTGGCGTCGAGCGTCTCGCCGCTGCGGGCCGAGGCGATGGCCAGCTCAGCCAAGCGAGCGATCTGGCTGGTGGACAGGAACAGAAGGTAGCCGGACTCCTGAGTCCCGTCCTTCTTGCCGCGAGGAGACGAGAGTTTGATCTTGGCCGCCTTGAACACGCCCTCGGCGAGCGCGGTGGCGTTCTCCGCAAACTCCGGAGCACCCTTGGCGATTGACGAGGCCAGTACCTCGACGACCCGTTTGGTGCGCACACCGATGTCCTCGGCGTCGAGCAGATCATTGAAGTACAGGCGCGTGGCCCGCTTCCAGGACTGGCTGGAGACCCGCAGGCGACGGACACCGCCGTACACGGCGGACTTTGGGGAGCCCGAGTCGTCCCGGTTGACGCAGGACGGCGGCAGGTTCTGGATGATGTGGATATCGACGTAGGTGCTCATTGTCAGTTCTCCGGGATCGGCGCGGTGGTGGTTAAGTGGGTCTCGGATGCCGGGGAGGCATCGTCAATGGTGGGTAGGGATTCGGCCGGCAGGGACTGGTACTGCCGTGCCCAGGTCAGGCGAACCTTTCTGGCTCCGCCTGGCTGCTGGAAGTGGAGGATGTCGTCCGAGAGCATGGCGTGATCCAAGGTGATGCTCCGAGCACGAAGTAGCGAGATGAGACCCCGCAGATGGTGGAGCAACTCGGTGACGGTCGTCGAGGTGACCAGGGCGTTGAAGCGTGCCCGGGCCGAAGGGTTCTCCTCGTCCGGTGGACCGATCAGGCTGCGGGCGGCATGGCCGAGCCCTCTTCCGGGTGCGAACATGGGCTCGGTCCGCGACTGCTGGTGCACGGCGTAGAGCGTCATGGCTGCGTGGACGGCGGTCTCCTCCCAGGTGGGGGCGTCGCCCGCATAGTCGGGAACGTGGACGCTGGTGAGCTCCCAGATCTCGGGGAGCTCTCCGGGAGGCCTGTTCGCCCCCTTGCGCAGGGCGGCCAGATCTCCGCGTGCTCGAGCCTCATTGCGCCGATAGCGGGCTTGCAGCCCCTCCTGCCTCTTCGTTCCGCCAATGCGCTGGTCGACGAGGCGGCCGGCATTCT
>ERZ773043.952-NODE-952-length-16826-cov-11.411484_pt1 | contig 16826 bp, 10 predicted proteins | sample MGYA00580636_ERZ773043 | MGnify/ENA primary metagenome ERZ773043 (study PRJEB29015, sample SAMEA2737992) | human oral metagenome | biome: human oral; feature: human-associated habitat; material: dental | place: China | collected 2065 ... | reverse complement strand
AACTGTCGGCCATCAAGTTGTGCCACACGCTACGTATCCGATGGGTGATCCGACTTCTTACAAACGTGCTCTTTCGGGTCAGTCCGACGAGCCCTGTTTTCCCTACCAGGCGAGAGGTGGCCACCGAGGGGACGCCGCCGGCACGCCATGGCGGTTGAGGCACTCGTGCCACCCGACGCAACTCGCATCGCAACTCGAGCGACCCTCGCGGCGCAACAGTGTACACGAATGGCACAAAACGGCTCCGAGAGGTCATTTCCGCCAATCTGTGTACACTCCTGCGCCTCCACGGCCGCTCGCGCGACCGGACGGGGCCACGGGTCCCACGATATTGACGGCCCCATGGCCCTCGTGATGCTAGGGCGATCGGACCTGAGGCCCACGCCGCCGGGGCGGCGACGCAACCACCAACCTACACGAACTCACGAAGCCTCTTAGCTAGGTCTAGCCAACTGTAGAGCTATTCCGAACTGCGGAAAGGCGATCTGGTAGCTCATCCAGTCCGATTTAATCGTCTTGAGCAGACACGAGCAGAGCAGGCGTATAAACGAGGTCGAAAAAGCCCTCAAGAGAGTTGGACTTGACGGGAGCATGGGAGCTCGCGTCGGTGTCGTCTGGTGGCGAGAGGCAGCGTTGTTAGGGCCAATCGGTTTTGCGCGCGCCACGTTCAAGCACGCTGACGTATTGTACGCCGATAAGTCGACGGCTTCGCTCGACAGAGCCAACTGCCAGATGGTCATCGACCTTATACGCCAGCGCGCTAACGAGGGACGACCGTCATCATTGCGACCCATGATGACGATCTGGCAAAGATTGCGGACGCAAACTTTGCCATGGGAAGTTCCGCAGGATAGCTCTCATGACATCAGCTGCGGCTGCGCCAGCTGCCCGCAGCATCGCACTCGATGCCACTTGGTGTTACAGGAACCGGCAAATGTGTGGTGTCGGGGAAGCGGGTGCCACCCGGTGGCACCCGGCGGCACCTGGTGGCACGCCTTGAGGCTGCGCTCCACTTGGTGTCGCCGGGTGCATGGACAGGGCGCCGCGCGTAAGGCGGTGGGCTCGCAGGCCCCCTAATCCTGCCTAGCCCCTGCTAGTGGGTGTCGTGCCCCCAGGCCCGTCTTTGGCGTCGCCGCCCCTGTTGCCCTGCGATCCTCCGGGCGGGTTCGTCGTCCCCGTTGGAGCGGTCGGGCCGCCGCCGCTGGTCGAACCGCCGCTGCCGGTCGGGCCGCCGCCACTACCGGTCGGGCTGCCGCCAGCGGATGGGCCAGCGGGCCTTCCTATGCTGCCGGAGACGTTGCTGTACGTTATGCCGTCAAGTGTGACGTCGATCGAATTCGATCCGACCTTCAGTGTGTACGTCCTTCCTTGTTCGACGCCAGGGGCGCTTACCAGCACGCAAGCAAAGCTCTTCTGCGCCACGTAGCTGCAGAGTACCTTGCCCGAGGAGTCGCTCAGGGTGACGGTGTCGCCGGCATTTCCGCTAGCGGAGATGAGCATGCTGCCTTGCGTGGATGAGTTACCAAACCCCTCGGCCATGCCGGTCGAGCCGAGTGCCACCACTGTGCCACCCGTGATGGTAGCCCTGGAGCCGTCCCCGTAGTCGATCGCTGAGTCGCCATCACTCGTGGGTCCATTCACGTAGACCTCGCCGCCGCTCACCTCAAGTGCGCCGTTGGAGTCGAGGCCATCACCATCTGCCTTGACCGTCAGGGTTCCGCCGGTTATGAGCAGGTAGGCTGATTCGTCGGCGCCAGCAGCCATGCCGCCCCTACCTTCTTGTGGAGGCGCACTGTCGCCCTGGCCACCTTGGGGTGGCGCGCCGTTGCCCTGGCCACCCTGTCCACCCTGTCTGCCTTGTGGAGGCGTACTGTCGCCCCCGCCACCCTGGCCTTGGGCCGGGCTCTCCTGCCCGCCCGTCATCTGCCCGCCGCCTGCTGTGCCTGGCCTGTCGGAGCTGGGAGCATTGTTCTTGGAGGAGTCATCGTCCGTGTCGGAGGAGCTGTCCGAGTCATCGGGGTCGCCTGAGGCGTTCACCCCATCGTCGCTGGCCGCCACATCCTGCGTTCCCCCGGCAATGGTGACGCGCGCGCCCTCAAGACCCTCGTTGCTCTTGGTGACGGTGATGTCGCCGCCGTTTATGGTAAGGTCACTCTCGGCATGCAAGCCATCGTCGCCTGCAGAGACCGTGATGGTGCCGCCGTCGACACGCAGCACATAGTTTGCGTCGAACCCGTCGCTCTCTGCGGTGATGTCGAGGCTGCCACCAGCGACATAGATGTAGCCGAGCTTCGAGTTCTCATCGTTTTTCGCGTGGATGCCATCGGTGCCTGCGCGTAAGGTATAGCTACCCCCAGCGATGCGTACCGAGTCGTTTGCCTGGATGGCGTGCTTTGCTGCGGTGACCGTTGCGGTGCCCGAGGCCAGCACCACGTCATCCTTGCAGACGATGCCATTGCCCTCTGCGCTCGAGACCGCAAGTGAGCCACCTCCGTTCACGGTAAGGTCTGACCTGGAGAAGACGGCGCCATCGATCGCGCTGTCATCTGTGGCTGCGTAGGCGCCGCTGGTCGCCAGCGTGTTCTCGCTGCCGTCGGCTAGGGTGAGAAAGACCTTGTCGGCCTTGGCCACATGGAGGGCGGCTGAGTTCGCGCTGGTCACAGTTGCGCCACTGAGCACGAGCTGCACCTTGTCCGCCTCGTTGGTCTCGACCTTGATCTGTCCCTCGCTCAGCGTGCCGGATATGAGATAGGTTCCAGCTGCCGTGATGGTGACGGTGTTCCCGCTCGCGGTCGCTCCGTTGCCCGTGACGGTCGTGCCTCCATCCAAGAGGGCTATCCTTGTCGCCTTGGACTCGTCGTAGCTCCCATCGAGATCGCGGTCGCTGAAGGCGTTCGAGACGTCTATCGTTTGAGCGTACTTTGTCGAGACCGATGGGGCGGCGGCAGTCGACGCATCGCTTGGCGTGGACGTGGCCGATAGGGTCGAGCCCGTCGAGCAGGCCATGAGCGGCAGCGTCGTCAGTGAGAGGGCAAGTCCACAGCTGACGGTACGGTAGAGCAAGCCATTTGCTCTCTGTTTGCTAAATCTCATCGTTTGACACCTCCTGGTGGGTGATGGCTATCTCGAGGTTGCCGTTGCGGCAGCGTAGCTCGTCTATCATCTTGCGCTCGCATCCGAGCGACTTGAGGTCCATATCATAGGTGAGCTTGTAGAGGCTTCCCATACCCGTCGTCTTCACCGAGGCCAGCTCGTGGCGGGTCGTGTACCTCTCGATGCAGTCATCAAGGAGGTCGAAGCGCTCAAGCTCCTCTGGCACGGTGATGCGCAGCGTGCGTGCGGTGTCAGAGCGGGCAAGTCCCAGGCCCGTGAGCTGCAGAACAAGGTTCATGCCGCCAATGAGCACGGTGACGAGAACGGCAAGGGCAACGTAGCCCATGCCACACACCAGACCGACGCACATAGACAGGAAGATGAAGGCGATGTCACGCGCCTTGCCTGGCACGCTCCTAAAGCGTACCAGGCTGAAACCACCCGCGACGGCGACGCCGGCGCCTACGTTGCCATTCACCATCATGATCACGACGGCGACAATGGCGGGCAGCGTCGCCGTCGTGATGACGAAGCTGCGGGTGAAGCGGCTGCGGAAGCAGTAGGTCCATGAGAGCACGAGGCCCAGGACCATGGCACTCACGACCGAGACGAGAAAGGCTGTGTAGGAGACGGTGGTCGTGGTGGTTGAACTGAAGAACAGTGAGTCGAACATCTTGAGGCTCCCTTCGTGAGACTGGCCCAGGAATGGGCGGTTGCCGTCGAGTGATGTTCGGGATGGTGCTCACCGTGGGACCTGGCGGGCGGCCCGGCTCCCGAGCGCAGGGGTACCTGAGCAAACGAGGCTACCCTGGTCGGATCCCAGACGATGGGCCTCTCGATTGCCTGCTGAAGGAGTCACGCGCTACAGTACTTCGAGAACGAGACCCTGTGGATGTGCTCAGAGGCGAGAAAGCCGACCATCCAGAGGGGAAGGGCGCCGGCGCACTTGAGCTCCATCAGGCTCATGGTCTCATCCAAAAGCGAACGTCCCTCGCTGCTGCCCTTAAGCGTCACCTCCTCTCAGCGGCAGCGCACGCGCCTGTCGAGGGTGATGCGAAAGTCCTGGTTGGCCATGTCGTAGTATGCCTCGCGATCGCAGATGATGAGCATCGCGGGCCGGAGGTCCTCATACATGGATGCCGTGAACGCGATCTCGCGCTCTATCTGGCTTGTTGGGATCTTGCTGCCGCGTAGCACCGCGTCTGCGGCCGCAAGTGGTAGCGTCACACGCCGCTTGTAGACCACGCCATCGAACTTCTTCTTAAGCTCGAGGAACACCAACGTTGTGTCGCACGCTTCACGGTAGCTGCGAATACGCAGCTTCTCCTTGTAGGCGGGTCTCTCGGACGAGCGCCTTGCTAGCAGGTGCGTTGGGGTGTCGTAGTAGAGGCTTCTCACGGTGGAGGGCCCATGGGCGTCTGGCCTCATGTGGGAGGCCATGAGTATCTTGAGCCGCGAGCGTTGCCCGCTGGTCAGATGGTACTTTGCCTCGTAGCGCCTGAAGACCGTCTGTGTCATGGCTACCTCCTCACCGAATGCATCGGGTGTTGGTAGGGGGTAGTATGCACTCTCGGTCTTTAAGATATCCAAAAGAATAAGACCTCCCATAAAAGAGGGACGTCCATCGGCTAAAGCTGAAAATGCTGGTGGAGCCGTGCGTCCTTGAGGCTGATGCGGCAGGGCTTGGGTTTACGGCACGCTGAGCTGGTGTTGGGCCGAGATATACGCCGCGCCGCTGCAGACAGCCGACCGCGCCACAGCTATACTAAGAATATGCGCCATATGTGTCAAAAAATATCAACAAGGCGGAATGGAACGGAGGCACATGCGCATCAAACGTGACAAGTACCTCGATGACCTCAAGCTACGCATGGGCAACGGCATGATCAAGGTCATAACGGGCATCCGTAGGTGTGGTAAGACCTATCTTTTGTTTGAGCTCTTTGGCGCCTACCTACGAAGCCTTGGTGTTGACGAGGCGCACCTGATAGAGATTGCCCTCGATGACGACCAGTTTGAGGATCTGCGCGATCCCAGGGCGCTCTCCCATCACATCAGGAAGAGGGTCGCAGATGACGACGGGCAGTACTACGTCCTTCTCGACGAGGTCCAGTATGCCATGAGCAGTGAGGAGCTAAAGGACAAGGATAGTCCCCCAAGGCTCTACGGGGTGCTCAATGGCCTGCTGCACATGCGCAATGTCGATGTCTATGTGACCGGCAGCAACTCGAAGTTGCTGTCAAGTGACGTTATGACCGAGTTTCGTGGGCGGGGCGATCGGGTGCACGTGCGCCCATTCTCCTTTGCCGAGTTCATGCAAGCATACGAGGGCGACGTCTATCATGGCTGGGCCGAGTACGTGACGTACGGCGGCATGCCGCTCGCGTGCGCCATGAGGTCCGACGAGCAGAGGGCCAGGTATCTGGAGGACCTATTTGCCGAGACGTATATGAAGGATATCATCGCCCGAAACGGGATCGTCAAGACCCAAGAGCTCGACGATCTCATTGACGTGCTCGCCTCCTGCATCGGCTCCCTCACCAACCCCTCGAGGATCGAGGCGACGTTCAAGAGCGAGCTGCGCTCGGACATCTCACGAAACACTATCTATACTTATATAGAGTACCTAAAGGACTCATTCCTTATCGAGGAGAGCGGGCGCTTTGACGTGAAGGGACGCAGGCACATTGGCAGCCCAAGGAAATACTACTTTGAGGACATAGGACTGCGCAACGCCCGCCTTGGGTTTCGTCAGGTGGAGGAGACCCATATCATGGAGAACATCGTCTACAACGAGCTGTGCCTGCGTGGGTATGCCGTCGATGTCGGCGTGGTGGAGAAGCGCGTGCGTGATGGGGAGGGAAGGCAGGTCCGCAAGCAGCTCGAGTGTGACTTTGTGGCAAACAAGGGGAGCGAGCGACTCTATGTGCAGTCTGCCTTCCAGATTCCCACGCGAGCCAAGGAGGAGGCCGAGAAGGCATCGCTTCTCGAGATCGCAGACAGCTTCAAGAAGGTGGTCCTCGTGCGTGACGTGCTAAAGCCCCGCTGGGACGAGAACGGCATCCTCACCATGAGCGTCTATGACTTCCTGCTCGACCCGAACAGCCTGAGGCTCTGAGCCCCCCGCCAGCACGAGGTTCTGCGGCGCTTACGGACGCTCGCGCTCGCGCTGGCGCGGGGCCTGTGGTCGGCAGGCGCCTGCGGCGGGCGGGAACTGCCGCAGGTCGAGCCGCGCCCTTACGCTGCCTTGAAGTTGTAGATGGGCTTGAGCACCTCGATGACGTCTACGGACTCGTTCACGGGGCCAATGATGTCCTTGAGCGACTTGTAGGCCATGGGTGCCTCGTCGATCGTGGACTCGCTGACGCTCGTGGTGTAGACGCCCTCCATGCTGTGGCGATACTCGTCCATGTTCAGCTGCTCGCGGGCTCGGGTGCGGGACAGGACACGACCGGCGCCGTGTGGGGCCGAGAAGTTCCAGTCGGGGTTTCCCCTGCCGCGTGCCAGGATGGACCCATCGCGCATGTTGATGGGGATGAGCACGAGCTCGCCCTCGTGTGCGGCTATGGCTCCCTTACGCAGGATCATCTCGCCCGTGTCTATGTAGTTGTGGATGGTGTGAAAGGCCTGGCTTCCCTCCAAGCCGGTCAGGCTGAGGATCTCGTTGGCCATGACCTCTCGGTTGCGCCGCGCAAAGGCCTGGCAGATCTCGATGTCATGCATGTAGGAGTCAAAGTACGTCCCGTAGAGCCAGCAGAGGTCGGCCTCCACGTCGGGCTGCCTCTCCGTCCAGTGCAGCTCCTTGAGTGCGGATTGGATCTCCTTGCGGCGTCCCGCCGCCTTGTACTCGGCGATGAGCGCGTCGCGCTTGGCGAAGTACTCTTCCTTTCCTCTGTGCAGGTCCACCGCGAGGCCCTGGTAGTACTCGGCCACCTGCTTGCCCAGGTTGCGGCTGCCAGAGTGGATGACCAGGTAGTGCGTTCCGTCGGCAGAGGCGTCTATCTCGATGAAGTGGTTGCCGCCGCCGAGCGTGCCAATGGACCTCCCGATGCGCTTCGCGTCCCTGAGCATCCGGTAGCACTCAAGCTCCAGGAGGTTGAAGCGCTCCTTGCGGCCCTCCCATACGTGCTTGCCGGAGGGCACCTTGTGGCAGGCCTCATCGAACGCCTTCATGTCGATGTCGCCCTTGCCAAGGTTGACCGTGTACATGCCGCAGCCGATGTCGACGCCCACGACATTGGGGACCACCTTGTCCTTCACGGTCATGGTGGTTCCTATGGTGCAGCCGGCACCTACGTGCACGTCGGGCATGATGCGTACCTGGCAACCTTCCGTGAACTTGGTGTCGCACATGGTGCGCACCTGCTCGATGGCCTCGTCCTCCACGACTGTGGCGAAGCACTTCGCCGTTGCGTAGCGTCCCTCTATCTCAAACATTCCTTTTCCTCCTTTCCCTTGATTATAGGCAAAGTTTGCCTGGCGCGCGCCTGCTTTGCCACAGCTCTACATGGAGAGAGACGCGCACACCATACCTACCGTAAACAGTGCCACGCCGCAAAGGCCGGCGACCAGCCAGCTTTTGCGGCGGTGCCCCGTCGGGTCGATGAGACTCCCAGCTGCTACCAGAAGTACGGGAACCAGGCAACAAACGATGCAGCTGCCGCCGATACGCTGCAGCGGGGTGATGGCTTGCATCGTGTCCAGGGCCTGCCCTGCGTTCTCGCTTGCCATGGTACCGACCATAACGCTGACAAGGTTGTTCATGAGGTGCATCAGCATGGGTAGGATCAGATTGTTCTTCTTGACTATCAGGTAGCTTAGCAGTGCTCCCAGGATGGCCGTGGAAAGAAACCTGAGCGCGCTCAGGTGGAAGAGGCCAAAGAAGACGCCCATGATCAGGATGATGAGCCAATCCTTCTTAAGAGAGCGCAGGTGCGAGAGAATCGCGCCACGTTGGAGTGCCTCCTCGCATATGGCGGGCATGATCGCAACGATCAGTACCATGACAGGGAGGCTTTGTCCCGTATAGAGAAAGTCATGGAGCTCTTTGATCTCCGGCATCGACTGGGGCAGCAGTATGAGGGAGACGTGGGTGGCAAATACAGAGAGCATCAGCCCCGACAGGCAAAGGAGAAGCACGCCACCCAGCTCACGGAGGGTAGGCCGCTTGAGGGGGAACACCTCTTTCAAGGACGTCTTGTGAAGGAGCGCCGTGCCCACGGCCAGCGCGAGAAACGCCAGCTCTGTGAGGATGAGGCCCGTCCGGCCTAAGTTCGCTTGCAGGGGGGCGAATAGCCAGATTTCCAGCACGAGCACTATGGCCTCGAGTGCAAACGCGCCCCACGGCCGCCATTTCTCTTGGTTAGACAGTGCGATCATGGATGTCCTCTCTGTCATAGTCGCAGGTGAGTCTAGTGCAGAGAGAGGATATATCGCGCCCTCGTGCACGTCAACAGGGCGCCTGCTCGAGGAGTCTTTTGAAGCGTGAGGCCGTCCGGTCGGCCGGAGAGCGCGGAGCAACCACCCGCCAGGCTGCGGGGCGGTTCCGCACGCGCCCGGGGAACCACCCGCCAGGCTGCGGGGCACTGTGAGAGATGGCCCAACTGGGCAAACGCGCCCGGGGAACCACCCGCCAGGCTGCGGGGCGGTTCCGCATGCGCTCCCGGCGCTCCTTTGCCACTTGGTGCGCCCTTGCTCCCTTGCCCCTTGGTGGGTGATAAAATCGGTACGCAAGAAGGTATCGCGGGGGCCGAGGTCCCCACAAGCAGGGAACGCGGCCCCATAACGACGCTACCACGGGCTCTGGTGGTTGGCGCTCGCAGATTCGAGCGGGAGCAACCGCCGTTAGCCCAGGATCCTTCCAGAGAGGGTGTACATGTTCGACGTTCTGCGCGCATATGCTCCGGCCATCGTGTTTGGGGGACTTTTCGTCCGCTCGTACCTTCGTGAGCCTCGGCAGTTCCGCAACGCCCTTTACCTGCTCGCGGCAGTAGGGTGCGCGCTTGTCTCGAGCATCGTGATGCTAAGAAACCAGATCTGGCTGATACTGCTCGTTGTCGCGCTCATCGTCCTCTTTCCCCTCCTTGCATCCGTTCTTCTGATAATGAACGGGGTCATTGTGCTGAGGAGAGAGGGCCTTTCTCTGGCAAGCCTTTTGCCCATCCTGCTTGCCGTGTTCATCGTCGCACTCTACGTGAGCTTTCCCCTTACGGTGGACTTCAACGGACCAAGGTGGCTCATGGCGATCGTGGGGCTCTTCGTGTTCGAGGGCCTGTGGTTCTCGTTCACGCTCGTGGCGCTCCTTCTTTACTCCTGGCTCTATCGCACGCTGCCTCGAAAGCGCGTGTACGACTACATCATCATCCACGGCGCCGGGCTTTCGGGCGACAGGCCCACGCCACTTTTGGCCGGACGGCTCGACAAGGGTATCGAGCTGTGGCGTCGTCAGGACAAGCGCGGGCGGATCGTCGTCTCGGGCGGACAGGGGGCAGACGAGGTGGTCTCAGAGGCTGCGGCCATGCATGCCTACCTTGTGCGCAACGGTGTCCCCGCAGAGGCGATTCTCGACGAGGATCGCTCAACGACCACGATGGAGAACCTGCGTTACTCGAGGGACCTCATAGATAGTCTGGCGCAGGGGAGTCCATATCGCTGCGTCGTGGTCACGAGTGACTTTCACGTGTTTCGCTGCGTCGAGTATGCCCACAAGCTTGGGATTGCCGCCGATGGGGTGGGCAGCAAAACGAGTGGGTGGTACTGGCCGACGGCCTTCATCCGTGAGTTCGTGGCCATCACGAAGGCCCATCCAAGTCCCTACATTGGTATTGCAATCTTGTGGGCCCTCGCCAATCTCATCCGATAGGAGAGGGCATCTCCCGGGTGTCGCCTTACGCCTGGTAGAATACGTGACGATTGCGGTGCGAGCGCGAGAGAGCTACGGCGCAGGCGCGGGCGGGACGGGCACGAGAGAGCTGCGGCGCGGGCGTGAGCGAGGCGGGTGCTGGCACCACCGGTGGCTGGCAGCTGAGTCGGCGGCTGGACCGGCAGCCTGGTTGGCAGCTGGTCATCGGGCGGGCCATTGGGAGCAGAGGGCTATCGTGAGGAGCGTACTTATGGGTGGCAGTGGCAGTGAATCAAAGGCGATCGAGACCTATCCCTTTGCGGTCACATTGAACCTGAACGCACGCTTTATGCCCATGGATCGTGGCGTCTTTGAGGATGTCTTGGATGAAACTTTGAGGTTACACGGGCTGGGAGAGGTGAGTGGTGGCGGGACACTGCTGTCCGATTCGGGAGAGATCGAGGAGTGTGACATCGAACTCTGCCTGCGAGATGGATCGCCCGAGCTCATCTCGATGATTGGCGGGCTTATCGATGCCATGGGGGTGCCCAAGGGGTCGAGGCTGCTGTGGGACGGGGAGGACGGCGAGCTCGGGGAGCTCTTGGTGGGGCAACAAGAGGGGCTTGCCCTCTACCTGAACGGTACCGACCTCCCCGATGAGGTCTACCAAAACTGCGACGCCAACGTTATGATCGATCGCCTGGTGAGGTTGATGGACGGCATCGGCTCCTACTACAGCCATTGGGTCGGTCCGACAGAGACGGCCCTGTACTTCTACGGAACCAGCTACGAGGGCATGCTGGCGGCCATCCGTGACTTCTTGGACGAGTATCCCCTGTGCCAGCGATGCCGGGTTGTGCAGATCGCGTAGACCAGAGGGCGAAGATTGCGCAGGCCGCAAATCTCACAGACCTTGGAGGGAAGAGCCATGGTGGGTTCGTCTGGGTCGGCTCGCGATGGACACGAGCTGCTTCCTGAGGAGGCGCAGACCCCCCTTGAGGAGGCGTTGGCCAGCTACATCAAGAGCTACTTTGACTGGGATCTGGTGTGGGAGGAGCTGACCGCCTGCTACGGCAGGCCCCCTGACGAGCTCGACTCGCCAGAGGAGTTTCTGGATGGTGGTCTGTCCAAGGCGGTCGCGGCTCTTGCCGGTGATGCCGTTGCGTGCGACGTGAGGCGCTTGGTTACTCTCCTCATGCCGTGCAGCCTCTCTTCCTCGGACTTCCGGAGGAGCTATCATGCGACCGCATTTTGCTACCATGCCGCCGACATGATCAATGAGATCTGCTCCTACGTCAGGCTGATGCAGCATGGGAAGAGCGTTGAAGAGCTCCTTTACCTCGACCCTGACACGTATCTGGAGGGGAGTTCTCGTGCCTTGGCCCTAGAGATCGACAAGGGTAACCAGCGGATCATCGGAACCATAGAGGATATGATCCTGAAAGACAACGGCGCGGCTCTCCTTTCCTACTCCGTTATAGAGGCGATCATCATCAGCGGAAACGGCAGGCTGATGGAGTTGTTGGGACAGTTGCTCGTTAGCGCGCGACTGCAGGAGGGTCTGCGTCAGGCGATACTGGAAAGCGCTGATGTCGGTCGCCTCGAGACATTCATCTACCTTTTCAGGCTGTGCATCGACGAGGATCTGTTTCGCTACAGCAGCGCCGTGCGTGCGTTCTTGCTGTGGACGGGCCTTGACCGGAAGGGTCTGAGCCAGTCGCGGCTGCGTCAGCTGGTCGCGCTGGCCTACGAGTGCCTTGTTGACAGGGACAGTCGTGCGCGGTGTATGGCGAGCTCCAACCCCCTTGAGCTGTACCTGGGCCTTTGGGCGGATGGCTGCGAGGATGCGACGGGGGCGGATCGTGCGGTCGAGGAGCTGCTCTGTGACGAGTGCACGCACAGGCGGCTTGTGGGCTGGTACCTTGTGTGGCGTCGGGAGGATGAGCTGCCTCACCACGCCGATCGCTATCGACATGCCTTGGCCTGCGCGCATCTCGACGAGCGCGACGATGAGGTTCTTGCCTGGCTGGTCTTGAACCTGGCCTGTACCTATCAGGCAATCGAGGCGCGCATCCGCTCCACAACGCCCGTGCTGTGCGAGGTAGAGCCGCTGCCGAATCGGGCCCTCCCCCCGTCTCGTGGCGAGCGCCTTGCCCAGTTTTTGGGACTCAAGGAGCTTGCCATCCACATTGGGAGCAGAAAGCGCCGCTTTCGCAGCTTGCCGTTTCTCTCTATCGAGAGTGACCTGTCCAGCGAGCCGGTGCTGAACTGCCTTATCAGCCTTGCGGCTCATGACCTGGACGACAAGATGGTCTCTGAACTCTACGCAATGAGAAACATGTTTTCGGCCGACCAGCGAAGGGCCATCTACATCAATCTGCTGGATGCTGAGCACAGCGCGGCGCACCGCCTGTGCCTCTACGATGCGCTGCGAGACAGAAGCTCCACGACGCGAGAGTACGCCCTCGCTCGACTTGACCGCTGCAGGACAAGTGCGGAGGATGTGACCCGTGTCTGTGGCGCGCTCGGTTCCAGGCATGCCGGTTTCAGGAAGCGGGCACTGTCCTACCTTGCTCGGCAGGAGGTCTCCCTGCGACAACAGGCCGTCGAGTGCCTGCTTCCGGGCAACAGCCTTCAACTGCAGGCGGCCATCGAGCTCATGCTCAATGATGAGGCTCTCAGCTCTGCGAACAAGGAGCACATTGCGAGGCTGAGAACCCAAGACCTCCCGGCCCAAACCAGGGTCCTGTTGGGCCAGCTCGCAGACGGAGGCGTGGGCGCACCTGCCTCTGGACAGGGACCTTCGGCCGAGGACGGATACGGCCTCTTTGACAGGGGCGTGGTCGAGAAGGTACAGGATACCCTTTCGCGGGGCTCGGCGCTCGTGCCAAGGGCCATGCCTGCTGACGCCATGTCGCAGGATATGCCTGCTGACGCACGCGAGAGGGCCCGCTTGCGCGTTCGGAGGAAAGAGCGGCTCTCGAAGGCTGAGCTGATGGCGCTTCTCATGAGTGACGACGAGGTGTTTGAGGTGCTCGACAGGGTGCGCGCCGTCTTTGAGGCGCACGGGGACTTTGAGTACAAGACCGTACGGGATGACGGGACTCCCGTGTGGGTGCGGCTTGGAGATGCCACGTTCTACAGCCTGCCGCTGCGCGCGCCCGAGCGAGGCGAGGGCGCAACTCCAGCCAACGACGCAGCTCCACGCGATGGCGCGGCCAAGGCGTCCGGCGTGCAGGATGCTATCGCTCTTCAGCGTAGAATTCCCCTCTATGATGAGTTCAGGCGGGCGCTTGGTGACTGCCTTGTGGATAGCGTCAAGATGCTCATGCTCTGCTACCGGTGCCTCATAGAGCGAACGGAGGCGTGGGAGTGGGCGCCAGAGTACAGGCGCGAGCCTTGGTTCGTGCGCATTGAGGGTCAGCTGGCCCCGAAGCTGCGCGAGAGGGCACAGGCAAGGTACGGCACACTCTTCTGGCAGTTGCGCGACGTCGTGCGCCTGCTGCTTGACGTGTCCGTGCTGGCGCGTGATGCTCCAGCTGCCCAGGGCCTGTACGACGCCGCGTTTGTGCTCTACTTTAGCATGCGGGACGCCATTGGCCCCTCCCGTCTTTGGTGTCCCTATCTCGTGAAGGTCGAGGGCAAGAAGGAGTCGGCCTACGACGAGTTTCTTCCCTTCGCCATTCTTGCCAGACATGGCATGGTGGGCTTCTACCGAGACGTCCTCAATCGTCTGAGCTCGCCCGGTGCTGGACAGCCATACGACAGCCAACCAGGAGCCACTGGTCGCTCGGAACACGACGAGCGCTTTGCCAGGTGGTTTATGGCGGAGTATGCCTTCGAGTCTGGCTCTGGCTTTCGCGTTGACTCCCTTTCCCTTGAGCAGTATGCGTGGGCGGTCGACCTGGGGCTCATTCCCCAGGATTGCCTGTGTCAGTGGCTGCTGTATCCCCATGCCGACAGGAGTGGCTGCATGAGCGTCCTGAGCGGCCTCTCGAAGACGGCCCGGGGCAGGGAGCTGTCCGCGCGCCACCCATGGATCGTGCCTCTTGCCGACAGGATCATCCATCGCATGGTCGACGTCGAGGCCCTGCGAGGCGAGATGCCCACGGGCACATCGCGCAGCTGTTATGGGATCACGCGCGTGGAGGGTGTGGAGCACTTTTGCAGGCTGCTTGTTGCGCTGGGCACGGAGCGCTTCCACCAAGGCTATGAGTTCGCATGCGAGCTCACCAAGCAAGAGACCCTAAGCTTTTTGCTGAGGCACTGCTATCCGGCCGCTGGTGACACTCCCCAGACGCTGAGGTCTCTGGCGCGGGGTGCAAACGTCAGGGACAGGCGCCTTGTGGAGGCGGCCATGTATGCCCCTCAGTGGGCGGGTGTCATCGAGGGGGCGTTGGGGTGGGAGGGGCTTCGGAAGGGCGTCTGGCTCTTCCACGCCCATGTGAGCGAGGCCTTCTCGGCAGAGAAGGAGACAGAGGTCGCCGTCTATTCTCCCATACCGCCCAGGCGGTTCAACGACGGCGCCTTCGACGTCGGGTGGTTCAAGGACGTCTACGCCACGTTAGGTGCCGAGCGATTCAAGGTTCTATATGAGTGCGCCACGTACATCTCATCGGGCTCTCTTACCCACAGGCGCTCGCAGCTGTATGCCGACGCCATCTTAGGAAAGCTCGACCGCGACGAGACGGAGCGCCAGATCGAGGAGGAGCGGCACAAGGAAAAGCTGAGGGCCTATGCCCTCATCTTACTGGATGAGGCAGACGGGGATGCCGACCTCCTGCACCGCTACGAGTTCATATGCGCCTTTGAGAGGGAGGGGCGTCGGTTTGGTGCCACGAGGCGGGAAAGCGAGAAGAGGGCCTGCGCGGCCGCCCTCGAGAACCTCGCGCAGACTGCCGGGCTTTCCGACGTCAATCGCCTGATCTGGAGGATGGAGGCCGCCAAGCTACGGGAGATCCGTCCGCTCATGGAAGGGCGCGTGATCGCGGGCTTCTCGGTGTGCCTTGCCATCGATGGAGACGGCGTGGCGCGTGTCCTGGTGCGCAAGAAAGACAGGACGCTCAAGCATGTTCCTGCCACGCTGAGGAAGGATGCGTATGTGGCCCTGCTCAAGCAAAGGGCGAAGGAGCTCAAGGAGCAGCTGGCCAGAAGCAGGGCGACTCTTGAGGCGGCCATGGTGGATCGACTGACCTTCGAGGGCGGCGAGCTGCTCGACATCCTGAAACATCCCGTTATCGCGCCGATGCTTGGGCGCCTCGTGTGGGCCTGTGGGCAAGGCGTCAGGGGGTTTGCGAGCCTGGAGGCTGGTCGCCTGGCGTTTTGCGACGAGGAGGGACAGCTGAGCTATGCCAAGCCCGATGAGACGTTTCGTATCGCCCACCCCCACGACCTGCTGGCTGGTGGCGTCTGGGCGGCCTACATGCGCATGACCTGCGAGCAAAGGATAGTCCAGCCCTTCAAGCAGGTATTTAGGGAGTACTACCCCATAACGAAAGACGAGCGGCGCGAGAGGATTGTGTCGCGGCGATACAGCGGCCACCAGGTGCGGGCTACGAGGGCAGTCGCCCTCCTGAAGGGTCGGGGATGGACCGTCGATCACGAGGAGGGCCTGCAGAAGGTCTGCTATGGCGAGGGCGTTATCGTGAGGATGTATGCGATGGCAGACTGGTTCTCGCCATCGGACGTCGAGGAGCCGACCTTAGAGACGATACGGTTCTTTGGGCGCGCGAGCGGCGAGCCCATCGAGCTCGAGTCGGTGAGTCCCGTGCTGTTCTCCGAGGTGATGCGTGATATCGACCTGGTCGTGGGCGTCGCTTCCGTGAGCGGCGCGGATGTTGGGGCCAGTCCCTCCACCATCGAGATGCGCAGGTCCATCGCGGGGGAGCTCGTCTCCCTCATGGGGCTGGGCAACGTGGAGCTCGTTGGAAGCTACGCCAAGGTCAGGGGTACCTTGGGACGCTACTCGGTGCACCTGGGCTCGGGCACCGTCCACGTCGAGGGAAGGGGTGTGGCGGTCATCGTGCCCGTCCACTCCCAGCATCGGGGACGGCTGTTCCTGCCGTTTGCGGATGACGACCCCAAGACCGCCGAGGTCATATCGAAGATCGTGCTCCTGGCCAAGGATTACAAGATCAAGGACCCCACAATCCTTGCGCAGATACGCAAGGGCGACGTGGGGCAAGTTGATTTGGACAGTTGAGAAGCCGTTCTGCCTGCAAGGAAAGGTTGCCGCGCGTGGAAAGACCGCCTTGGCTCGCACTGCCAAGTGACTCTGATCGTGCAGCCCCGTATGTTCATCGCCGAGTGGCTGTGTGGGCTGCGCTGTCAGGCGTCCGTGTTCGCGCGTCGCGCTCCCCCTTGTGACGTTCTCCCCGCGAGGTCCGCGACTTCGTGGTAGCTGCCGGCGTGGCGGCGCCCCCGGCGGGTTCCGTGGGCTGTGTAAGGCGCGCCCTGCCCAAAGGAGTGCTCGGGATGCCCCAATGCCCGTCTTGCCGCTTGCCACTACCGCTGGCGGGCGCGATCATACCGCTGGCAGATGTGAGCGTGTCAAAGGTGCCCTTATCGCTTGCGTGTAGGTTCCGTGATGGCGTATGGTGTCTTCAGGAGTTAGCCAGCTCCGCCCCGACGCCCGGGGCGGAGGCCCGAGGGAGACGGGGGACGCCATGTTGGCCGCCAAGAGGCTCCTGTCACTGTTCCTGTCCGCCACGCTGGTCGTGGGCATGGCCCCAGACTGCGCGTACGCCAAGGTCACCGCCCAGATGCTGCGGGCCGCCGCGTTCCAGCTGCCGTCGCCTGCGCAGGGCGACGCCGGTGACGGAGCGCCCCAGGCGACGCCGGAGGGTACGGACGCGGTCCAGGGGCAGGAGTCGGCCCAGGGCGACGCCCCCCA
>ERZ773043.951-NODE-951-length-16835-cov-38.750834_pt1 | contig 16835 bp, 13 predicted proteins | sample MGYA00580636_ERZ773043 | MGnify/ENA primary metagenome ERZ773043 (study PRJEB29015, sample SAMEA2737992) | human oral metagenome | biome: human oral; feature: human-associated habitat; material: dental | place: China | collected 2065 ... | reverse complement strand
GTTTCCGGCCGGCCTCCTGCTGGAGGGTGGTGGTGCGGAACGGCTCGTAGGGACGGCGGGTGTAGGGCTTGGCCTCCACCTTGTCGACACGAAACACGGCAGCCTCGAGGGCCGCGGCGAGTGCGGTGGCGGTGGTCTCATCCAGGACTGCGACCGAGGCGCTGGTGGGCTGCCCGGTGGAGTCGAAGTCGCGGCCCTGGGCGACGCGCACCCCGTCGAGGGAGGTCAGGCGCGCCGGGAAGGTGCGGGGATCGGCTTCGGCGCCGCCGTCGAGGATCACGTCGAGGTCCCAGTAGCCGGCGGACACGAAAGCGATGCGTTCCCGTTCCCGATCGACGATGAGACGGGTGGCCACGGACTGAACGCGACCCGCCGACAGTTTCGGCATGACCTTCTTCCACAACACCGGGGAGACCTCGTAGCCGTAGAGGCGGTCGAGGATGCGGCGGGTCTCCTGCGCGTCGACGAGGTCGGTGTCGAGCGGGCGGGGGTTGGCGACAGCCTCGGCGATGGCCGACGGCGTGATCTCGTGGAAGACCATGCGGTGGGCGGGCACCTTGGGTTTGAGTTCCTCCATCAGGTGCCACGCGATGGCCTCGCCCTCGCGGTCACCATCGGTGGCGAGCAAGAGTTCGTCGGCGGCCTTGAGTTTCTGCTTCAGTTCCCGCAGCGTCGCCTTCTTGTCGGCGGCCACGACGTAGAGGGGTGCGAAGTTGTCGTCGATGTTGACGCCGGTGCGCGCCCACTTGAGTCCCTTGTACCTGGCGGGCACCTCGGCGGCGCCGGTTGGGAGGTCGCGGATGTGGCCGCGGCTGGACTCCACCATGTAGCCGTCGCCGAGGTAGCCGGCGATTTTCGTCGCCTTCGTGGGTGATTCGACGATCACGAGTCGCTGTCGCTTGTCCACCATGTGTTCCTACCTCCCGTCGTCCGCATGGGAACAATAGCCCACGGATCAATCCGGGCTGTGGCAAACGAGTCAAAAGGCAGGTCGTGAGCACGTCACGGACCCGACGCGACCGCTTGCGGACCGTCTGCGGCCGCGCGCACTCGACGACGTCGTGGGCCAGGACCACCTGCTGGCCCCGGATGCGCCACTGGGCCGCATGGTCGAGGCGGGCCGACTGTCCTCCATCATCTTGTGGGGGCCGCCGGGCTGCGGGAAGACGACGATCGCCCGACTGCTGGCAGCGCGCACCGGCCTGATTTTCGAGCAGATCTCGGCGACCTTCTCCGGAGTGGCGGATCTCCGCAAGGTCTTCACCACCGCTGCGCGCCGCCACGAGCTCGGGCAGGGCACGCTGCTGTTCGTCGACGAGATCCACCGGTTCAACCGCGCGCAGCAGGACTCCTTCCTGCCCTACGTCGAGGACGGGACGGTCGTACTGGTCGGCGCGACCACGGAGAACCCGAGCTTCGAGCTGGGTGGCGCCCTCCTATCGCGCTGCCAGGTGATGGTCCTGCGCCGCCTGGACGATGCCGCCCTGACCGAGCTGCTGGCGCGCGCCGAGTCCCTGACCGGCCGCGACCTCGCCCTGACCGAGGATGCCCGCACCGCCTTGGTATCCATGGCCGATGGCGACGGCCGCTACCTGCTGGGCATGGTCGAGCAGGTCCTCGCCGCCCAGGACGCAGACGGCCCGGAACCACTTGACGTTGAAGGGCTGCGCAGCGTCATCGCCTCCCGGGCACCCCTGTACGACAAGTCCCATGAGGAGCACTACAACCTCATCTCCGCCCTGCACAAGTCGATGCGCGGCTCCGATCCGGACGCCGCCCTGTACTGGCTGGCGCGGATGCTGGACGGTGGGGAGGATCCGCTGTACGTGGTGCGGCGTCTCGTGCGCTTCGCCAGCGAGGATGTGGGAATGGCCGAGCCCGGGGCCCTGCAGATGGCATTGGCCGCCTGGGATGCCTATGAGCGACTCGGCTCCCCGGAGGGGGAGCTCGCCATCGCCCAGGCGGTCGTGCACCTGGCCACCGCGCCCAAGTCGATCGCGGTCTACCGAGGTCTCGGGCGGGCGCAGAGGGCGGCGCAGCAGACGGGCTCGCTCGCCCCGCCCGCGCACATCCTCAATGCGCCGACGCGCCTGATGAAGGAGCTCGGCTACGGGGCCGGCTACCAGTACGACCCGGATACCGCCGACGGCTTCTCGGGCGCCGACTACTTCCCCGACGGCTACCCGCCGCCCGGCGAGCGCGAGCCCTTCTACGAGCCGACCGATCGCGGTCACGAGCGCCGCATCCGCGAACGCCTGACCCACTGGGAGGCGCTGCGGCGGAAGCGCCAGCACCCCCACGGCTGAGTACGACGGCGGGGCCGGCGAGTGCGCACTGCCGTTCGATCCTCGCGCCCGACCCAGGAGAGGAAGCGCTCCTCACGGGTCCTCTCCGGGGCGGCGGGCATGAGTCAGGGTCAGGCGTAGGCGAGCTCGCGACTGGCGCTCTTGAAGGTGCTGCCCCGATCCTCCATGAGGCCCTGCACCTGTTCGAGAAAGTCCCTGGCGGTCTGGGCCGCCGCCGAGGGGAGCATGCTGGAGACCTCCAGAGAGATGGCCACACTGGAGATGCTGGGCGCGGGGCGCACCTCGATGACCGCGATCCCCTCCCGCCCACGAGCGTACTCGCGCGCCTTGACGTCCAGGTCGTGGGCCAGGTCGGCAATCGACTCGGGGTTGTCTGTCCTGAGGTAGGTGGTCGCCTCGAACTTCTTTGCGCGCGTCATCTTTCTTCAGCTCCATAGGCCTGCGGTTTCTTCCCAGCGTCACAGGACGTACTGGGAAGAGACCGGATCCGACCGCCGACGAGGGCGGCGCAGCAAGCACACACATGCTCACCACAAGCGCCAGATTACACGAGCCCACACCCTTTGATGAGAAGGTTCATCAAGGGCGATGCCGCCATCCCAGTGCCTGTCACCCTCCGCAGGACCGCTCGCACACTGCGAGCCCAGCTCCTCCGGACGGGGGGCGCCGGCGCGATGCTAACGAGGGCCGCAGTATGCGGACACCCGGCCTCTCCGGACGGGGGCGCCCGGCCCGTACGTACAGGACCGGCGCCTAGCCGAGGCACTGCAAACGCACTCACCTGCAATCGCGCGCGTCAGCACCGCTGCCACGGAGCAGGAGCACGCCGCCTTTCACGGAGCTGCTTCGCTATGGTGCTTCGCTATGGTGCTTCGTTATGGTGAGCGACGAGTTCAGTTCCGAGGCGAACCAGTTCGGCCCGCAGCTCCGAGGGTGATATGACCTCGATGCGGTTACCCCATCCGGCGAGTTGTTCGGCGAGGCCGGTCAAGAGGTGGGCTCGGACTTCGACCGCAGCATGCTCGCCCTGCCGGTCGAGCACTGTGCAGTATCGACCGAACTGCTGTTGCAGGATCGGCACAACCGTCATGGGAACTCTGAGCGTCGCGGCGATCTGCGAACGCAAGGTCTCGACTTCCTCGGCATGAGCGTGCCAGTAGGCGACAAGATCGAAATCGTGCGGTGGCTCGAACTGCTCACCTGTGAGATGAAGTTCAGCCAGTCGTTCGACTCGGTAGCTCCGCGGCCCCCGCTCACCATCCGCAATGAGATACCAGATGCCCGCCTTGGCAACCAGCCCCAGGGGCCGAAGCTCGTGCGCGCCCCGGGCGCCCTCGCCCGTGGTGTAGGAGGCCCGAACCATCTGCCGCTTCACGATCGCATCACGCAGCAACTCCAGACCTTTCGCCGATTCGCGAGGATGCTCGCCCCATGCGGTGTGGTCGTAGTGAATCGACGCGGCAAGGCGTTCGGCTTCGTCGCGCATCGATTCCGGCAATGCACGAATCAGTTTCTTCGTGGCGAGGCGCGTCTGCGGCGAGGCGAGTCCAGCAGTACCCAGCAGCCAGAACACGGCTCGCGACTCATACACCGAAAGCCCGGACAGGTTGGTGCGGGCGTCACCGATGAGCTGCCACCCTCCGCCGCGACCCGACTGCACATAGAGGGGCACGCCCGCCGCCGACAGCGCTTCGAGGTCACGTCTGGCCGTCGCCAGTGACACCTCCAACTCAGCCGCAACCGTAGCGGCGGTGACTCGGCCCCGGGATTGCAGCAGGAGCAGGAGAGCGATGAGCCGGTCAGCACGCATGGCTCGATCTTCTCAAGCAAAGTGCTCATAAGATGAGCACTTCACCTGCCAGAGTGGAGTAGAACGATCCCTCACGAAGCAAGGACAGCACGATGACTCACCTGCAGGGCCTCACCACGATGGTGCTCACCGCCGACGATGTGGACGCAGCAGCCGACTGGTACTCCGACACCCTCGGCATTGGCCCGTACTTCCGCCGCCCCGAGACCGGGCCTGCCGCATACGTCGAGTTCCGCATCGGCCCCGACGAAGACGAGCTCGGCATCATGAACCGCGCCTACGCACCGGCAGGGTCTTCGGGTGCGGGCGGCTCGACCACCTATTGGCAGGTCGACGACGTCGAGTCGGCCCTGGACGCGCTTCTCGCCCGTGGCGCGCAGATACACGCTCCTACGACCGAACGCGGCGGCGGATTCACGACGGCCTCCATCATCGACCCGTTCGGCAACGTCCTCGGACTGATGCACAGCCCTCACTGGGCGCACCGGCACTGCACCAGCACTGACCCGGCACTGAATCGCGAGGTTCATTGATGAGCGACCAGCCGTATCTCTCCGCCCTTGTCGGCTCGGACTCGGAGGGCCTGTCGGCCCTGTGGCGTACAACGTCGCGCTCAGCACCGAGGGCGAGCACCTGGAACGCCCACCCGCCGTCCGCTCACCGAGCCCAGCGCAGACGGCCCGTGCGACGCGCCCACAGCAACAGGCCCGCGCCCAGAACGACGGCGTTGGGGATCAGCCCCACCATTGGGGAGACGATCAGGTGCTTGCCCGGGGCGATCGGAAGCCCGCCCGTCGTCAGGGGGAGCTGACTGAGGTTGGCCACGCTGTGGGCGATGACGCCGGGCCAGAAGCTCCCGCTGAGCAGCCGCAGCTCGGTGAACAGGGGCGCCCACAGGTTCATGATCACGATCCCCAGCGTGGCGTAGACGACCGGGGGGACGTCCCAGACCGCGCGCGTCAGGGACTCATCGAAGAGGAACAGGTAGTAGGGGTAGTGCCACACCGCCCACACAGTCCCCGAGATAACCCAGACCCAGAGGTCCGGCAGCCCTCGACCCACGAGGGCGGGCGCCAGGTAGCCGCGCCAGGCCCCTTCCTCGAAGACGTTCTTGCCCAGAGTCCCCACCGCAGCCGCGACCACCACGCCCGCGAAGGCACCCAGCCCGGAAGGCTCCAGCCACCCGGCCGCCCAACCAACGGCGATGGCCGCCACAAAGGACAGGGGGAAGACGACGAGCGCCACACCGTAGGCCCGGAACCGGCCCGGCTTCCACGAGGCGAGATAGGAGCGCCGCAGGGACGGATCCGTAAGGCCCATGACAATGCCGACCAGCAGCGGAATCGCGATCCAAATGCCGGCACCCGCCGAGTCCATGGAGTCGGGAGTTCCGAGGAGACGATTGACGAAGACCCCGATCCACCCGGAACTAAGTGCGATGACGACGAAGACCAGGAGGCGAGCCCTGGAACTCACCGCGGGGACGCCATTGGAAGGGCATGTTTCACTCATGCCCATACTGTAAAATGCGACTATTCGATTTTACAAGTATAAAGGTGGCTCCCGTTCACCCCTCCTCGCTGTCGCGCTCGCCGTCCCGATCCGCGGCCTCCCCCGCAGCCCGCGCCGCCACCCCTCTTACCCTCTCGCACCTTCCGCCAACCTTCCCTCGCCCTCGACCTTCCCCAACGAGATTGACATTCTCGAACGAGACCGACGGCGGCACCGTCGGTCTCGTTCGAGAATGTCAATCTCGTCAACCTCGCCGCCTACCGGCCCCGGCGCAGTCGGCCCGTGCGACGCGCCCACAGCAGCAGGCCGACGCCCAGAACGACGGCGTTGGGGATCAGGCCCACCATTGGGGAGACGATCAGGTGCTTGCCCGACTCGATCGGAAGCCCGCCCATCGGCAGGGGGAGCTGATTGAGGTTGGCCACGCTGTGGGCAATGACGCAGGGCCAGAAGCTCCCACTGAGGAGCCGCAGCTCGGTCAACAGGGGCGCCCACAGGTTCGCGATCACGATCCCCAGCATGGCGAAGACGACCGGGGGAACATCCCAGACCGCGCGCGTCAGGGACTCATCGAAGAGGAACAGGTAGTAGGGGTAGTGCCACACCGCCCACACAGTCCCCGAGATAACCCAGACCCAGAGGTCCGGCAGCCCTCGACCCACGAGGGCGGGCGCCAGGTAGCCGCGCCAGGCCCCTTCCTCGAAGACGTTCTTGCCCAGAGTCCCCACCGCAGCCGCGACCACCACGCCCGCGAAGGCACCCAGCCCGGAAGGCTCCAGCCACCCGGCCGCCCAACCAACGGCGATGGCCGCCACAAAGGACAGGGGGAAGACGACGAGCGCCACACCGTAGGCCCGGAACCGGCCCGGCTTCCACGAGGCGAGATAGGAGCGCCGCAGGGACGGATCCGTAAGGCCCATGACAATGCCGACCAGCAGCGGAATCGCGATCCAAATGCCGGCACCCGCCGAGTCCATGGAGTCGGGAGTTCCGAGGAGACGATTGACGAAGACCCCGATCCACCCGGAACTAAGTGCGATGACGACGAAGACCAGGAGGCGAGCCCTGGAACTCACCGCGGGGACGCCATTGGAAGGGCATGTTTCACTCATGCCCATACTGTAAAATGCGACTATTCGATTCTACAAGTATGAAAGTGGCTCCCGTTCACCCATCCCCGCCATCGCGCTCGCCGTCGCGCCCCTCACTCTCCCCGGCCTGAGCCGCATGATCGGCGACGTCGCGCCGGATCTGCTCGATCCACTCTAGTTCGAACCTCACCCCCTCGAGCCCGTGGCGCAGCGTCGCGGCCTTGAGAACAGTGTCGAGATCCACGACATCGAACTCGATCGCCTCCAGAGCCTCCAACTCCTGGCGGAGCACCCGTTCGGCCTCCTCCAGGAGCGCATCGACCCTCTCGTGGCCCAGCCGGGCGGCGAAGAAGATCCGCGCGAGCAACGGGTCCTTGCCCAAGCGGGGTTCGAGCGGGCTGGCCAGCCAGGCATCCAGCTCCGCCCAGCCCTCCGGCGTCAGGCTGTGCACACGCCGATCGGGTCGCCCCGTCTGGGCGATGACCCGCGTCGAGATTGCGCCGTCGTCCTCCAGGCGGTCCAGAGTGCGGTAGACCTGGGACTGGTCGGCATGCCAGAAGTTGACGACGGAGCCGGCGAAGGCACGACTGAGGTCGTAGCCGCTCTGCGGTCCATGGGACAGCAGCCCAAGAATGGCGTGCCTGAGTTTCATACGGAAACAGTAGACGAGGAACGGCTCCGAAGGCCGGACGGCCCGGCCTCAGCGGGGCAGATCCGGGTCACTCTCCCCCAGAATGGCCTCGCGCAGCACTCGGGCGTGGGTGCGATTCCTGTCGTGTCCGGCGATCAGCAGGGTCACCCGCCCCTGCAGCGCCTCGGCGCGCAGCCTCTCGACCGCCTCCACGGCGCGCGGCTCCTCCTCCAGCTCGGCGCGGTAGGCGGGAACGAACTGCTCCCAGGTCAGGTCCCCGGAGTGGAAGGCCCGGCGCAGCGCCGTCGACGGCGTGGCGTCCTTCGCCCACTCATCCAACGCGGCCCGTTCCTTGCTGACCCCGCGCGGCCACAGCCGATCGGCCAGGACGCGCCGGCCGTCGTCGGGCGAGGGCTCGTCCCGCACCCCCTTGATCACGACGTCGGCAGCGGCGGGCGCATTGCTCGGACCAGGGCTCATGCCTCCACCATAGTTCCGGGCGAGGAGCAGGGGCACCCCCGTCGAGGTTGGGAGCCGACCCGGCCCCGCTAGGGCTCGACGAGCACCGCGACCGTGCGCGCGGGCACCGTCACCAGGCCGGTGGTGGCGTCGAAGCGGGTCTCGCGCACCACCGGGTCCACACCGCAGACCTGAACCTCGGAGAGCACCAGGAAGCGGTCCACCAGGGCGTCAACCCGCTGGCTGATCTCGCGCGGCGTCGCATTGAACACCACCACGACCCCGTCCAGCGCGGGGTCCACATCCGCCTCGCCCGCGCCGTCGTCGATCACCATGATGATGAGGCCGGGCTGCGCCCGCGGGCCGCTGAGCGGGAAACTCACGCGCTCACGGATGAGCTCGGCGGACCCCAGGGAGAACAGCGGCGTGCTGCGCCGCAGTCGCAGCACATCGAGAGCCTGCTCCTGAGCGGCGGCGATGTCGCGGGCGGTGGGGCGCAGCTCGTCGTGGGCGAGCAGCTCGGCCTGGATGATCCAGGACTCGAAGTTGCGGCTAGCCGGCGGCAATCCCCGCCCCCAGCCGTTGTCCCGCCCGGACCAGTCGATGGCGTTGAAGTGGTCGCCGGAATTGTAGGAATCGGTGTCCAGGGACTTGCTGCGCAGCAGCTCGCAACCCGCCGCCCAGAAGGCCGGCGACTGGCCCAGCGTGGCGATGGCCAGGCACAGGGTGTTCATGCGCACCCGGTCCGCCATGAAGGTGGGCAGCGGCAGCTTGTACGCCAGGCGGTCGAAAAGGGTCTCGTCCCCGTGGGAGGACACGTAGGCGATGGAGTCCACGGGCTCGATGCCGTAGGCCGCCGGGGACTCCCCGTATCCGATCTCGTCGCCGCGGCGCCACTGCCCGTCGGAGGTCAGCAGGGTGTAGTCGCGCAGGTTGCCGGCCAGTGACAGCCGCACCAGGTCACTGCGCCAGGCGAGGTCCCTGCGCGCCGCATCCTTCTTGCGCACCTCCACGGCGTTGGGGTCGGTCAGCTCCCCGTTGCCCAGGCCCTGATCCGTCCGCGGGTCGGGCTGCTTGAAGCTGCCGCCGTGGACGGCGTCGCGGACCCGATCGTTGAAGGTGCCGATGCCCAGCTCGCCGACCTGCCCCTGGCAGGCCTGGCGGAACAGGGCGTTGTCGGCCACCTCCCCCATGTTCCAGCCCTCGCCGTAGAGGTAGATGGGGTGGCCGACGGCGTCCTCGGCGATCTCGTCCAGCGCCTCGCGCAGGCGGGCCATCGTGCCGATGCTGTGGTAGCCCATGAGGTCGAAGCGGAAGCCGTCGACCCGGTAGTCGCGCACCCAGGCCACGCACGCGTCGATCATGAGCCGTTCGGCCATGGCGTGCTCGGTGGCCACGTTGTTGCGGCAGGTGCTCATCTCGATGGCGCCGTAGACGTCGAGGCGGTGATAGTAGTCGGGCACGATCCGGTCGAGCACGGAGCACGGGTCCTGGCCCGCCGCAGCGGTGTGGTTGTACACCTGGTCGAGAACGACCTGCAGGCCCATGCCGTGCAGCGCCCCCACCATGTCGCGCACCTCGCGGGTGCGGGCGCCGCCGTCCTGGTGGCCTTCGCGCGCGTAGGAGCCCTCCGGGGCCATCCAGTGATACGGGTCGTAGCCCCAGTTGTAGGCGTCGCTGTCGGCCACGGCCGCCACCGCCGCCTGGGGACGGCGCGAGGAGGCCGAGGTATCGGCCGGAATCTCGGGGGACTTCTGGTCGGCCCGGTCCTCGGGGATGGTGGCGGTGTCGAAGATCGGCAGCAGGTGCAGGGTGTCGACGCCCGCGCCCACCAGCGCACCCAGGTGGCGGGTGCCGAGCGAATCGACGGTGAACGCGGCGTAGGTCCCGCGCAGCTCGGCCGGTACGGACTCGTCGGCGCAGGAGAAGTCGCGCACGTGAAGTTCGTAGATGACCCGGGCGGCGTCGGAGTGGACGACGGGGCTGAGGCTCTCGCACCAGGCAGTGGGCTTGAGAGTGCGCTGCCCCAGATCGACGGCGACCGACCGGCGCGAATCGACCGTCAGAGCCGTGCTGTAAGGATCGGTGACCTGATTGAGCTCGACCCGTCCCGTCGAGGGGACGAACACCTCGACTTCCCACAGGTACTGCGCGCCGGCGCCGACGCGACCCGGATCCACCTCCCATCGGCCGTCATCGCACCGATGAGCGGGCAAGCGCATGGGCGGGTCATCGACCAGAGGCGACGATCCCGTCGGGTCGCCGGTCTCCCAGGCCAGGAGCGTGACGGCCAGGGCAGTCGGCGCCCACAGGGCGAAGGCCGGGAGCGCAGTAGTCTCGGCAGTCGCAGCAGTCTCAGCGCCCTCGGCGTCTGGAGCGCCCTCGGTGCCCCCGGGTGCCTCCGGTTCGACGAAGCGGACGCCCAGTGGAGCCGAGCCGTCTCGCGTCGAGGCGGCGCCTCCCCAGAAGCGATCGATCAGCGGCCAGATCTGCACACCCGTGAAAGCCGTGAGCCAGCCGCCCGAGGCCGAGGCCGTCCGCTGGACGACGGCGAGTTGGCCGGTCAGAAGCGCTTCGACGTCCGCGCGCCCCAAACGGGGATCACCGAAGTCGTCGACGGTGGTCAGCGCCAAGTAGCCGCTCAGCTGTGGATGAGCGGCCACGACCTCGGGGCCGACCTCGCCGACCAGGACGAGGGGAACCTCGGAGCCGTGGGGGCCGCGATGCAGCAGTCCGTCCCGAACATGGGCCTGTCCATCGGGGGAGGAGACCAACCCGAAGCTGACGGGCGGGGCGCTGCGGGGGCGGCCATGGTGAGGACCCACGCACATAGCGGGGGTGACCCCTTTGGGAAGCAGGTCGGCGGGCCATGCCAGAGTCGTTTCATCGACCCAGTAAGCCCGGGCCTGCCCGGCCCCGGGGATGGGGCGCCGCACCGGAGCCTCATGGTGACGCTGCAGATCCGGAACAATCGGCCAGACCGTGGGTACGGCACTGTCCGGGGTCTTCGTGCTGATACGAGGGTCGTCAGTCATGTGCACCACCTTCCTGATGACACGCACAGCCTCGCATGCTGGATCACCTCCCGCCAAGACCGAAAAACGCAACTCGAGCCAGCAAATGAGACGATCAACTGGCGGAGCGCGTGCGACCGAACCGATTTCGACGCGGAAATGAACCGATCTCGACACAGGGCACCCGATCTCATTATGTGGACTGTACGTGTGGGTGCGCGCGTACGGGCGCGTATGGGCATGTATAGGGGGTATGCAGGCGGGCCGGCGCAGGCGCCGCCCCACCCCGCCCTTCGACGAGGTCGACATTCTCGAACGAGATCGACGGTGGCACCGTCGATCTCGTTCGAGAATGTCGACCTCGTCGGGGGTAGGAGGGCCTAGAGCCTGCCGGCCATGGCCGAGGACACGAGGTTGCCGCCCGGCAGCGGCCCGCCCCGCGCAAGCGCCCGGCACCACTGATCAGTCGTGGCCACCGACGCCCAGTTGGAGTGCAGAAGAGTCATGAGCATCGCATGGATCGCCTCGGCGTCCGCCGCGCCGGCCTGGTTCCGCAGATCGATGGCCCCGGTGGCGTCGGAGAGGACCTCGGTGGCCAGGCCGAGCGTCTCGGCCTGCGCGGCGGAAGCCAGGATGCAGTTATTCGCCATGAACCCCACAAGGGTCACGGTGGTGATGCGCTGCTCCTGCAGCCATGGGTCGAGGCCAGTTCCGGCGTAGATGGAGCCGTAGTGCTTGATGACACTCTTCCAATCAGGAGAGTGACGCCGCTCGATGCGCGGGTCGAGCCGGAAGCCGCTGCGGTCCGGATCGAAGACGGTCCCGCCGGGCTTTCCGGAGTGCTGCACGCAGACGACAGGAACTCCCGACTCCTCCGCCGCATCGAGAGCCCGCTCGATGCTGTCAAGACAGGCATCGGGATGCGGATGGCGAATACGAAGCGGGCCGCGAGCATACTCGCGTTGGACGTCGACGAGCACGAGTGCTCGGCGCGGAGCGGCAGGACAGTTCATAGGGGCCTCCTGACGGGGAAGATCCTTCGGTATACGAGCCAAGAAACGTCGCGATGCCAGGATGCTCGACGCTCGCCGGCCGCCACCAGTGGCACAAATGCTGTTCTACGATGGTTTCATGCCAGCATCGGATCCGAGACGGAACATGCGTCTGCACATCGCCGTCTACGCCTTCGACGGCGTCACCATGTTCCACCTGTCGATCCCCCAGGCGGTCTTCGGCTCCGTCGCACGCCTGGGTCTGGCCGACTGGGAGGTCGGCCTGTTCACGACACGCCCCGCACCCGGGCGGGAGTCGCCGGAGTCCGGGATCGACTCGCCCGCCTCGATCCGGACGGCCGAGGGCTATCTCCTCGACGGCCTGAGCGGCCCGGGCCTGGCGGAGACGGCCGACGTCGTCGTCGTGCCCGCCTGGTTCGCCGACGGACGGCAGGCCGGTGCTGAGCTGTGCTCGCTCCTGGAATCGGCTCATCGGCGCGGCACCGCCGTCGTCGGCCTGTGCCTAGGGGCGATTCCGCTGGCCGAGGCCGGGCTGCTCGAAGGGCGCCGGGCCACGACCCACTGGCGGGCCTTCGAGCCCTTGGCGCACGAGCACCCGGAGATCGACCTGGACGACTCAGTGCTGTACGTCGACCACGGCGACGTCCTGACCTCCGCCGGAGCGGCCTCCGGGCTCGACGCGTGCCTCCACCTGGTGCGCTCTCGCCTGGGAGCCGATGCCGCCAACACGGTGGCGCGCCATCTCGTCGTCGCACCGCACCGGGAGGGCGGACAGGCGCAGTACATCGAACGACCGGTGCCGCAGCACCCCCGGGCAGACCCCGTGGGCCAGGCCATGGCCTGGGCGCTTGAGCATCTGGCCGAGCCCCTGCCGGTGGACAGGCTGGCAGGAGCCGCGCAGATGAGCGTCCGCTCCTTCATCCGCGCCTTTCGGAGCGCAACCGGCGACACGCCTGCCGCCTGGGTGAGGTCCCAGCGCGTGGGGCAGGCACAGCGCCTCCTGGAGAGCACCGACCTGACGGTCGAGCAGGTGGCCTCGGCGTGCGGCTTCGGCAGCGCCGTCACGATGCGTCAGGTCTTCTCCGCAACCGTGCGAGCCGCCCCATCCGCCTATCGACGCCGGTTCCGCACCCGGGACGGCACAGCACCCCGCCTCGAGAACCGGCCAACAGCCCCTCGATAGCTCCTCGACAGCCTAGGCCCTGAATGATCGGCTCCGAGGCGGCGGGTGGACCCAGCGACCCGGCATACCCCAGCGTCAACGGCGGTTGGCGATGACACCGTGCAGGAGATGTCCCGTCAGTAGTCGCGACGCATGAGCGACGACATCCTGATCTTCGATCCTGCGGCCGTCAGCGACGCCGACTTCCCGGCCTGGTGGGAGGAGCAGTCAGAATGGTCGGAGGACCACTCCTACTCCGACCCGGCCGTGACCACCTCCGAGCTCCGGGCCTTCTACGCAGATATGTGCCGCCAGTTCCCGGACATGGATGCACTGACCGCCGAGGAACTCGATGCCGGCCCCGGCCTGGATGTGGTGTGTCAGGACATCTGAGACAGTGCTTGGTGGGTGGTGAGTTGGTTGTGTGGGGTGTGGTGTGCCTAGTGGACGTGGTTGTCGTCGGTGTTGCACATGGGAGATTGGGCCCTCTGCGGGGCGAGGATTAGTTTTTGTTGGAATGACAGTCTTTTCCGGCGAGGGTCGTGTGTGGTGATTGGGCTCCCATGTGCGGTCAGGGGGGTCCACGCACATGGGAGCGGGATCGTGGTTATTGCTGGCGTTGCTGTTCCGCATGATTCCGCGGTTCCCACCGACGCCGAGTGCACGCGAGTGTGCAACACACACCACCCCAGGACACGCGAGCACCAGTCCGGGCCTCCGCGTCGTGAGAGTCAACATGCGCGCCACCCCCGGCCCACGCCGGCACCGGGATTCGCGTGAGTAGATGTCAGGTGTTCACACCCCACCACCCCAGGCGTATGCAGACATCAGCCCGAGAGCTGACGGCCGCCCCGGCCGCTTATGCGCCGCCCCGGCGCACGCGGACATCGGGGATCTCGACCTCGTCACCGAGTCCCCCGAGAACCACCCCACCGGATCACCACACCCGACACACGCACCCCGTCTCAGATGTCCTGACACACCGCAGTCCCCGAGGAGGTCACATGGACCGGAACATCTCCTCCACGTCGATGACGCCTCCCTCCGCCTCGAAGTCCGCCCGGACCTGCTCGCGCAGACGAGCATCATCAAGGTAATCCGCAGCCACTGCGGCCAGCCCGTAGGCGCCATCGAGCACCGCGGCGTCCCCTGCGGCCGATCCGGCGGCCTCCTCCATCTCCCGGGTGTGCAGCATGAGCGATTCGTCCCCCACGCTCACCAGAGGATGAATCCCCGGAATGCGCACCGAGACGTTGCCGAAGTCCGTTCCCGCCGCCACCGACTCCGTGACCACTCCGAAGGGCAGCGGCTCGCGCCCCCGCTCGCGCTCGGCGCGCACCCAGGACTTCAGGAGGGGCCGGTTGTCCCGCACAGGCATCTCGTTGGGCAGCTCATCGGCGATGATCTCAACGCCGACTCCGGCCATGAGCCCGGCTCCGTGGAAGATGTCCGACACGCGTCGGAAGAGGTCGACGAGCGTTTCCGGATACTTGGAGCGCACGCGCGCGCTGACCTCCGCCCGCTCCGGGACGATATTGGGGACCTGGCCGCCATCGACGATGATCGCGTGGACCCGATCTGTCGGCGACAGCTGCTGGCGCAGCATGCTGATGCCGTTGAGCGCCAGCACTGCGGCGTCGAGCGCATTGCGCCCCATGAACGGGGCGGCCGAGGCGTGAGCCGGCACGCCGGTGAAGACGACCCGGAAGCGACGGGCCCCGAGCCAGGTCTGACGAGCCAGGTCGTAGCCGTAGGAGTGGGCCATGGCTGCGGCGCCGATGCCGTCGAACGCTCCCTCGTGCGCCAGGAGCTCCTTGCAGGTCGAGTTCTCCTCCGCCGGAGTCGTCTGCAGGACGACGCGCCCCGGCAGGCCGCCGTCGAGCTCACGATCGAGGGCCGCCAGTGCGAGGAAGGCGCCGAGCGCCTGGGCGCACATGACGTTGTGGCCGCAGCCGTGCCCGATCCCCGGCAGGGCGTCGTACTCGCAGAGGATCGCGACGGCGGGGATCTGGTCGCCGTCGGCGGTCGCACCGATCTCAGCGCGCAGTGCGGTCTCCAGCCCGAAGACGCCGTCGTCATGCGCGATGCCGTGACGATCCAGGAGGGCCCCAACCGCCGCCATGGCGTGATGCTCGTTCCACCCGGTCTCAGGATGGTCGTGGATGTCGTGGGACAGCTCCAGCAGCTCGGAGCGCAGGTTCTCGAGCAGCCCGCCGAGGCGCTCGCGCCACTCGGACGGGGCGCCCTCGCCGGCCTCGAGAGCCGGCGGCGCGGACAGAACGGTCGACCGCTCCTGCGTCTCGGCGCGCATGTGCTCGGTGTAAGCCGTCGTCGGGGTGGTCGGCAGAGTGGCACCCGTACCCGTCCCTGACGGTTCTGACGGTTTCGGTTCATCGGAGGACATCACGGCATACTCCCATAGTAGAGACCAGACCTCTGAGGAGTAGCGTACCAAAGTCCTCGCCGGGTGCTGCCGGGTATTTGTCTATTTTGTCGACTACAGGTTCTCCGAGACCTCGTCATCACGGCGTTCGCGCGCGGCCAGGATGTCCTCGCGGGTTTGGGCCATATGCGCCTGCATCAGAGAGACCGCCCGGTCCTCATCCTGCTTCTCGACCGCCTCCAGGATCTCCCTGTGCTGGGCATCCACACGGCTGCGCACCTCACTCGATTCAGTCGCTCGGAACCTCGCCCCGAGCAGAGCATCCCGGTAGGGGTGAACGGCCGAGGAGACGAACTGGTTGCCGGCCGTCCTCAGAATCACATCGTGGAAGGCGTAGTCGATTCCGACCAGGGCCTGGACGTCATCGGTGCGATCCGCGACCGCGTAGTGCTCGACGCAGCGCCGCATCTCGGCAAGATCGTCCTCTGTGCGATTGCGGACCGCCAGACGAACCGCCCCCACCTCGATCATCTCCTCGACGCCCAGCACCTCGGCCTCCACCTCGACGGCATTGCCCTCGTGCGCCGAGACGTACATCAAGTAGCGCAACTCGCTCCAGCGGAACCGCGGCAGCAGGAATGTGCCCCGGCCGTGCACCACATTGAGCACACCGCCCAGCGCCAGCGTACGAACCGCCTCCCGCATGGTCGGTCTGGACACGTTGAGGAAGCGCGCCAGTTCCGCCTCGGCGGGCAATGGCTCCTCCTCGACGAATGTACCGCCGACAACGGCGTCCAGGATCTTCTTCACCGCTCCGGCGACCATGTCGACGGCCATCCGACCTCCCGAGGACTAGGCATGGAAATGTATCGGGGCACATCAATGCGCATGCGGGACACACGTGCTCCGGTGACAGGGAATGTCGACAACGACACTCGATGACGTTCGGTTCGCGTCGGGGCGGCGCCCCTTCGGGTAGAAGCATCTCACCACAGTCACGGTCTTGCACAGCGACCCGTCATTTTCCGCGTCTCTCCGCCGAGATCGGTCGCAACCCGCGTCGAGATCAGTAGCAACCCGTGTCGAGATCGGTCGCAACCCGTGCTGAGATCGGTCGCAACCCGTGCCGAAATCGGTCCATCTCCGGCTCGAGATCGGTCGTTCCGGTTCGGGGTGCGATGTCTCGGGGCTGGGGGTCGTATGAGTCGGGTTTGACCGTTGCGGGCCAACCCTGCCGGTGCTCGCATGCGCCTGGGGCGGTCGTCACCGCGATTACTCAGCATGAAGAGCCTTGCCCTGATGCCCACGCCCGGCCGGGGGCAGTCGAAGTTGCACACTCATGCACTCCCCACATCAGCAGAAACCGCGGAATCATGCGGAACAGCAACGTCAGTAACGGCCACGGTCCTGCTCCCATGTGCGCAGACCCCCCTCACCGCACATGGGAGCCCGAC
>ERZ773043.949-NODE-949-length-16857-cov-4.060409_pt1 | contig 16857 bp, 9 predicted proteins | sample MGYA00580636_ERZ773043 | MGnify/ENA primary metagenome ERZ773043 (study PRJEB29015, sample SAMEA2737992) | human oral metagenome | biome: human oral; feature: human-associated habitat; material: dental | place: China | collected 2065 ... | reverse complement strand
GACACTTTTCCCTCCGCTGGATAAGAGGAATACGTGCGATAAGGCGAAGGGCTTGTGGATCACTTCGAAGAGGTGTATCGGGTAGCCGGGCGTGCGATGCCTTAGCACAATAAATAGAGGGCAGGACTCGCGGCAACAGTCTCCGATGACGAGCCAATAGGAATAGGCCAGATACAGCTTCCCCCGCTATACACCCGACACATGGGGTATAGCGGGGGAGGAAAAAGGAAGAAAGTAAAGTGGCGCTTCTATCCCTTAGAAGCGGTAAGTCGCTGAAAGGCTTAAGTTGCGTGGCGAGCCAGGGAAGGAGCGCAGACGGTCGTAGCCCGAGACGTAGTAGTGCTTATCGAGGAGGTTCTTCGCATTCAGCTGGAGCTGTACATCGCGCACCTTATAGTAGAGCGCGGCGTCGAGAAGGATGTAGCCAGGGTAGCTGACTACATTGGCACGGCGTCCGACCTGTCCGAGGCGCTCACTCACACCATGCACACCGAAGCCGATACCGAGCCCTTCAAGTGCACCTTGAGGGATGACGAACTTCGTCCAGACGTTTGCCGAATGACGGGGTGTCCCAGGGCGCTGGAGGTTGAGGTCCTTCGTCCCCTCGGCAGCCTTGGTGATCTCAGCGACATTGTAGCTATAGCTGGCCATCACGCTCCAGTAGGGCAGGATCTTCCCAGTGACATCAAGCTCTACGCCTCGCGAGAGTTCTTCGCCGATGGGGACCATGCGGTTGGGCTCACCCGTGATCCCCGCATTGTAGAGCGTATTGCGCTGGCGTAGGCTGAAGAGGCTAAGCGTCGCCGTGAGGCGGCTATTGAGGTAATCCCCCTTAGCGCCAAGCTCCCAGAGCTCACTCTGCACGGGGTCAAAAGGACCACCCGAAGTAGGATCACTCTGCACGGAGACCGCCTGAGGCTCGAAGCCTCGTATCCACGTAGCATAGACATTCGTCGAGGGGGTGATACCATAGACCAAGCCTACACGTGGGGTGAAGGCATGCTGATGCGTACGGGTCTTCACGCCCTTAGCATCCTGCACGACGTCGGTGAACCACTCTATGCGAGCACCGAGGAGGAGCTGCAGGCGCTGCCATGAGAGCTGCTCCTGCAGGTAGATCCCATTGGTGTACTGATCTGAGGGGCGTACGGCCTTCGACTCGTAGATGTACTTCGTGACGTCTTGATACTGATTGCCGACGGTGGAGTTGAGGTCGAAGGCAGGGACGTTCGTACGTGGGTTGCCGTCCTTATCCAGGAGGTACTTGGCGATATCAGCCTTCTTGAAGGTCTTCGCCGTGCCACCGTTAGCTAAGAGGTAGCCACCTGCCTCGATGTAGGACGAGCCTGGAGCCAGCTGCGTATTGAAGTGGTCATAGCCGAAGAGGAGCTTGTGCTGGACGGCTCCCGTAGCGACATTCCACGTCAAGTAGTTATTGAAGGCGTGATTGCGGAAGTTGCGGAAGCGCTTCGTGACACGCATCAGGACGAGGGCGGGGTCATCCGTGCCGTCCGCCTTCTTGACGAAGGCATTGTCCTGCGAGTGCTCCATCATATCCTCGCTGTAAGAGGAGTAGAGGTAGGTACTATTGAAGAGGAGCCCCTCGGCGATCTGATGCGAGAGAGCGAAGGTCAGGTTCAGCGTCTGCTCACGCAGATAGTCATTGGCTGCCGACTGCGTAGAAGAGAGCGGACGGGAGAAGAGATCCCCATCGCCGAAGATCGCGACGCCACGGTCGAGCTTCCCCGCACTGCTGGTATACACCAGGTCTACATTGAGGCGGGTACGATCTGAGGGCAGGTAGGTGATCGAGGGGGCTACGATCTGCGTCGTGAGCTTCTGCAGATCACGGAAGGTATCTGAATTCTCATAGCCGAGATTGAGGCGGTAGAGGAGAGTCTTGCGCTCATTGAGCGGGCCCGTGAAGTCGGCATAGGCGCGACTCGTATTGAAGCTCCCAGCCGTCAGCGATACCGAGCGACGGGCTATATTGAGGGGCTTCTTCGTCACACGATTGATGACACCACCAGGGGCAGCATTCCCAAAGAGTGCGGAGGCAGGACCCTTGAGGACCTCGACGCGCTCGATATTCGCCAGCGACGACTGACGCCAGAGGCTCGTCTGAGCACGCATGCCGTTGAGGAGATTCCCAGAGTTGCGGTTCCCCGTAGCACGGAAGCCACGGATCGAGAAGTCGTTGTAGAAGGAATACTGATTGATGCCACTGATATTCTTCACCACCTCGTTGACGGTGATAGCACCTTGGTCCAAGACAAGCTCCTTCGTGACGTAGCCGATGGACTGCGGGACGTCTCGCAGGAGGGTAGCTGTCTTCGTCCCGGCGAAAGACATCGCATTGCGGTACGACTGCTCACGGCGCCCGATGACGTCGACGGTAGGCAGTGCTTGCTCGCGCTCATCAAGGATGAAGTGCAGGTCTGTGCCAGCTTCCCCACCGAGGAAGAGGAGGCGGCGCTGCGTGATATAGCCCATCGCCTGGATGATGACGGGCTGGCGTCCTGCGGGAAGGCCGTCGAGGGCGAAGCGTCCCTCCTTATCGGTATGAGCAGTAAGGCGAAGCTGAGGATCGCCGACGGCGAGGACTGCCCCCTCGATAGGAGCACCATGAGAGTCGGTGACACGACCACGGAGCTGTGCTGCAGTAGGCGTCACAGCCTTAGCAGAGAGGGTATCTGGGGTAGCTACGGGCAATAGCGTCTCGCCTCGAGCTGCAGTGCTCCACACGAGCAGCCCCAGGAGTATACATTTCTTCATTGACGGATATACAATTGGTGAAATTAGGGAACGGATGTAAATGTCGTGCAAAGGTATAGCGCACACGAAGTGAGCACAATACCTAATAGTGAGTATTTCACGGCCTCCTATCTCCCCACTGCTGGGGTACTCCGTGACACCGATATAAAGTAGCGCCGCCCGACCGTCTCCGTAAGGGAGAGGGTCGGGCGGCGGACTATTGGGGGATAGAGGCGGAGGCGGAGCTTACTGCTTGCCTTCGGTCTCTACTGCGGGAGCGATCTTCTTGACCAGCCCCTGAAGGACAGCACCAGGGCCTACCTCGACGAAGCGCGTAGCACCGTCAGCAACCATAGCCTGTACGCTCTCCGTCCAGCGTACGGGAGCCGTCAGCTGAGCGATGAGGTTCTTCTTGATGCCGTGCGTGCAGTTGACAGCATGGGCAGGTACATTCTGATAGATGGGGCAGCGGGGGCTATGGAACTCCGTAGCCTCGATAGCTTCGGCGAGCGCGACACGTGCAGGCTCCATCAGAGGTGAGTGGAAGGCACCACCGACGTTGAGACGCAGCGCACGCTTAGCACCAGCTTCCTTGAGGGCTTCGCAAGCGCGGTCGACAGCGTCGACGTCGCCAGAGATGACGAGCTGACCAGGGCAGTTGAAGTTGGCAGCGATGACTACCCCACCCTCGATGGTCTTGAGGATCTCGACGACCTTCTCATCGGGCAGACCGAGGATAGCCGCCATCGTACCAGGGTTAGCTTCGCAAGCCTCCTGCATAGCCAGAGCACGCTTGGAGACGAGACGCAGACCGTCTTCGAAGCTCAGCGCACCAGCAGCGACGAGTGCGGAGAACTCACCGAGAGAGTGACCAGCGACCATATCGGGCTGGAATTCGTCCCCGAGGCAGAGCGCACGGATCACGGAGTGCAGGAAGACCGCGGGCTGCGTGACCTTCGTCTGCTTGAGCTCTTCGTCCGTACCAGCGAACATGATGTCGGTGATGCGGAATCCGAGGATATCGTTGGCCTTCTCAAAGAGCTCCTTAGCTAAGGGATGATTCTCATAAAGCTCCTTCCCCATACCCACGAACTGGGCGCCTTGGCCAGGGAATACATAAGCTGTCTTACTCATTTACTAAATTCTTCTTGTGATGATATACTTAGGGTCTTGGTATGCGAATTAAATCAACTCCAGCGCCTTGACGAGGACCTTCCAGGTGCGCTCGACAGAGGCGATGTGCACCTTCTCGTCGGGAGAGTGGGGCGAGCGAAGGTCTGGACCGATGGAGATCATATCCATATCAGGCATGACGCCCTGGATGATACCACACTCCAGCCCTGCATGGACGACAGTGATCTCAGGAGACTTACCCGTGACCTCTTCGTAAGCACGGCGCATCGTCTTGAGGACGGCGGAGTCAGCGTTGGGCGCCCAGCCGTTGTAAGCACCTGCGAACTCGACCTCTGCACCCGCCAGATTCATCGCGCTCTCGATCTGAGAAGCGACGTACTCCTTGCGGCTCTCTGAGGAGCTACGCAGCATGAAGGTAGCGGTGAAGGTGCCGTCGCCGACGAAGATCTTCGCCATATTCGTAGAGGACTCTACGATGCCAGGGAAGTCAGTGAGCATGCTCTGCACGCCATTGATGCACGCATCGAGGGCTCCGATGACGCCATCCTGGATCTCTTCGGGGATGACCGTCTTCGGTAGATCCGTGCGCTCGAGGCTGAGACTGATGCCGTCCTCGATATTCTTATACTCCGTCTGCAGGGTGTCGAGGAAGTCCGAAGCGAACTCCCACAGGCCATCAGCCTCTGCTTCGGGGATAGTCACGAGCGCGAAGGCTTCGCGAGGGATCGCATTGCGAGCTGAGCCCCCTTCGAGGTGCACGAGGCGAGCACCGTAGCTGGCGATAGCCTCCTTGAGGAAGCGCACGAGCTGCTTATTAGCGTTGGCACGGCCGAGGATGATATCCATACCCGAGTGACCACCGCGCAGACCCGTCAGGCTGATGCGCACGGCGATATCCCCTTCGGGCGTAGGTTCCTGGTCCTTGTACTCGAGCTTGACGTTGACGTCAAGGCCACCTGCACAGCCAGCGAAGAGAAGACCTTCGTCCTCGCTATCGAGGTTGATGAGGATATCTCCCTTAGAGAAGCCAGGCTGTAGGCCGTTGGCACCGACCATACCGACCTCTTCGTCTACGGTGAAGAGGGCTTCGAGGGGGCCGTGCTTGAGGGTATCGTCGGAGAGAACGGCCATCATATAGGCTGCGCCGATACCATTGTCTGCGCCGAGCGTCGTATCACGTGCCGTCACCCACTCGCCATCGATGTAGGCATCGATAGGGTCCTTGGTGAAGTCATGCTCGATGTGGCTATTCTTCTGGGGCACCATATCGATGTGGGCCTGCAGGGTCACCACGGGGCGTCCTTCGAGGCCAGGAGTAGCAGGCTTGCGGATGAGTATATTGCCCGTAGCATCATGCTGAGCCTCGAGGTTCAGACGCTTTGCCAGAGCAAGGAGGTACTCTTGGACCGCCTCAGTGTGGAACGTCGGGCGGGGGATCTGTGTGAGATCATAGAAGTAGCTCCACACGTGAGCGGGAGACAGGGTCTTGATTTCAGCAGCCATAGTCGATTCGTTCTTAAGATGAATAATGGATAGTTATGCTCAGCGCACGCTCGCAGCTGGTGCGGTGCGTCTGCGCGTGTAGTGTCTATTGATGATGGGAAGAGCGATGATCGCGATGAGGCCCACGAGCGTGATCCACAGCGTCTGCGCCGTGTGCACGATGAGGGCGAAGTCCTTCGCAGGCTGGACAGCCATACCAAAGGTAGTGAAGGTAATGATGACCGCAGCATGCCACGCCCCCATACCCGCCTGGACGGGCACGATGACCGACATACTACTCATGGCGAAGGCGATGCTTGCCACGGAGAGGGGAAGGTCGCGCGTAGCCTCGAAGGCGAAGAGTGCGAAGTAGAAGTAGCAGAAGTACCCGATCCAGATGAGGAGCGTCAGGAGGAGGAAGCGCCCGCGATGTGGCATATAACGGATGCTCATCATCCCGTCCCAGATATGCAGGAAGAACTGTGCGATACGGCTCCCACGGCGATAGCGCAGGAGCCAGACGAAGCCTCCGAGAGCGAGCAGCCCGACCACCACCAGCACCACCGACCACGGGGAGTAGATGAAGGCACGCAGTGAGGCCTCCAGCTCGGGGTGGGAGGCGAAGTAACCGATGAAGAAGTCTGTCGAGCTGAGGATAATGCCGAGGAGGATCAGCCCCAGCATCGTCACGTCCGTCAGGCGGTCGACGATGAGCGTACCGAAGAGCCCTGCGAAGGGGATGTCCTCACGGCGCTCCATCTCGACGCAGCGCCACACCTCGCCCGAGCGAGGTATCCCCATATTCACCGTATAGGAGCCGAGCACCGTGCAGACGGCATTGATGCGCCGTGGAGGTGCTTCGCCAGCGGTGAGCGGGCGCACAAGGAGCTCCCAGCGCAAGCCTCGGCAGAGGTTGCTCATAAGTCCAAAGAGGAGGCTGAAAAGGAGGATGGGATAGTTGACCCCCGTACGGAGGGTCTCCTGTAGCTCGTGCCAGTCGGTATCACGATAGAGGCCATAGAAGCCCAACCCACCGAGGAGCAGTGGGACTACAATCCAGAGGATGGACTTAAGGGTAGGATGGATCTTCATTCGACACACACCCACTCGAGAGGCGGGCAAAGCTCGAGGCTCGGCACCACGCAAGGGAGTGTACTCTAATAGCTCTTAATAAATTGTACTACTTTAGTATAGCAAATGTAATAAGTTTTTAGTTATCTCCCATGCAGCAAGTTAAAGCCAAGAAGGCATTAGGCCAACATTTTCTCACCGATCTCTCTATCGCCGAGCGCATCGCCGACAGCATCTCCAGCCACCGCGATCTGCCTGTACTTGAGATCGGTCCTGGCATGGGAGTGCTGACCCAATTCCTCCTGGAGAAGGGCTACGACACGCACGTCATCGAGATCGACACCGAGTCGGTAGCCTACCTCAAGGCGCATTTCCCCGCACTCGAGGGGCGTATCATCGAGGGTGACTTCCTCAAGATCCCCATCGAAGACTACTTCCCTGGCGACGCCCCCTTCGCCCTCATCGGCAACTACCCCTACAACATCTCCTCGCAGATCTTCTTCCGTATGCTCGACTACCGCGAGCGCATCCCTTGCTGCGCCGGTATGCTCCAGCGTGAGGTCGCCCAGCGTCTGGCGTCTCCTCCAGGCAATAAGGACTACGGCATCCTGAGCGTCCTCCTGCAGGCGTGGTATGATGTGGAGTACCTCTTCACCGTCGATGAGCACGTCTTCAACCCGCCCCCCAAGGTCAAGAGCGGCGTCATCCGCCTCATCCGCAATGAGCGCACCGACCTCGGTTGCTCCGAAGCCCTCTTCAAGCAGGTCATCAAGACGGGCTTCAACCAGCGTCGCAAGACCCTGCGCAACTCACTCAAGGCGCTCTTCGGAGCCGACTACACGGGCTACACAGCAGAGATCTTCTCCAAGCGCCCCGAGCAGCTCGGTGTCGAGGACTTCGTCACGCTGACACGCCTCCTCGAGGAGCATCAGGCGAAGGCCGCTGCTAAGGCATAGCATTTACACAACACGATAAAGCGGGCTCAGATGATAGTCATCTGAGCCCGCTTTCGTATCTCTATTCGTCACGCTTGGGAGCCGCATGCTCCATTCTTATAGTGAAGGGTGGCACGAACCCATATTGGTCGATAGGCGAACCACTACTGGTCAGCGATCGGACCAGTAGTGGTCACGATGCGAAGCAGTACTGGTTGATATTAGTTACCAGTACTGGTCACTTCGTCGACCAGTACTGGTTCACCCAATGACCTCCCGAAGGGGACATTCTGAGTTACGCCTTCTCGCGCACGGATTAGCTTGTGAGTGAGGCGAATAAACGACTGCTCCCCCACCCCGTGCAGCTGTAGCACGAGGCGGGGGAGCGGTAGGACTTTTTAGGAGCGGTGCGGGCTATTCCGTCAGCTCGACGCGCTCAGCAGAGGGAGGAGGCGTAGTTGCCCCCCAGCTCTTGTTGGGGCGAGAGCCCATGGTGAAGACGAGCTTGCCACCAGCAGCCAGATCGCTGTGGCGGATCCAGGGGCGATCGAGGGGCTTGCCGTTGAGCGTAGCCTTCTGGATGTACTTGTTCTCCGAGGAAGCGCCTTCCGCCTCGATGACGAAGGTGCGCCCCGAAGCCAGACGCAGCGTCACCTTGGAGAAGAAGGGCGTACCGATGTTGTACACAGGTATACCAGGGGTCACGGGGTAGATACCCATCATGGAGAAGACCACGAAGGCCGTCATACCGCCACCATCTTCGTCACCAGGCATACCCATCAGGTCGCCACGGAACCACGTGTCGATGAGCTTACGCACCAGACGCTGCGTGCGCCAGGGAGCACCGGCGTAGTTGTAGAGATAGGGGATGTGGAGGCTGGGCTCGTTTGACATAGCGAACTGCCCGACGTTCCCTGTCTGGTCGGGGAGCTTGCTGTAGAACTCCCACTTTGACATACTGAGTGGTGTGCGCAGGGTCTCGTCCAGACGCTCGATGAAGCGCTCACGACCGCCCATCAGATAGATGAGGTCAGCCGGGTTATGCTGCACATCCCAGCGGTAGGTGTAGGCATTGTTCTCATCGTAGTAGTCACGTGCACCGAGGCCACCAGAGAGCTCATAGTTGAAGGGCTCGATGAAGCGACCCTTCTTATTCTTGGGGTGGAAGAAGCCCGTATCGTAGTTGAAGAGCTTGCGGTAGTCGTAGGAGCGACGCAGATAGTCAGCACTCTCCACGTCGTGGCCGGAGAACTTCGCCAGCTGCGACAGGCACCAGTAGTCGTAGGCGGCAGCAAGGCTGACGGCGACACTCTGACGCTTCTCCCACAGCGTCACCTCGGGGACGGTCTCCTTCTCCCCGATATCCAGCCCTGGGAAGTAGCCTTCCTTATCCATAAACTCCGAGAGTACCCCCTTGGGGCGACGTGTCCAGGGCAGGTAAGACTTCTCGGCCATCGTCTTCTTCGCTGCTTGGTAAGCAGCACTCAGGTTGAAGCCCGAGAGCCCCTTAGCATAGGCATCAGCGAAGGTGGCAATGGTATGCGAGCCGTTCATGCGGTGCGTGTCGCCCGTGACTTCGGGGAAGGTAGGCAGCCATCCCTCGGGGCTCTGCTCGGCCATACGGAGGTAGCTCGTGAGCATCTGCTGCTCCTTCACGGGGTCGAGGAGGATGCGTAAGGGGTGTGTAGCGCGGTAGGTATCCCACAGCCAGTCGTCGGTGTAGAAGGGTACGCCCTCGTCATCGTGGACCTTCTTGTCGAAGCCACTCCAGTAGCGGCCGTCCTCCGAGAGGCAGATCATACGCTCATAGGTGCGGTAGAGTGAGGTATAGAAGACACGGCGCTCCTCGGGAGTACCGCCCTCGATCTCGACCTTATCCAGGGCCTTAGACCACTCGTTGCGCCCGTACTTAGCCACGAGATTGACCTCGAAGGACTGGATCTCCTGCTCGACGTTGCGCTTGGCCTGCTCGACGCTGATGTACGACACGCCGTAGCGGAGGGTCACGCCCTGCTTAGCGAAGGAGAGGCAGAGGGTATTGCCACGTGCCACGCCATCGACCGTCACAAGGCGACCCGTGAGCGTATCACGCACGAGGCGCTCCGTGGGCTCAGCGTCCATCTCGGCATAGAGGTAGACACGCGTAGAGTCCTCGAGCTGCTGGTAGCCAAAGAGGTTCTTCCCCGAAGCGACAAGCTCCCCATCGGGCGTGGAGAAGACAAGGTGATGGCCTGCCTTAGCCCGCTCGAAGTTGAACTGATAGATCGCACTGCGGTACGAGGGAGCATAGCGCACACGCACCTCCGGCTCCAGCAAGGTCACCTCATAGAGGTAGGGACGGACGCTCTCGCTATCGTAGCTATAGCGTGACACCTCGGGAAGGCTATCGGCGAGGGCACTCAGCGGACTGATAGCGAAGGCCGACACACCACGGTGCGACGTCAGGATCACCGGGAGGCCTGCGATCTGCTCAGAAGCATAGTCCGTACGCTGCGGATGCACACGCATCATCCCATTAGGCAGATGCACTGTGGGGAAGGTGGGCACAAGGAGATGGCTAATATTCCCTATGTAGGGGTCTACATAGTCGATCGGGTCAAGGATCTTTGAGCGACCAAGACCCGCCGAGGAGCAGCCTACCAGTACAAGGCTGAGCAGGAGGCCCGCCAGGAGCGAGCGTGTCTGATGAAGCATGGGCGATAAATGAAACTTGGGAGGATAGCCCCTATAGACGAGATGCCTTAGCACTCACCTGCAGGGCACATTCTCCTCAAAGATAACGAAAAAGCCCCATCTATCAGCGGGATAGATGGGGCTTCTTGCTATGTGGATAGCGTGCCGATGGGCTTACTTCTTCAGCTCAATGTCGACACGTCGAGCGCTGCTCTTGAGGTCGGTATTGCGATCGACACCACCAGCGATGCTGATGAGGCGATCAGGCGATATACCGCAAGCGATGAGGTAGTCGAGGACAGCCTGACTACGGCGCTGCGAGAGACGCTCGTTCACGAGGGCATTCCCTTCGGGGGAAGCGTAGCCCGTGAGGTAGAGCTTCATATCGGGATCGCCTGCGAGGACGCGATAGACTTCGTTGAGAGCGAGGCGTGCTTCGGGGAGCAGATCGCTCTTACCTACGGCGAAGAAGACCTGACGCTTGAAGTAGGAGACGACGACCGTGTCCGTGCGGACCTCTGTCTTCGTCTGCACCTCGGGCTGCTGGGGCTGCTGGATCACCGTAGGAGCGGGCTGCTGGATGATCACCTGAGGCTGCTGTGCGGGCTGAGCCTGCTGAGCGGCACGCAGAGCTACGAGCTCCTGCTGGAGCTCGCGCAGGAGCGAGTCGCTCGAGCTATTGTCTACGACGGGCTGCTGGATGATCGTCTGCTTCTTGCCCTTAGAGCGAGCGGGCAGGACGATAGCATCGCGGTCCGAGTCACGGCGCTGCAGGAGGAGGAGCATCAGCTGCTCGAGGCGGTCGAGACGGCTATTGCTCACCTGAGGCTGTACCTGGGGCGCAGCTTGGGGTGCATAGGTATAGTTCACGCTACCAGCAGGTGCGTAGGGCATGGGCTGCTGGGGTGCTACACCACCGAGACCGAGGGCGCTGAGGAGCATCTGCAGCTTCACCAGACGGAGGTCTTCGGCCGTGAGGCCGTAGGCCGTCTGCTTGGTCTGCTGCTGGCTCTCCGATGCGATACGGGCTTCGGCGACAGCACGCACGGCACGCATCAGATCTTCCTCAGAGAGGGTGATGAGCGTGTCGGCCGCAGTGAGAGGCTGACTCGCACTCTGCCCTGCGCTCTGTGCCAGGGCGACAGAGCTAACAGAGAAGAGGGAGAGAGCAAGGAGGAGGGACTTCATAGGACGCATGTCTCTTAGAAGTTGAAGCGATAGCCTACAGCCAGCTGGTTGTTGCGGAAGGCACCACGAGCGGTGTAGTCAACGAAGACACGACCACCGAGGACGTTGCCGAGGGACGTACCGACGACAAAGTTGGGGAGGAAGCGTGATAGACCACCGATGCTATTGACACCCAGACCGACACCGACGTAAGGCGTGATAGCCCCGTCGAGGAAGGTAGGCAGGTTGTAGAGGACGTTAGCGTTCAGACCAAAGCCCGTCTTCTTACCGAAGGCTACATAAGCATCGGGAGCGAAGTCGAACTGAGAGTCGAGGATCTGCATGTAGCCGCGAGCGCCTACGTTGAGAGCGAACTGATCACCGAAGTTAGGACCTACGAAGAGGGCAGCGCGGTTGAACTTCAGCGTTTCCTTAGCAGGCTCTACCTTGACTTCCTTAGCGTAGACTTCATCCTTCTCGTTCTGACCAGCGACGATGATGCGGTCACGACGGTTCTGCTCATTCTGCAGATACTGCTCGATGAGGCGGATGTCATCGCTGGACTTACCCGACTGCTGAGCACCAGCGATCTGCTGAGCCTGCGTCGTGTTGATAGCGTCGAGGCGGTCGATGACCTGGTCGAGGCGCTTGACGAGAGCGATGCTGGGGTCTACCTTAGAGGCGTCCTGGCTCTGCAGCTGCTGGGGCTGTACCTGAGGCTGAGCCTGTACGGGCTGGCCGAGGAAGTTAGGAGCAGCGTAGGGGCTACGATAGAGAGCGTTCAAGAGGAGGATCTTATCAAGGTCAGAGAGGTTGCTACCCGTGACATCAGATACAGATACCTGTGAGCCCTTCTCACGCTTGAGGTCGCTGACGACCTGATTGACGAGAGCGTCGAACTGAGCCTTGGTCAGCGTGACCGTACGGCCCTGCTGAGTAGACTGCTGAGCAGACTGCGTAGCGACCTGAGTCGTCTGGTTGTCGACGTGCGTGATGCGGTCAGCTACTTCGTTCTTCTCACGCAGTACGCGGGTCACCGTGACGGTGTCGCGGCGAGAGACTGCATCAGCCAGCTCTTCGTTGAGCTTCTTGATACGAGCATCGTAGTCAGCACGCTGAGCGTTGAGCTTCTTGATACGAGCGTCGTAGTCAGCACGCAGAGCGTTCATTTCCTCAAGGTTGGATTCCTGCAGGCGAGCGACTTCAGAGCGCGTCTGAGCATCGCTGTAGCTCTGGTAGAGCTCACGACCGTCGCGGTTAGAGCGACCGAAGTTGAAGCGGACACCAGCCTGGTAGAAGGCGTTGACCTTCACGTCAGCAGGGTCGGTGACGCTCGTGATAGCAGGATTTTCCTGTTCGCTCAGCATAGCGTTGACGCTACCGTAGAGAGCGACATACTTGAAGAGGGGGATCTCAAGACCACCACCACCGAAGAGGAAGAGGCCACTCTTAGGCGTAGCACCCGTGATGGTAGGCGTGAACTTACCCGTGACTTCGCGATAACCAGCACCGAGGTTGAGGTAAGGCGTCAGACCGCGAGGCATGTTCAGACGAGCGACGAAGTTACCCCCGTACATGCGGAGCTCGTTGTTCAGGTTGAAGTCGAGCGTACCAGGAGTCTTCGTAGCTGAGTAGTAGAACCCGCGGATACCGAAGATCGACGAGAAGTCAAACCCTGCAGAACCACCGAGGAACCACTGAGGCTGAAGACCTGAAGCAGCGGGGTAGTCTACATAAGCGATACCGGGCTCGAGGACGAACTTGACGCCACGGAAGCCATCGGAGTACATATTACGGTACGCGCGAGAGATCGCATCGCCAGAGTCGTAGTTCGTGCCACCGAAGTAGATGTCAAGCGAAGCCTGACCCGTCCAGTTGTGGAGCTGGTCACCGCCGTTAGCGGCAGAAGCGAGGTAGCGGTTGCCTGGATTGACGTTGAAGATAAGGTCCTTACCTTCGAGCGAGAGGGATACGCGACGGCCCATGTTGAACTTCAGACCGACACCACCGGCGCCGTAGATCTGCTTTTCCTTGTAGCTCGTAGCCGTGCCACCGACGGGCGTAGCCGTGTAGCCGAACTCCATGATACCACCACCAGCGGTGAGGTAAGGCGTGACGAAGGCGTTAGACCAGAGGTTGAACTTGAGTTCACCACCGTAGCGCTTGATGTCTACGTTAGAGTCTTCGAGCTTGTCTGCCCAGTTGAGGAGCCATGAGGGAGTCGAGGAGTTGTTCTTGAGCTTGCCCTTGAGGTCAAAGCTGCGCTCATAGATCCCGCGGATCTCAACGAGGGGGCCGAAGCCGAAGCCAGCGCGCACACCCCAGAAGGGTGAGTCACCGAGGTTAAGCTTGCTGTCCCAGTGGGTGTAGCCTACTACGGGTGCGACCGTGAAGCTAACGTCCTGTACCTGAGCCATAGCCTTGCTACCAATGCCAGCAAGCATCGTAGCGCAAAGAACCAAAGAAAGTTTCTTCATATATACATTCGAATTAGGAGTTGTCATGTTACTTGTCCTGACGAGGGCTGAAGCAGTATGCTAAGGCTTCGTAAATAGCCCTCCATAAGCAAGATGGCATTAGATTCAGTGGGTCGTAGACTCAATGGATCCTCCCTCTAAAGGGAAGCCACCTCACCTGTTAAAACATTACAAAGATATAAAATTCTTAACAACCTGAGATATAAGCAGTCTATTCCTATATAGACAATGGTTATTCCTTGAGAAATGTCTCAGCCCCTATGTAGGAATCTCTCATCTTCTTCGGGGCTTCGCATTTTCATCACCCCAATTGCGACCTATATCTATACAATATATACAGCTCTTTTACGCAACACAAACGCTTCCATCCACCCAAGCACCAGCACAGCGTGCGAGGCAGGAGTCACGCGAAGCAATATACGTCCCCTCCACCGTTCAAATAGATATTCGTATTCAAAGCAGTAGTGGTTCACCACCCCAATAAGTAGTCGATTGCACCACCCTACTACACTGGCAGCACCACGAAACAAGTCGGGCAACCGCAGGACGGAAGAGACCGACCTACGATTGCCCGATTCCCCGCTCATAAGCGGGAGGCATTATCGCCAACTAATAGCGGTAGCTCAGCGAGAGTGTGACCATACGCCCATTGCCCTGCGTATACTCCGCATCGCGTGCTACGAGCTGAGACTGGATGGGGTAATAGGTAGTATTCAGCAGGTTCTCGACACCGAGCCCCACCGTGAAGGCACCGAGACGATAAGCCCCCTGGAGGGAGAGCAGCGAGATGGGCTTGACCACCCCTTCACCCTCGGCGTATTGGCTCTCCTTTGTAGTAGGATTCGTCTTGGGAGCAAAGCGATCACGGCTACCCGTATGCAGAGCAAAGAGACGTAGCGATAGATCCTTGATGGGACGATAGCTGACGTGAGCCGTGAGCTTGAGCGGAGGAATAGACTGCCCCGACATATAGCCATTCCACGAGCCATCAGCGAGACGCTTACGCCCCTCCAGAGCGGAGAAGGTCGCACCCAGTGAGAGCTTCGGACTCAGCGTAGCTTCTGCACTCAGCTCCATACCATAGATACGCTGTGGAGAGCGGTCAACTACCCAGAAGCCATTCTGACTGATGAGATCACTCCCCAGAGCTGCATAGGTATAGTAGAAGGCCCCCTGCAGGTCTAAGCGCGTACCTTCCCCGAAGAGATCGGAAAGATGCGAATAGAAGCCTGCCTCATAATTGTGCGTACGCACTGGATCAGTCTCGATCTTCGAGAGTGCATCAGCCTTAGCCGAGCGAAGGGTACGCCCGAGGTCATAGATAGAGAAGCCCTCAGAGTAAGAGACAAAGGGCTGGAAGGCCTTGAGCCCGTTGTACGTCGCACCCACATTGAGCGAGAGGTTGCGGTAGCCGAGCGTACCACCCGCGACCTGCACGAGGGGATCCGTCTTCTTGGTACGCAGGACGGTATAGTCAGGGACGTGGACATCGATCCAGTCGTAGCGCGCTCCAGCCTTGACAGTCAGCAGGTCAGACAGCACCGCCTTACCCTGCACGAAGGGAGCATAGTTCACCGAAGTCATCTTAGGCACCCAGTAGCGACCATCGACCAGAGGCTGACTTGTCTGATCTAAGAGGAAGTCCGCCCCATAGAGCAGCTGAAGATTCAGCTGTGACGAAGGGGTGAGACGTGAAAGGAGCTGAGCACGCGCCCCCCCCTGCGACGCCTTGGTAAGCGCCTGACCGCTGGTCTCTTCCCAGCGCGGGCTCTTCGGATTGTGTTTGCGATAGTCAGCGACCGACTTGATGCTACGCCCGAAGAGCGAGACTTCGAGGTCAGTCTGAGCGAAGACTTCGCGAGAGCTTAGCTTGAGATACGCATTATGGTTGTAGGGCAGACCCTCGGGCATCGCTTCGGCGGGCTGCGTGCCAGGGACGCCGATGCGAGGCGAGACCAAGTACTTGCCGCCCGAAGCCACTAAAGGACCATCCTGCTCTGTGCGGAAGAAGTTGTACATCAGCTCCAGCTGCGTACGGTCGCTGAAGCGGTAGCCTAACTTCGCCAAAGCGTTGATCGTACGCGTATCTCCGAGCCCATAGCGAGGCGAGAGATAGACGCCATTGGCGGCAATAGCCGATCCCGTATGCTGGTAGACACCATCGACGAGGTAACTCAAGGAGCCAGCCTGCCCGTAGACTTGCTGCGAGAGACGATAGCCCGCCGTCTTCTCTGAGCTCTTGAAGAAATTGTGATCCGTATAGCTCAGCTGAGACTGCCCGCCGAAGGGACGTTTCTCTTTATTCTGCTTGGTGACAATGTTGATAATCCCCCCGTTGGCACCATTACCGAAGATGGCGGTAGCTCCCTTGATAACCTCGATACGCTCTACCGCAGCAGGGTCGATGGAGCGGAGGTCACGACTCGTGGCTCGCAGGGGCGTAGACTGGGGGATACCGTCAATGAGGACGAGGATGCTACGCCCACGCAGGGTGTTGTAGCGCTCGTTCACATTGTTGCCCGTAGGAGGCACTCCAGGGATGAAGTAGCCGACGATAGCCTGCATATCAGGCAGGATCTGGCTCATCTCCCGAATATCTCGCTCGGGAATAATCGTGATACTTGCAGCGGCGCGCTGCTTGATCTCCGGCATACGTGAGCCTACGACGACGACGTCCTGGAGCTCGTGATCGGGATGCTGAGTCTCGTGCACACTGGGACTCTGTGCCATAGCCAAGAGGCTGTGACACCCGAGGCCAAGCGTAAGAAGTAACTTACGATGAATCATTCTATGTATATGATAAGATAGGAAAAACCCCTACCCAATCCACGAGCAGAGGAGCCTCTTCTTGCCTCATCAAGAGGGCGATACAAAGGTACATCACGGCTGAGGCAAATGACTCCTATTGCTGAAAAATAGCTATATATAGGTAGTCATCGAGACGTGCGGCGATCCTTTTCTACTCTTTTTTTATGAGTCGGCGCCCTCCTCTCCTGACGTCCACGAACGAACCTATATAGGTCAGTCCTCCAAGCTATATAGGTCACCGCGTCGACCTATATAGCTTACCTCACGAAGCAATATAGGTCAGAGCCGCCACCTATATAGCTCCGCCCGGCATCGCCAGGAGCAGGCTGCATCAAGCAGGTACGCCCCCCCCCCCC
>ERZ773043.948-NODE-948-length-16865-cov-23.297561_pt1 | contig 16865 bp, 10 predicted proteins | sample MGYA00580636_ERZ773043 | MGnify/ENA primary metagenome ERZ773043 (study PRJEB29015, sample SAMEA2737992) | human oral metagenome | biome: human oral; feature: human-associated habitat; material: dental | place: China | collected 2065 ... | reverse complement strand
TTGGTGAAAAAATCGCGAGCTCTTTTCCCAGCTCCAAAAGCTGGGCTCCATTGCGACGTAGAACACGTGGATTCCTTCGGGTCCTTCCTTGACTTCTTTTCCCAGCTCCAAAAGCTGGGCTCCATTGCGACAGGAACATCAGCTGGTTGATCGTGATCCCTATAGCCCTTTTCCCAGCTCCAAAAGCTGGGCTCCATTGCGACCCCTTACCAGCACGGTCCCAAGTAGGAATACCTACACTTTTCCCAGCTCCAAAAGCTGGGCTCCATTGCGACCCGTGTGTGGTGCACTATAAGCTGGGCGCATCCCGTAGCCTTTTCCCAGCTCCAAAAGCTGGGCTCCATTGCGACGTGGCTGGCTCAAACATTAATTAATTGCTCCTTCAATCTTTTCCCAGCTCCAAAAGCTGGGCTCCATTGCGACAGTCAGGGCCTGCCCACTGAAGTTCATTCCCCCACCAACTTTTCCCAGCTCCAAAAGCTGGGCTCCATTGCGACGGGGTCCCGGACTCCGACCTCACCCCGCTGGGTCCGCTTTTCCCAGCTCCAAAAGCTGGGCTCCATTGCGACCACCTGACGCGCCCCACGGATACCCCGACGGGTATACTTTTCCCAGCTCCAAAAGCTGGGCTCCATTGCGACGTCTGGGCCACATCAGCATCCTCGGGGTCGGCTTCATCCTTTTCCCAGCTCCAAAAGCTGGGCTCCATTGCGACGCGCTCCTGAGCGGTCGTGTAGGCCTCCTGCGCCTTTCCTTTTCCCAGCTCCAAAAGCTGGGCTCCATTGCGACAACATTCTCAATGGCGCGGTCATGAAATCCCAGGCGGCTTTTCCCAGCTCCAAAAGCTGGGCTCCATTGCGACAAAAAACTTTATAAACGGTTGAAATCCGACCGTGGTGCTTTTCCCAGCTCCAAAAGCTGGGCTCCATTGCGACGGCTGGGCGGTGCCCGTGAGGGCGCTGCCCAGGGAGGGCTTTTCCCAGCTCCAAAAGCTGGGCTCCATTGCGACCATCAGTATTACTGATGGAACCCCGGGCACTCCTCGCCTTTTCCCAGCTCCAAAAGCTGGGCTCCATTGCGACCTCTGGTCTGGTTGTTGTCCCACGCCAAGATTCCTGCTTTTCCCAGCTCCAAAAGCTGGGCTCCATTGCGACTCTGAGGTGTTGTGCGGGCGGTGTGACGGGCTCCTCCTTTTCCCAGCTCCAAAAGCTGGGCTCCATTGCGACGCCGCGGCAGATGCTGATGTAGTCGCTGAGGCTGATCTTTTCCCAGCTCCAAAAGCTGGGCTCCATTGCGACATGTCAACCAGGCCAGGGATGTGATATCCGCGTGGGCTTTTCCCAGCTCCAAAAGCTGGGCTCCATTGCGACCGGCTTTCAAAATAGCACCCTACCCTGCACTCGGGGTGCTTTTCCCAGCTCCAAAAGCTGGGCTCCATTGCGACTAGTTGGTTGGCGACCATCTTGTAGGCCGCGTATCGGGCTTTTCCCAGCTCCAAAAGCTGGGCTCCATTGCGACTAGAATTCCGCGGGGGCGATGGTCCAGCGGTCCTCTGCTTTTCCCAGCTCCAAAAGCTGGGCTCCATTGCGACATCAGGTACTCAGTACCCCGGTTCTTGTCCTGGATCCTTTTCCCAGCTCCAAAAGCTGGGCTCCATTGCGACAAGACCAGGACGCGACGGGTCTTGGGCCGCCAGGTCCTTTTCCCAGCTCCAAAAGCTGGGCTCCATTGCGACAGGTAGAAGAAAGCGAATCCGAGGCGGAGAAGGTCAGCTTTTCCCAGCTCCAAAAGCTGGGCTCCATTGCAACCTACCTCGACCCGCCCTACCTTCCAGCGACCCGCCGGCTTTTCCCAGCTCCAAAAGCTGGGCTCCATTGCGACTTGCTGAGCTTGCGAGGCGTGGACGGCGCGTACTGCTTTTCCCAGCTCCAAAAGCTGGGCTCCATTGCGACACGTGTGGGCTGACTCGAACTATCCAATCAGTGAGATCTTTTCCCAGCTCCAAAAGCTGGGCTCCATTGCGACCCATGGTGCGAGTCATGGCGACTGGGTGAGCAACCCGCTTTTCCCAGCTCCAAAAGCTGGGCTCCATTGCGACCCCAAATCGCTAAAGAAACCCGCTTCTCGCGGGTGACGGCTTTTCCCAGCTCCAAAAGCTGGGCTCCATTGCGACACGTCGACCAAGCCAGGAACGTGATATCCGGGCGGTCTTTTCCCAGCTCCAAAAGCTGGGCTCCATTGCGACCTAGACATCACAATGATAGCCGAGATTCCACCCGAACACTTTTCCCAGCTCCAAAAGCTGGGCTCCATTGCGACGGATCGACGTACTTGGCTATGGTGTCCAGAGCTTCGTCGCTTTTCCCAGCTCCAAAAGCTGGGCTCCATTGCGACGGCTCAGCCGTGTTTACGGCTCTGGCTGATACTCTGGAGCTTTTCTCAGCTCCAAAAGCTGGGCTCCATTGCGACGTCAGACTCGTTACACAGAGTGTCATCCTCGGTGTACTTTTCCCAGCTCCAAAAGCTGGGCTCCATTGCGACAGTAGCTATCAAATAATCTCCTTTACGTTGAAGCCTATTCATAGGGTGGCTGATAAACAGTAAAACTCCTTGTCAGGGCAGGTTGACTGCGGCTGTGAATAAGCCTCGTTGTTGCTATGGCTTTTCCCAGCTCCAAAAGCTGGGCTCCATTGCGACGTTTGGGCTGGGGGCAGGTGAGTGCCGGGGAGGGGCTGCTTTTCCCAGCTCCAAAAGCTGGGCTCCATTGCGACACCTGGCCGTTCTTGTCTGGGTTGTGGCCGGACTTCTGCTTTTCCCAGCTTCAAAAGCTGGGCTCCATTGCGACTTCTTGACGCGAATAGTGGAAGGCCGTAGGCCTTGGGCTTTTCCCAGCACCAAAAGCTGGGCTCCATTACAGCATCGCTCAAGTGATTCCCGAATGCGTTTGCCGGATGGTAATAACGGTGTGCGAGTGCCTGGTCTATTTCGAGAAAGGATGATCGTGGTTTACACGACCGACATGTTGGGAGATGAGGTGATTGATCTCGTGGCTGGGGAGATCATTGACCAGAAGGAGCTTGCCGGGCGACGGCGGTTCTGCTGAGCTAACCCACCAAGGAAGCTGCTCGGGCATACTCTAGAAGCGGAGCTGACCGGACACCTCATTCACGAGCACGGTGGTACTCCGGTCGGCGCAAATATGCGCAACGGGACCCGGATCAAGACCGTGTTGACAACGATCGAACCAGTCGAGGCCAGTGGTTCCGAAATACCACGATGGGTCGCTCACACCAGTTTTGGGTGATTCCTAGGCGATTTGTATACCCGCATGAGCCAGCAGGTGAGGCATGGCGCGCACGACACGCCGGTCGTATTCTTTCACGTCATCGGTGAGCTGATCCCAGGGCTGCATCCATATGCGTTGGGGCCGTCCGTTGATTCGTTGATGTTGCGCCCAGCGGCGATGCTCCAACTCTGCCAAGCGCTCGACGAGCTCGGGATCATCGCCGAGGGGATAGACGACAGGGCTCTCGACGGCATGCCAGTCGAGGCCCTCCATCGCCCAGGCTATGGCGGAGCCAATAATGGCGGCCCGATTCATGCCCTTCTGGAAATCCGTCAAGGAACACCAGTTGACCTGTGCGAGCGGCGATTCGGTGGCGTTGCTGGTGTCCAGCGCCGTCTCCTGATAAGCCAGGTGCAGCAACGGCGCCAGGCCCTCAACGCCCTCAAACCCAAGGACCTGTCGGTAGCCGGCCGGGCGATGTGGGATCTTTCCGGCCTGCGCAGCCAGTCTCGGCAACCGGAAGGCCAGCTCCAGCGCGGTGAGCCTGGCCTCAGAGACATCGCCGATGCCTCGGATCCTGAGGATCTGTTCAGCCATTGCCAGCAGCTCGCCAGGGGCCAGGATGATGGGCTGGGCATCCCAGTCTTGGGCGTCACCCACCAGCACATTGCCCGCGGCCAACACCTGGGGAAGCTGCTCGGCCAACCCGGACAACTGGTCGCGAAGCTCAGTGGGCTGGGCGTCCCAGCCGGCGACGCTCCCCGCATCACCCCGCCGGGGCTGCGAGAACAGCGGCGCAGGTGGAGCGGTGGTCTGCGCATCCTCGGCGCACACCCATGCCAGATCGTCGAGCAGCGCCTGCCGCAACGGGTCCTCCCTGCAACCGGTGACAGCAGTGGCGAGCACCCGCGGCCGGGAAATGACGACCATCTCCTGTCCCCCCGGCGCACTGGCGTCGTCGATGACCACCGCGACACGACTACCGGGCAGCGCCCGCACCACCTCCGTGCCGATGGCCAGGGCGACGTGCTGGTCATCCAGCGCGACCAACACCGTAGGTCCGGCCGCGACACCATGGCCAGGCGGTGGGGGCTGCCATTCGCCAGTCAGGTCCGCGACGCGGCGAGCGATGAGCTCCGGGGTGAGCGTCACCTCCGACCAGCACAGGGCAACCCGGTCCCCGGCAGCCTTATGCGCGGCCTGCGCCCAGCCCTCGTCGACGCCAATACAGTGCACGCTGAGTGGGTCACCGGGATAACCCCAGCCTGCGACGGCGGCCACGACGAGTTCCCGCGCCGTGGGGCCGTCGCCGATCACGATGGGCGGGGCCGCCACCTGCCCGCGCAGCACCGGGGGATTCTCCCGCACCGCCTGCTGCGCCACGAAACTACTGGCCGCGAAGATCTCCACCCGCGGATCAGATGCGTAGAGCCGGACCACCGGATGGTCAGCGAACACGGCCGTCACGCGGGCGTCGCCAGGCAGGCCGGGCAGCGTCTCACCGAGGAGCCGGACCACAGTGGAATCATCGCGGCCAGCCACGACGATGCGACCGCCGCCAGCCTCACTCAATTCGCCGGGGGCCTTCTGAACCCACTCGCCACCGTCCCGCAGAGCATCGAGCAGCGCAGGAGCGTCCCCCACCAGGACTCCCACCATGATCCTTCCCTTCCGCTTGACCCTACCGGCCACGGCGTTGCCGGTAGGGGCTCCCAGAGTATCGGCCCACTAAACTATGCTGCCCCTGTGAGCAAGGACGCTGTCGAGCGGAGAATGGACCGGAAAATAATCTGGGAGCTCTTCTTCCGACACCCGATCAGGCGGGGCTGGGGATGGGTACGCACCAAGTGGCGGGAGGGACATCGCCCCTGGTGGCTGATCCGGCTCATTCTCCTGCTGACCACGGGCGTGCTCTTCATCTGGTTGCTGATCGCACCCAACGACTGGCTGGCCTGGTGCGTCCCACTGTTGACTGCGGCTGCCGCAAATAGCACGAAGACCTGGCTACAGTACAGAGTCAAAAATCCGCCGGTATGGGTGTTAATTGGAGTAACGCTGCTCAGTTTCACCCTCTCTACACGGCACCTGTGGGGCTGCTCCAACCCCGCAGGTCGGGTGCCAATCCTGACGGAGCTGCTCGGCGGGCTGAGCTATTTCCTTGGCGGCGAGCCCAACTTCTCCGGCTGCTCCCCATCGGCAGCCGGGCTCGTGGCAGCGCAGCTGCTGGCGGTGGGCGTCGCCCTGGGCACAGTGTGGACGCTGCTCAGCTCCGTGACGGCCTCGCTGCGTGACAGCTGGCGAGCACGATGGGCTCGCCGCGTGGTGCTAGTGATCGGTCTCAACAACGACTCCCTGCGGGTGATCAAAGAACTGGTGGAAAAACGGCACATGGTCGTCGTGCTGGAACCCGACCCTGACCACAGGCTCACCAAGGAAGCCCGCTCCAGCGGTGCCCGCGTCGTGGCAGGCGACCTCACGGTGAAGAAGGACCGCGGCCTGGTACAGCACATGATCCGTCCTGCATGGCTGGGAAACCGTTGGGCATTGGAGCGCTGCTACCTACTTGATGAGAGCGACTACACCAATGTGCAAGCAGCTAACATCATCATCAAGATCCTGAATAAGCTACGCAAGAAGACCCGGTCCACATACCCGATCCCGCCCCGGATAATCGTCCGGATCGACGACGTGATACACGCCCGCGACTATATCCGCAGACAGGCACTGGACGATTCCCCAGCATTCATCTCGACCATCGGGATCCCACAGATGACCGCCCGGGCCATAGTGGAATGCATTCGAAAGAAGACAGTGACCAGACTCCATGTGGTGGGCGACGGCGACCTGGCTGAAGCCATCCGCGACGAATGGGAAACCGTCAAAAAACTCACCCCAGTCCTCAAGGAATCCCCTATCGAAACCGAGATCTGCATCAAAGAGCCGGACCACAAGAATTTAGGAAATGACATCGTCGTCGTGTACGCCGACCCCTCCTCGGAAAAATTACGCAATATTGAGAAACAAGCCGAAGGGCTCTCCGATGACGAGGGAATCCGCATCTTCGCACGGTCTCCCGAGGTGATAGGCGTGGCTGAGGAACCGATCCTAGGTAATATCCATCTATTCGGCCCCAGCCTGGGCAGTCTTCCCAGCGAGACCGGCTGTCTCGCAGGAGTGCCCGAGGACGCCTGGCTACGCGCCGCCCAGACCCTGCACGAAAGCTACCGCAAAAAATACGACGGCAAGAGGTGGGAGGAGCTCAACCAGTACGAAATTGAAAAGAATCTTCGCTCCATCTGGACCACAGTCCGCGCCCCCGTCGAGAAGCTGAACCGCACCTGGACCAGAGGATTCCCCGCCCCACCCACCACAGAAGAAATCAACCAGCTCATAGAAAACGAGCACAATGCCTGGTACGAATTCGATCACGCCAACGGCTTCTTCAGCGGCAACCTGGAACCAGGCATAGACGACAAGACCAGCAGACAAGCCGCCTTGGCCAAACAGCACTTCGGCGAGAACTGGCTGATGCATCCATACGAAACCCTGACGACAGAAGCCCCCGCACTAGAGGACAACACCACCCTGGCCGGACGCCGCCTGAAAACCTGCACGACGAACACCCACGACTCCATCCACCACAACCTCGGCATCCTCAACGCCCTGGGCTACGAACTCCACTCCAGGGAGGTGATTCAGGGATGATCCAGGCCCTGCCTCTGGACCTTCAAAGCAACCCATCCAGGAAACGCACAAATATCAAGTCTGCGACCAGCCTGCGAAACCGAAGCCCCTTGTCAAACGCGCAAAACTTGGGATAGGAGCAGCAATCGAAACGGATAGCGAGAGGCGGGAAGGCGAAGCGCATGAGATCAACAACTCTCACACCGCACATGACCGTCGCGGATGGCGCAGACCACATGGCGGGATTACCAGATCTTCGACACCTGAGGTGGCGAAGTCTGATACAGTTTTCTCTAGAGACGAAGTAGTTTCGAGACCCTAGGTGACTGAATGATCAACTATGACCCTGTCGGCCCAGTCTTCATTTCGTATCGGCGCAGCGACGGACATGAGCGAGCCAAGATGCTCGATATTTTCCTTCGTGCAGGAGGGCTCGCACCCTGGAGAGACCTTGTTGACCTCCCCCCAGGCGAAACCGCACGCCGCGTAGCTGAGACCTTCGAAAAGGGCCTATCTTCCGCGGTCTTGATTATCACCGAGGAGATCAGCGATAGCCAATTTATAAGGAACAATGAGCTCCCCCAGCTCCTGGAAGGGAAGCACTCCAAAGAAAATTTCCAGCTGCTGGTGTTGAACACCATTACCACAGCCGGCGGAGCAATTGACTTAGATGCCCCAGATAGGCTGCTCAATCAGGAATCAGCGGCACTGAAAGACCTGAAGCAGTACGGCGACGCCGAGTTGCGTCAGCTGTACCGAGACCTCCTTTACGCCCGCCTGAAGCACCTTGAGACCACCAACGGCACTGGTATTGGCGGCCACGAGATCCGCATTCAAACACAGACCCGCCCAGAGCCCGATGCCAACACACAGGTCTCCGGCACCATCAAGGCTGAGCGCCAGCATGATTTAGCCATTCGTCTTCGCCAAGATGAGACGGTAGGCATTCCGGCAGAAGTGGGGTACGTCAGCCTCCAATACACCCTACCCATTCTCGTCGACGGCCTGTACGCCCACGGAGTAAGCGATGTGACCCTGATCGGCGGTGGACACTACAGCCTTGGCTGGGCACTCGGAGCGGCGTTGCCCAATACACGTCAAAACAAGCTCAAAGTCATCGATGTTGAGGGAAAGACGTGGGGTGATCCCTCGCAGGAACCAGACGGAGAAACATTCCAGGTTTCACTTAAAATTCTGGGTAAGTGTGATCTTCATCACAGTTCAGATCTTCCCCAAATCGCCGTACTCATCCGGAACACAAAAACTGTCGATCAGCAGGCCTTCGATAATATGGCTCATTCGCTTCCAAATCTGATCGGGATCTATGAGCTTGTCATCGAGGGAGAAGGCGATGTCTATCCATCAAGCGAAGGAGATCGCCTAGCACATCAGATAGCAACAAAGCTGAGAGAAGTGGGGTCAGGAAAAGAGCTACACATCGCCTGGTCAGCTGCTACTGCCCTGGCTCCACTAGTCGGGCGACAAGTGAACACACTCAACTGTGTGCTCTACGAACTCAACCAGAACCGGCAGCAACCAAAACGTCAATACCGCCGCGTCATCCGGGTCGCCGCCGGTTTTCCTGGAGGGCCTATCGCGGAGGTCTTCCCCCAAGCCCGCCCTCTAGGCACCGAAAAACCGTTGAAGCTGATCAACCTCACCCCGCACCCAGTCCGGCTCTACCAGGACGATGAGTGTGTTCACGAGTGGCCAGTGGAGGGCAAGTGGGTCCGTGTAAACGAGGAACGCAACGACAAGCCCACCATCACCCACGAAGGCATCCAGATTCCGGTGCAACTGGTTCAGGAAAAACCCCTTAAAAATCTTCCCGATATCATTCCCGGCATCGGTTACATAGTCTCCCGAATCTCTGCCGCCGCATCAGACCGGCGTGATTTCTACTTCCCCCTCGGCGAGGTACGCGACGACCAGGGCAACATCCTCGGCGTTGAGAGGCTAGGGCAATTCCCAGAACGGACTCTAGACAGCCAACGGCTAATCGACCTGATGCACGGAACCAAGTTCCAGCCCACGACAGAGTGACATGACAAGATGGCACTGGCCTCCGCTGGTATTCAAGGAACGCTCGCTCCAGCAACTTCTTCTCATCGACAGCATCGTCCGCAAAACCGACGCCTATAGCTTCGGGAACACTGCCTACCGCGGATTTCTCAGCGAAGCCGCCTACCTTTACCGCCACCTGGCAGGTCGCAGCAGAGATGATGCTGCTCGTCGCGGCCCTGTCATTCGAGGAGGTCGACTCCTACCGAAGCCGAGGCCTCAGCCGTGCGGATGTCGATCCCATCAACCAGAAACAACACATGTCAGCCGCATAAGGCACCCGCACGTGAGGGAGGATCATGACGTACGCATATATAAAGAAACTTGACAAGGGAAGAGTAAGTGTCGCTGTCTTAGAAGAGCCACACGACAAGAAGATATGGCACGGCGACCGGGCCATCCTTACGCCAACTCCATCGAGAGAGTTCTCCGAGGACAACTTATTAACAGAAGAAGACCTGACAAATGGGTACTATTACATCGAAATTGACGAGGACAACTGCCTTGTCGAACGATCCCTAGGAAAGGTCAAAAAAGCTAAGCCCAAGAAAAGGCAATTGTTCGATAAGCCAGTCACATTCTCTGATGAAATACCTCAGGCTTGGCAGGATCGCGCCTTGACCTACACATTCGATGTGCTCGAAGAGATCACAACATGGCGAGAGCGGGCTGCTTGGGAAGAAAGAAGCCGCAAGAGCGACCAGGAGGCTATAGCCAAAAAGGAAAGAGCTCGTAAGGCTGAACTCGCACGAAAGCAGCAGGCAGCGATCGATGCAGGCGACTCGTTTATCAATCCCTATACCTTCGTTCCATTACCAAACAAGGTGCAGCGGGAAAAGCCTCACGGCCATGCCAGCGCCTTCAAGGGAGCGTTGACGGGCTATATCGATGTCACTTTCAAATTCAGGAACCGTCTCATGTTGCCTGTCGATTGGCATCCTGAAAATGATGGTCCCGTGCAGATCTCGGTGCCGGGGTCCTCGGTGCGCGGCAGCGTGCGGTCACTATTTGAGGTAATCACCCATAGCTGCCTGTCAGTGAGCGATCCCCGATACGTTCCTACCCATCGTGCAGCACTCGCCATGAATCGCAGGGATCGGCTGGCTGTCATAGATGAGGTTAATTCCCAGGGAATCCCAACCCAGCTCCGGGTCAGCGAGGAAGAAGCTGTATGGGTACCTGCGCATTTGCTGTGCAATATGCTGGGCGATGCTAAGCATCTCAAGTCTGGCGTCAAGGTTGGCCTCGATCCTGATTACATTCAAGAGAAAAAATTCGACAGGGATTCTCGTAATCCAAACGCAGCCCGCAGAGAACTTTCCTGCTCCGATGGCTTGACTCCCCAAAGAGATTGGGTGGTACATGTCGCCGACGCAGGCACCAAAGGAAAATTCCATGCAGAAGATGTGCATGTTGCCGTAGCCAAGATCGGCAACAAAGTCATTGATCTTCCCCAGAAGATCTGGGAAGATTACCGGGAATTATGCCGCTATTCAGCCGATATATCCGGAGGCGAGCTGGCGACCTCTACCCCAGAACTTCACAGCCCAGACTGGCCCGACCAGGAGGTTATCCATAAAAAAACAAAAACAGTAATTGGCGTACGACGCAAAACCGACGGCACTCTCGCCGTCGGAGACACAGTGTGGGTTGCATTCGATTGCAATGGCACCATAGCCCAGTTAAAGGCAGCTGCCAGCTGGCGGGAATTCGGTAAGCATCCCGTGGGGGAAAGGCTTCCCCACGACGGACTCCGGCCCTGTGATGATCCCGGCAGTCTCTGCCCTGCATGCCGAATCTTTGGGTTCGTAGAGCAGCGCCGCGGTGGACACAGCAAACAGGCCGAGCAAAATGCCTACGCCTCCCATGTACGTTTTGGGACCTTCACCTCACCTCATCCAGTCCAAGTCACCCGCGTCGATCCCCCACCCATGCGTTCCCCTCGCCCCAGCGCAGGCGGCTTCTACCTAGCCCACCCAAAGGCCGAAGGAGAATTCCGCGAGTTCGGGAAGGCTGAGATGGGCAATCCCCCTGCCAAGTGGGGGCGTGCTGACTCTCCCGTCCGGAAGATCGCAGGACGCAAATTCTATTGGCACGGACAAGAGGCTGATGATAAAAATCCCACCCCACGTCATATCCGTCGTAAACACTACGGAGCCTGTGAAGAGAGGGAGAAACGCTGGCTCACAGAGCCAGGAATAGAACTGAGCGGCCGGGTGTATTTTGAGAATCTCACCGCTCAAGAAGTCGGCCTTCTACTACTAGCAATAGCTCCCCAGCGACTCGTAAAAGTAGTACCCGGTCGTGAACCAGAGAACATCGCAACCCATCTGGGCGGCGGTAAGGCTCTGGGGTTTGGCACGGCAATGGCCGATGCCACTCTCACGGCAGAATCCACCGTTGGACGCTATCTTGAGGGCAAACTAGCGGAGGTGCCCGACTGTGAAACCCTGGCTCTGGAAACTCTAGATCCCACCGACGGATGCCTCACCGGCCTACTCAAAGTGCTGGATCAAACAGCAGTTCCCGCTGAACGAATCTGGTACCCAACCATGGGAAATTTCACAAAACGTGAGGGCACCATGGAGGAGGACTTTGATAAGAGCTTCAGCTACTTCGCGAAATTCTCCGGAGGGGCTAGAGCTAAGGGGAACCAGGGACAGCGGTCCAGGGAAATCCGAATGCGCACCCTACCAACAATAAATGAGGATTCCCAATTCATGAGTAATCAGGAGGATTAGCCGTGCATTACGCTTCCATCGGCATCAATCAAGTACAGGCATACCTTGCCCGTTCGCGCCGCCTGTGGGGACGTCGTGGCGCCTCTGACATGCTCAACTATCTGACTGCAAGAGAGGTCGAGGTCAGTCAAGACCGGGATTTCCGGACGGCAAAGGAGGTACTCAACGTTTTCCCAGATGTTGATTTCACCGAGGACGCTGTTGACGTTGATAGTGTCCTGAATATCTGCGGAAACAACCGCCGCACTGTGCAAAAAGCGGCACACGCTCTGGCGCTGAACATCAAAGTGCACCTACCTGCAACTCATGTGACAACAACCCTACGGGAGGCCGCTAACTACCGTGAAGTAATAGCAGCTGAGCTGAACGGCAGTCATGCCGAGAAACGGGTTTACCCGCCCAGCACGCTGGAATTCCCCCTAGCCCATCACTGCGACGAATGTTCCAGCGGCATGGCGGTCGCGAAGAGAAAGGATCTGCGTCTGTGCGCTGACTGCCTGTCTCGCGACGCACCGAAACCTCGGAATGCGACACTCAGCAGCCGTCGACTAGAACAGGGGTTCGCTGCTGAGCAGGAGATCCTGGAAAAAGTCAGCGAGCGTACCGGAAAATTGAACCAAGTGAAAGATCTCCCAGATCTTGCCCAGCTCGGCAATCTCGGAGACGAAGGCCGCAGGCAACAGACAGACAACCACATAGCCACGATTTTTGCTGATGGCAATGGCCTGGGGGCATTTTTCTCCGGCCTTCGACACGAAGCAACCAAATCAGATGAGGGGTTAGAACAGCTACGAGAGACATCGCGAGCCATCAAGGACGCCACGAACAACGCCATGGTTGAATCCATCTGCGAGATCCGGAGAGAGGGTGAGCAGAAGATGCCAGCCGTTCCCCACATCATGGGAGGTGACGACATCCTAGTATCCGTACCCGCAACACGTGCCTGGCCGTTCCTGTTTTCTTTTCTCGGACAGATGAAGCAGGAACTCCGGGAAGTCAAGGGCACCGAGAGAATTAGCTTCTCCGCGGGTATGGTCATCTGTAAGGACGAATACCCTATCGGGAATCAGGTGGAGATCGCGGAAGAGCTGATCCGGCACGCCAAGGACAAAGGCCAAGGCAAAGAGTGGAATTTCGCCTGGCGAGATGTCACTCACGACGGCCCAGCCTCACCGGCCCGGTGCATGACCCTGGAACGCTGGTACGAGTTTTCAGACGCGCGCCAAGCCTTGGAGCGTCTCGGTGGCCCAGCTGGGGGGAATGCGGCCCGATCCACCGTCGCCCAAGAGCTGGCGATCAGCGATCCCCAGCAGCGTCGTCGGCACCTGGCACACCTAGCGCCCCGGCTGGAAGGCGCCGCGCAGCTGTTCATGCTGCTGTTCCCCAAAGGCTGGGAGTCTCAGCATGGGCCGGACATACCCGAAGAACTCTGCACCGAACTACTTGACCTGATCAATCTTACGAGGTGGCATTCATGACCACGATTGACGTAACGATCACGTTCAACACACCCTTCCGGGTGGCTCAAGGACATGCTGGCAGCTTGGCGAACGAGACTATCGATCGCGAGAATCCGCTGCCGGCCACCTCCTTGAAGGGTCTTTTCCGCGACGCCGCCCGCGACCTCGCCAGCGATGAACTGGTGAAAGAGGTTTTCGGAGCACGCCAGAACCAGGAAAGCCCCTGGCATTTCTCCGATGCCCAGGTGAGCATCGAACCTCGGATACGTGCCCGCGTAAGCATCGACGAAGACCGCCGTGCAGAGCCGGGGGCGTTGTTCTTCGGTGAGGAGGCACATGCCACAACGGGCCGTGCCCAGATCGAGCTGACCCGCCCCCTGCCCGAGGACAAGCATGAGCGGCATGTGGCGTTGCTGCATCTGGCGGCCCGCACCATAGACGGCATTGGCAGCGACCGCCGGCGTGGGCTCGGCTGGGTGAACATGGAAACCAATGCGACAGAGACCGAGCTTCGTCGTTTCGTTGAATTGATTGTGAGAAAGCCATGAACTGGTGGAGGGTAACGGTTACCAGCGAGCAGGCGACAACCATTGGAATAGGTGCCACTCGGGCATTCCACACATCGACTGCACAGTACATTCCGGGAAGCACATTGCGCGGCGCCTTGGCAGCTGCTTGGCGATTACGTCACGGCGACGATCGTCCCGATGATTTCCGGCGGCTGTTCGACGGCACCACACGGTTCGGTCCGCTGCTGGCGCAAGGGAGCGACGTAACAAGCCAGTCGGTGTGGCATGCGAAATATCACGAAGGACCCGGTAAATACACCGACGAGGCATTCCAAGGACATCCTGACGGGGCGGGGAGCAACCTCCGCGGCGACATCATGTGGGAAGGCGGAAGCCTGGCCATCAGAGCAGTCACCTCAACCGCGATCAATGAGACGAAGAAAACAGCCGAGGAAGGTGCACTGTGGTCGCGGGCCGTCCATCGGCGAGGCCTCACCTATACCGGGCACATCGTTGGGGACGATCTGATCGGCGAGCTGGATGATGTCAAAAGAATCAGCATCGGTGGCCGCCGCTCCGTCCTGGGACGTGCCCAGTTCGCTCTAAAGCAGTGCCCAGCCCCTGAACCACCCGCCGGGCGCGTGGTGGTCCGCACCATTTCCCCCACAATCCTCATCGATGATGCAGGCCGCCCCAGCACAGACTTCAAAGCCGCCCTCGAAAGCTTTGGCCTGGATGTCGCCACCGTCTGGGCTGGACGACTCGCCCCCAACGGCACCAGCGGCTGGCACCAGGCCTCAGGAACGCCCAAGCCCGAGGACATCGCCCTGGCACCAGGGGCGGTGGCAGCACTTGAGGTCGCCTCCCCCGAAAACCTGACAAAGCTGCTGGACCATGGACTCGGTGTCCGCCGCGCCGAAGGTTTCGGCTGGGTGGAGTTAGTGCCTGAACCGTGGCAACCGCCAGGTCAAGCGGAGAAGACACAGACTCCGGTAGCTGGCACTGACTGGGCGAAGTCGTGCACTGGTTTCACACAAGATGAACGGCGCACCCTAGCCGACTGGTTACAAGAATACCAAAGCTTCGACCCGAGGCTGCGTGACACAGCCGCGGGCAAGAACTTCACCGACCAGAAATGGGAAGTGGTGAAACAGGTGCTGAACGAGGTACCGCCCGGCCAGCGCAATGCCGTCGCAAGCGACCTGAGGAGGCAGCCATGAACCATCGAATCACCTACGCTCGGGTCACCATCGAACCACTCACACCGTGGCGAATTGGCACTGTCGGGGAAAGCCGTTTCACCCTGGAGACCGTCAAAGACGCAGGTGGCATCCCACAGCTGCCACCAACGAGTCTCGCCGGCTCATTTCGCACCCACCTCGGTTCCGAGGCCAGCACCTATATGGGCTCGACAAAAGGGGCCGATGAACTGTCAGCATCGCACTTGTGGTTCCTCGGTACTCGTATCGTCTGGGAAGAAAGCGCTGAGCTGAAACCCCAGATACGTTTCACAACCCCCATAGACCGCAATCGCAGTGCTGCACGCAAAGGCGGCTCACATGGAGTTGAAGAGGTGTGCACCGCACGAGAAATACGATTGTATTTGCGAATCGACCATACGCTGAGCGGCAAGGAGATCAACAAAGAACGGCTGCTCAGCCTGCTCGCGTCATGGCCCGTCACCATCGGTGGCGGTCTCAGCGTCGGCCTCGGGCATGCGAAAGTCACGGCCATCAGGTATCGCAGCCTCGACTTCAGCATCCCGGACGACGTACTGGCCCGCGCCATGGTCTCCGGCCACGGTCCCGAAGCCCTAGACGAACTGCTGGTATCGGGGAAAGATCAGGAAATCCAGCCAGTTCCGGTCTCAGAACTACTCACAGCCACCATGAAGTTGACAGACCTCAACATCCCCGTTCCCAACAACATCACCACGCCAGCACCCAAGGATCACTGGTTCCACGGCACCAGCTGGAAAGGACTGCTTCGTGCCCGAGTGGAATTCATCGGGCGCAGCGTCGGCGCTAATGTCTGCGGGTTGAGCGAAACCGGCCAGGTATCCAGAGAATGGGCTGGCTGCGGTAAGTGCGCCGTGTGCGAGGTGTTCGGCTCCGGTGCGACAGGAGTTGGCCGGCTCGCATTCGATGCCACAGACCTGCGCCAGGCTACTGACCACAATCGGCAGCGCAACTCTATCAACCGGTTCAGCAGCGCTGTTGAGAACCTTTTTCCTGAATGGACCACCAGCGCCCCCAACGCCCGGCTCGTGATACGTCAAATACGCCCTTTAAAGCAACATCACACTTGGGTGATCAAAGCATTACTACTAGCACTGCGGGATCTCGATGACGGCTTCACTGGTATTGGTGGCCGCGGAGCTACCGGACTGGGCGCGGTTTCATTCCTCGACCTTAAGTTAAACTCCGCCATTCAGGAACTCGGCATCACAGCCACCCGGCTATCCGATGCCCCGAAAATCACCGTAGCCGACCTGAGGGAACAACAGAATGCGTAAAGAAAGTCGCTATCTAGAAGGCACCGGAGAGATCGCATGGGAAGAATTCTCCCCTTCTACAAAAGGTCTCACCTGCGCTTGGGCCGACTACAAGGGATTCCACATGGGTCCCTGCCCACAAACCGCTCCACCATATAGCCACATCTGGGGCTGGAACGAGGATGGCTCAGTGCTGCTGCGCGGCCGTATCGACGCAGGACACATCACCGCAGGCTGGCTGCTTATCGCAGGCAACGGCGAAAAGGTGGACTGCGTGATCCGCGACATCATCACCTGGAAGCCCGGTCACGAACGCCTCAAAGTGCGCTTCTACGGCAGGGATACCTGGCCAGAACAGATGACAGCGGTGGAAGTCCTAGGCGAGCAGCCGGTCACATTCATCGCAGAAAAAATCAACCCGCGAGAAGGATAGCTTTGAGGGCTGCGGGTCTTGTAGACACCGTTGAAAAATGGGATTTTCAGACTGCCGTCTGGATTCGACCCCATTCCTAGTGGACGCGTTTGGAGGAACGGTCACCTAACTGGAGTGCCCGGCATCTCAGCAGCCTCTTTTACTGAGAGCTGGCAGACTGTTCGCATCATGACCTCTGACGGAAGGGCAGCTGATGA
>ERZ773043.938-NODE-938-length-16935-cov-5.786848_pt1 | contig 16935 bp, 8 predicted proteins | sample MGYA00580636_ERZ773043 | MGnify/ENA primary metagenome ERZ773043 (study PRJEB29015, sample SAMEA2737992) | human oral metagenome | biome: human oral; feature: human-associated habitat; material: dental | place: China | collected 2065 ... | reverse complement strand
TGGAACTGCGGTCAGTGGGAGATGGAATGCCGGTCGCTAGGGCCTGCTGTACGCACGGTCACCGTTAACACCAGGTCCCTGCACCTTTATGAAGGTCCTTTACGCCGCACTATACCCAGCTTGCTACACCCTCAATCAACTGCTCCAAACCTTCGACTAGCTTGCTCTTGCGAAATGCAAACATACGGCTAGTCGGTTCGATTTCTGTCACCTGGGATTTAACCGCCTTGAGCCAGCACTGGAGCTCCCGCTTATCCTCGAAGGCGTTGATTCTACCAGGAAGCTCCTTGCAAAAGAATTGGCATATCTCTCCTTGCAAAACGTCGTCTCCACTCGCGAAGCACTGTGCCACGCGTCCAGGATCGATGGACTCAAAGCTTGGAAGCGGCCCTTTTGTTAACTTACTCAGCGTCATCATCAGTCCTTTTATCGGAATATTCGCATCAATCGCTTCTTCGCCTGTCCCCGTTAAACCATTGACACTTCCCTTCCTTAGCAAGTCCCCGGCATACTGAAAGAGTTCTTCAACGTAAGCTCTTCTTTCGTTTTCAGTGTCTTCGTCATCCGGAATCTCTCTATGCCTCTCCAGTATCTTGTAGGCACTCTTCGGGTTTGTCGCAATCAGGATCTTCATGTTAGCCTTTACCTCATCATCGGAGAGGGCCTCAGAAAAGCCAAGGTTACGTATGGCTTTATTCATGGACCAGGCGTCGATGATCCAGTGTAGACCGAACCCATGCTTGCAGATTGCCTCCGCCAGTCTCTTCGCAACTCTAGCAACCTCACCGTCGTCCATATACAGCAGTGTCTGTATTTCCTCGAACCGCTCGTCCATCTCTGCATCTGCCGGAGAATCCGGATACCCAGACTCTAGGTAATTCTCAAAACATTGCTCCACCATTTCTGAAGAGGGAATTTGACCATTATATAAAGGAAACACGATATCTCTCAATGACTCTCGCCTCATATAATCGCGTAGGAGCATGGCGTCCTCGAAACTGGCGTTCTTAGAGTCTCCGTTGTATCCCTCTTGCTTAGGAGATTCGAGCTCTGCACCCGCATTGGCAAGAACTACGTATCTAGTTACATCAATCAATGCATGGCGTTTGCCTTCTGCCGCATACGACGTCGATTGCATTACATCGGATTGCAGCACAGTTTTCAAGACCGGTACCGAACGCACCATGGACCTCACATTGATGCGGCCAGAAGCCTTGATTCCCATCATGATTGCTTCGTCTACGGCAAAACCTGCCTGCGGACACGAGCCTAACTTCGGTGAGACTATGGACTCATACACCTCTCCCAGCAAGGGCGAATACTCAATCTGCCGCGAAACAACCTTCTCTGCTTGCATGCCCTCATTCTCGCCGCTCAGCTTGAAGGGTTCGTTCCTTACCAGCAATACGTGCCAATGGAGGTTTTCCACCATCTCATTTACCAAGCCGAGCAATCCCTTGACGTCGGCCGTCATCTTGCTTCGTTCCATATCGTCAAGAACGATGAGACTTTTGTCCATTCCCACAATCGAGAGGGCTGTCTCTGCGCTTACATCAAGATGAAGCCCTAGTTTTCTCAGCAACCCCAACATTGTTGCCAATGCGCTCTTAGCAAGAACTTTTCCAACTCTTTTGGCCTTTGAATCTTCCAGATGACAATAGGCGACGAGGAGTTTTTCATATATCTCTTCTCTGTTGGATACGCCAAACAGGGATATTCGGACCATCTTGTAACCGCGCTCTTTGAGAGCTGGCCTGAGCTGGTTTTCTATAAAGTAGGTTTTTCCCGATCCCCACTCCCCATACAACGCAATCGCGAATCGATTCGCAATATCATCGTCCTCAACATAGGTAATCAGTTCTTCAACAGTCTTGTCAGTCATGGGACACTCCTCTCATATATCTGTGCGTTCTGTGCGCTCAACTCACCTTTCTACGACTCTCTGTTAGACCCCCCGTTGACACAATGATGCCCTGCGCCTTCGCCACGACGTCGTCAGCAAGATAGGATCTGTCAAAGACGCGGGGATGTCTGGCATGATGCCACAAGAGGCAAGGAAGTCGGGCACATAGCAAGAGGAAGAGGCTCACAAGACTGCTGCACGCACAGGTCCGCCGAGCTCGGCGGGACCGGCAGGACGCCGAATGCACGCGTCGTGGGACACGTTTGCGTCAACACCGACGTGATGCCCGACCACCCGTCGGTGCGGACGTATGCAGCCTCGGCGTTAACGTAGACCATGAGCTCACCCCTCCCCTAGCGTGACTACCTCCTCCTCGGGGTCTCATTTCGCCTCGATCTCGCACACACAGACGGTGCCTGCGCGCTTGTCGGCCTGCCTCATCTGCATCATCTTGCCCTCTTCCGGTCTGTGAACACGTCATGCATTATGAATTTATAATATGATTTTATACAACGAGGTATAGGAGCTAAAGAGCTTCCATACGCGAGGCTTCTACATAATGTGATGGAGACCAAGTCACGTCATGCGAAAGTAGAAATGCAGGTGGAGCCACGAGGTGCCCAGGCCAACCATTGAAAATACGGAGAACGAACTCCGATCTACATCGACATCAGAGATGCGCACGTCTACGAACACATTAAGAAGCTGCTATACACTCAAATGAGACCACCGCAGAGGACGACCTCGCAGCGGTTTCCACACTCGGTGGGTCTACTATTAGTATTGCCAGATTTCCTTCAACTTAAACATACCTTTTTATATTTCCTCGCAAAAAAGTGCGAACCCCCTCCGATAGGTGCAGCGGGCTGTGCGGAACTCGTTCAATCCCTGAGCAATATCTTTCCCAGGGCCGTCGCGATGACATGGACGTCCCCTTCTCCATTGTGCTTCCCCAGCGAGATGCGGATTGTTCCTTTTGCCTCAGCCTCAGGAAGACCGATAGCTTTGAGAACATGAGAGACCCTCGTGCTGGCGCCATCGCAGGCCGAGCCTGTCGAGACCGCGATCTTCATGAGATCAAGCCTGTGCAGAAGCATCTCGCCGCTGGCACCGGCAAAGGACAGGCTCATGAGCCCGGGCAATTGGTTCTCCCCGTTACGTCGATACGGCACTCCCAAGGCAGCGAGGTCGTCGAGCAGGAGGCGTTCAAGCCGCCCCAGGCGAACGGCGTTGGCTTCGATGGCGTCACAGTTCTCCTTAAGTGCCACGGCCATCGCAACGATGGAGGCTACGTTCTCGGTACCAGCGCGACGTCCCCTTTCCTGAGCACCACCGTTGGCATAGGGGGCAAGGGGCGTCCCGTCCTTGATGTAGAGAAACCCTATCCCCTTCGGTCCGTTAAACTTGTGCGCAGAGGCAGAGAGCATATCGATCCCTATGGCCCTCACGTCCATCTCTACATGCCCCACTGCCTGGACCGCATCCGTGTGGAAGATCGCCCCCTTTGAGTGAGCGATGTCACAAAGCTCGCCTATCGGCTGAATCGTTCCGATCTCGTTGTTGGCATACATGCAGGACACGAGAGAGCCATCACCCAATGACATTTCGCGCAAAGCGTCAAGAGCAATAACTCCTGTTCTGGATACTGGTAATAATGCAACCCTATGGCCAATGGCACCCATGGCCTTGCAGCTGTCCAAAACTGCATGATGTTCGATTTCTGAGGTCACGATTTCCCTCATCATACCGTCACGCAGTGCAAAGCCCTTGATTGCCCAGTTATCACTCTCTGTTCCGCCAGAGGTAAAGACAATCTCCCCCGGGTCAGCGTTGATGCAAGATGCAATGGACTCACGCGCCTCACGCAATGCCCGTTTCACGGGGCGAGAGAAAGCATAGGGCTGAGAGGGGTTGCCGTACTCGTCCACAAGGAATGACATCATGCTTGCATACGCCGCGACACTCAGTTGCGTAGTCGCGGCGTTATCGGCGTAGATGTATGAGTTCTTGGACACGCCGCTCATTGGAACAGTGCACATCCCTCGTCCTTAAACTCCTCGATCTTGTCAAGAAGATCATCGACGCTGCAGTCAAGATAGGCTGCAAGGCAATCGAGGCACAGGACGTCATCGTCGCCCTCCCCAAGCAGTTTCTTCGAAATGCCCACCTCGTCCTTCGTGAGCGACTCCTTATAACATGACTTACAGGCTACGTTTTTCATAGTAACTACTGTCGGCTTTCAGGTCCGGGATGTCCTTGCCCCGATACTCGACGTCCATCAGACCAAGTTGCATTCTAATTGTTGCGCGCATCTTGCTTGCACGGCGCAGGCAATACCGACTAAAGTCACGAGGGCTGATGTCCTCAGGCCGCTTGACGTTGGGAAACAGAAGTTTGAGGTATGCGGTTGTGATTCGCTTGATCGCTTCCGTATCGCGGGTATCAGCTGCGTCAGGCACCAGAACGAGCTTGTCCACGATGGCCCGATATGATGCATCGCTTCTAAGCTCATGGAGAATGGAGCAAAAATACTCAGAGTTAAGCGCCCAACCCGATATTTTGAGGTCATCATTCATACGCGGTATATCCCAGCCTTTGATGAAGCCATGGAATCGCTCGATCAGAGCTGACTCGTGAAACACGCTCGGTAATTCCTGGAACATATCCGTCGTACCGTCTTGGTCCATCACCCCTTTTGAGATGTTACCGCAGAGGATCATTCCAGCAGATGCGGTACCCTCATAGCTCCCGACCGTAAACACGCCAGACTCAAGATATCCCTTCAGTGCAGCCCTCATCTCATCGACGTCCGTAAAGGATATCGTCTGAACCTCATCAAGGGTGATGAAATCGTGACCAGCGACAAGACCTTCCGTATGTCGAGAGATGTCATAAAACATCTTGGCCCTGCTCATCACTCCGCCAGACGAAAGCCAACCGTAACGGCTAACCCTGCCAAACAGGTATGATTTGCCCGTGCCCTTTGGCGCCAACTCGATCAGGTTCAACCGCTTCTCACAAAACGGAAGAAGCCTGGTCAGCATGGTAAGCTTCTCTTCCTCGCTCCTATAGCCACGTGGGTTGTAGTCGATTGCACCTAAAAGCACGTCAATCCACTCGTCAGTGGTGAATTGATTCCTCACGCCTTTGTAGAAGTCAAGATTAATGCTATACGGTCTGAAGTTCTTGAAACTGACCAGGCGGATCTTTCCGGGCTGCCTTGGAGTCATCTCGTCATCAGGCGGACGGTAGCCAAGCTCAAGCATACCCCACACCTCGCGACCGCTCACAAGGTCGTCCTTCGCTTGCTCCCAAACAAAATCCTCTATGATTGTCTCTTTCGCAGTAAGACCAAAGTCTGGGAGCGAGAAGGATACTTCTCCACTTCTGACGTCCACCTCGATGGATATCTTAGCGAGTATTTTGATACGCTCGTTGTCCTTCACGATACGGCTTTTTATGGCAATCCAATCACTTTTTCGTGGAATGGACCGCCTGACGAACTCGGTAAGCTCATCGTTGTCAAAATGACCGCTCTCATCTTCGAACCGCCTCAGCAGCCAGTCCCTCATGAAGGAAGGTAAGCTAAGGGCAGAGAAGAAATTGCTAGTACGAAGATCCTTGTAGACGACCATGTCGTCGAAGTATGTTTTGAGCTTATCAGTCATCATACCGCCTTACATAAACCAATCATCATCATTAGTGGTCGCGGAGCGCTTCTGAACCTCAAATTCGGCGACGCCGATACGGTCGTCTTTCTCGTAGACCTCGCACGTATAGGTACCGGCCTTCGTCACGCCATCGAAGCGCACGATATGACGGTTCTCATCGACCTTTCGTGCCTCGTAGACCCTGCCATTGAGCCGCACAGTGACATTAGCCAAGTGCGAGGAGCTGAAGAGCTCTATTTCAGGCGTTTCCTCGTAACTTGCGTAAGCAACTTTGGTCAAGCAGGTTATCTCGACACTAGCGTCACGCAACGACAGCTCTATAACAGGAACGAGGACCTCTTCCAAGCTCGCGCCCCCATGTACCTCCACACTTGCCTTGCGACCGCCCTTGAACCGATCGTAATTTGCAAGCACCCAGTAACCGTTCTCTGCTGTAGCGCAGTCTGGCTTCTCATCGATTTCGCTTTCCGGGCAGCATCTGCCAGAATGCTCGCCCTTGGTCGTCATCTCCCATTTCGCCTCGCTATTTGCGATCACTGCGAGCCGACTGGCACCATGGTCCGATGCGATAACGATCTTTCGGTACTTGCGAGCGCTAAGTTGTGTTTGAGCGAATTCAAGCACCTCGTCAAGGATGCTGAGCTCGCGTACGAGATGTATGGGAAGCTTCTCAGATTCGTAGTTGAAGCGGTCCTCGCCGTTATGCTTGAGCTTGTCGAAGTCTTTCCTGGAGGTCTTGTCGCCTTTCCATTCCTCATAAAAGCTCTTATTCATACAGGTCAGCGTTGGGAGCGAGGCCCTGGCCACATGCGTGCGCATGCTGAGGCCAAGTTCATGCGAGCGTTGTTGGATGTAGCCGAGGTACTCAACCCCGAGGGCGTCAACCCAATACAATTGAGCGCCTTCACCCTCAGCCTGCTCAACGATGGCGTTCCTTGTATTAAGAGCGTTGTATGCACGATTTCCATCCTTAGCAAGCATCACCACCTCGTCGAGAAAAGACGGCTCGATGGTATTCATGAGCTTCTGTCGCTTGTAGCGCGAGAAGTAGCGGTCGAATAGATCGTTATTCCTGCAGGCGAAGGCGGAGTCGAAGAGGTACTTCCCCAGCGCCGGATATATTGTCTTCAAGTCTGGTGGAATCGCTTGGCTCTCACAGATACTCTCAATGATCGCATCTCTCTCGATGACAGTGTTGTCCGTTAGGTAGTGGATCCTCTGCTCGCCCTTCTGCTTCGTCTCGGCAACATATAGTGCCATGTAGGACTCACTGGCATCGTGCAGGAGTTGCTTTCTCTCTGAGTAGAGCTCGGGGAACTGCGGAGATTCACAGGGAACGTGTAGTATTGCCCTGGTTATCATTTTCTGGTAGGTCTCGTAGTCAGGTGACTTTTCGATCACGAGCTGAAGGTAGGAATTCTTTGTCCCATTGATGAGGACGTTCAGATAGAAACGCCATTCCCGGTATCCAGACTCCTCAAGGCTGTCATCCTCCAGAAATTCTCGCCAGCATTCTTCGGGGAGAACAGACTCATCAACCCCCGTTATTCTGCCATCCTTCTCGAGGAGCGTGTGGCAAGAATAAATTTTTTGGACGTTCTTTAGCGACAGTGCCGTCTTTACCCTGACTTCGCCATGCAGACCCTTCTCGAGGTGTGACAGAAATCGCTTGAACCCCTTGTCAGCGTCACAGGGAATGCCCTCATCTATGCTCACCACAGAGTAGTCGAGGCTCGATTGAATGCTTGTGTAACGCCGCTCGTTGAACTTCCTGTCTACCTCATTGATACGCCTGATGTCCTCTCTGATGCCACGACACACAACAATAAGCTTGTGTGGTAGCAGCAGGTCTCTGAGCTTGCCGAGGAGGGTACTGCTGCCTCCGAGGGCTATGCTCTCACCGACACCGAGCAATACGGTGCTGCTCTCGATTTTCTTAATATCCGTGATGAGTCGGTCCACATCGGGAAAGGAGTCGGTCCTGCAGTAGTCGCTCACGCGAACGATAGAGAGGCCATTCAATGCCTTGACAACGGATGAGTATTCTGTGCTTCCGTCCGCTAGCACAAAGAATGGATAAGGTATATCGCTCTTGCGATATGCAGCTATCCTTTTGAGCGCATCAGACAACGAGGAAGGCTTCATTGCCGAGCCTCTTTCTTTGCGATGATCTCAATACCCACCTCGACGTTTTCCCTAACGAGTCTCTTGAGATACGTCTTGGCATGAGTCGTGTCCATACCGTCGATGAGGTCGATGGCGGCTTGGTTGGCACCGAGCCGATATTTCGACTCCGCCAACGAGCGTACGGCGTCACTAACCTGCTTGCTGTCGCACCATTGGTAGACGTTCTCAAAGGCCTTGCTTTCGAGGTATCTTCTGACCTCCTCGTTGTCCGTGAGGATCGATCGGTATTTTCCTATCATCTCATGGGAGAAGGCAATCTCCACCTGCTCGTCAGATGACATGAGGCTCAGGAAAACTGGCTTGTTCTCGAGGTATTTTAGTGCCCAATCGACCTGTTTAATGATGGGATTCTCCTTGTGAAGGATTGCAAAGAACGTACGTGCTGCCTCCCGCTCCTCAACGGGGACAAGGGCAAGCAGAGGCGTCTTGTGCTGCTTGGACCAATCGTGGGCATCCTTTGAGTGCGTGCTTTCTTTCCATAGCTTGTGAAGCTGGAATTTTTTCTGATTCGTCCTGACTTCTTCAGCGTGTTCCTGCACGCTCTTTTCAAATGCGGACTTGTCACCCATGAATGAGGACTTAGGTAGCTTGTCATAGAGCTTTTTGATATCCGCCGCCCCAAATCCATCTGTATACGTAGAATAGATCTCAGCAAAGATATCTTTCTTTCTGTCCAACACATCCTTCAGGGCACCTGCCTTGGTGACAAGCTGTTCGAGGAAGGCCTCCCTCTTGTCGTGAGAGATCTCGCCATTTTTTGCTATTTCGTAAATACTGGATACCAGCTGCTTGAGATCCGGACACTTCTCCATCAGAACCAAATACGGTATCTTTATATATTTTGTGGTCTCGCTCCATTCCTTCATGCAGTTGGAGAAGCTGTTACTCTTCGTGATGAGCTGATTGCTGCGTTCAACTATGCGGTAGTCAACGAGCAGCCTACGGAGCTCGTTCTCACCGTCCTCCTGATCCCACAGCCAGAGGGCATCACCAGACCCGATTTGCCTCTTGACATCAACAAGGACGTCCTCAACACCTATTGCTTCTGCGACCTTGAGAATCTGCCCGTCTTCAAACGAATGCAGAAACTCTCGCATCGCCAACGCGCCATTTTCTCTGGTAAAGAGCTTTGTCAGATTGGAAGCTGCGGTCGGAACCTCTTCGAGCATTCTGCCAAAGTCGTTGGTCAGCGCAGGGACATTCCCGCTCGCGTTCTTGCTCACGATTTCAGACAGTTTTTCAATGAAGGGATCGAGCGCATTCGTGTCGATGCTCCTAAGGCACCAAATCGGGTAACCAAAGTTTGTGAGCTCATTGCGAACGCGGGCGGCAGTCGGCTCAACGGATAGGCTATCCGATACCCCGAAGGCCTCATGGGCGAAGTCTACAAAGCGCTTCTGCTCTTGCGTCATCACCTCGATGTACTCGTCACGATAGTTCCTTACTGGCTTTACCTTATGCTTCATATAGGCGCCAATGAGTTCCGCAAGCCTTTCGACGGTCATTCTGCCACCGGCGTCTCCTGAGGCGCCACTGCCGTACATGAAGGTACCGCTTGCATACTCTTTGAGCAGAAATCCAGTCAGGTACGCGTAGAGGTTACAGGGCATGAAGCCACGCTCTTCCAGGAAATCATAAATCTCACTTATAGAGATACGCGCGTCCCTGTCGAGGCGTTCCTTGATGAGTGCATCAATCTGTACCTTCAATTTACTGATGGGAAGACTCTTCAGTTGAGGGTCGTTCCAGTATTCAGGTGTATTTTGCACGCCCAACAAAAGGCGTGAGATGGCGTCTTGCTGATAGATGCCGCCACACGCCTGCTGTATGCCGATCTTTGCACCAAACGGCAGATTTCTGGACGTAAAGAAGGCTTCTGAGACCTCAATACGGTCAAATGAGAGGGGATACCTCTTGATCACCAGGTCCTCAAGAACGCCACTCACCCTCATCGTAGATGCACAGTGCTCCTTGAGCTGCCCGACGTATACATCAAACGCTCCGTTAGAGACGTCATTCCTCCAATCGGCAAGAACGTCCTCAGCGCTCTTCTTGTGGTTATCAGCAAGCTTGCCATCTTTGCTCCGCCAGTATTCTTCATTGGCCGCAAACGAGGCCCATCGGCCAAAGCGATCCGCGCCGAGCACACTCTCCGACGCGTCTATGAATACAATGTCTTTAGAGTTGGGGTCTGCTGTCGCCTCTTTTATCTTCTCGCGAATACGTACCTGTTCGTTTTCGTTTCGCGCAAAGCACATGACTGCTCTAGACCTATACGTTTGTCTCTCATTGATGATCTTGTTGACGGTCGGCCTAAAGTCATCGACGCATGCCAACTTTACCTCGTAGCGTGCCCGTATGGACGGTTTGTACGTGATAGCGGATTCTAGCTGCGCATCGCTAATCAGACGCGCTGTCCTCGTTTCAGCGAGTCGCTTCCTCCTGATAGCGTCGATTTGGACCTGATCACCCGAGACGGCAGCCGCTGCGTACTCATCACCTTCTTCGGTTGGCTTAATGTACAAGATCCCCATCTTGACAAGCTGACTATTGGCAACGCTAATTGCGCGGTTGTTCTCCAACCTATCGTCACCCTCAAAGGCTAAGTTGAGATTCTTGTCATTTGGTCGGAGAACACTGACGCTATTGTTGAGTTTTTGGCTGATGGCCTGCATCATCAAGACGACTTTAAGCACGCGCCTCTGCTCACCATTTAGCCTATGCTCGTTGTTCGGGTATGTATCAAGAATCGTAGCAACAATAAAATCGAGATTGCTCCTACCGCTCATGAAGGTGTTCTCGTCGGTACCCTTCTCGTAGAAGAAGTTCCATAGGAAGTCAATGGTGAGGACATCGCCATTGTCTGGTCCATGCGTGTTGATAAACCACTGAAACGCCTGGAGATCATCGGTATCCGGGTTCTTGATGAAGTTGAACATACTCCTCTGATTTGAGGCGAAGGTCGTAGATATGTACTTGAGGAGCAGGGCCGCCATCGGATGGATCGGGAACAGCTTTGTGAGGGTCTTGTCGGTGGTTCCAACCACAGCGGCGACCTGCCTGCGTGAAGACGTCATTCGGCTGTTGAGGTCGTCAGATAGCCCCACCCATTCGTCTTGTGCGGCGGGCCTCACCTTGAGCGCATGTCCAATCAGGTCAAAAGCCACGGAGTCGGGCATCTCGATCTCACGCCTGATGAAGCGGTCGCGCACTATTTTGAACGCCTGATTTCCCTCGTCGACAAGAGATCCAGACATATGGGTGACAATCATGAGATAGAAAGGCTTCTCGTTGGATAGCTCTGCCAGTTTTTGGAACTCGTCGAGTGTTGTCTTGTTATTCTTGAAGTATGAGGAGAATTCGTCCCAAATGAAGACGATGGCCTTCAGCTCGTTTTGTTCGATAACGTCCTTAAGCCAGGCAGTAAGGTCATCCATGCTGATATCAAACGCATGAATGCCTTCCCTATCCGCCATATCAAGGATCTGGCTAATGAGCTCGTCCGCACCCTGCTCTAGGTTCTCGAGGTGGGCGATAATGTCATCTGCAGTATTGCCTGCAAAGCTGCCAAGTCCCACATATTGAGGCATGCTCATATACAGGCCAAAGATCTCCTTATGGGCAGAGATCCAAGATGCGATCTTTCCGCGAAGCGTCCTCTCTCCCCGGTAGTTATACCCCGAGTCCCGCAGCGCCTTCGTAACCTTTTCGAACACGGTCATAACGAGTTTACGGATGGAGTCCACCTCACCAGACCCATAGCAGAATACCGTGACGATATGATCGCCCTTGTGAGCGAGAAGCTTATCCCTGAGGTCCGGCTGTCTCTTGAGGTTATCGTATTCGTCGAAATAGGAGTTAAGCTCCTCAGGAGAACACTCCAGGAGGCTCTTGAGCGTCCACGCGACCCTTGACTTACCGGTACCGTAGGCGCCCTCTATCCAGATGCCCTTCTTGTCAGTATTGGTCTCCCTGGCAAGCATGCGCTCGGTTGCGCGCAGCAGGTCGACGAAGGTCTCGTGAGGAAAGGTCCCGTCCCACCGGCTGTTCGGATCACTGATGGAGTTAGGATTGATCTCCGGATAATAGTTCTCGTCGATATCAAAATAGTCGCTGTAGGTATCCACTGCTATTGCTCCTGCCCCACAAACAGCCCAAGAACGTCTTGCGAGGTCTTGTTCTCTCTTAGCTGTATCTTCTCTGAGTCATGGGTAAATGTCGCGTAGAGGTAATCTGGATAACCGGCAGAAAGCCCGTAAACGATCTGTTTCACCGCATCAGAATCAAGGCCAAATAGCCTTGACGGGCATATTCCGTTTGAGACTATGCTCTCATCGAGCAGCCTGCTGAGCGTGAATTGGTAATATCCGTCGCACGCCTCCGCAAACCGGTAAAGAGCGTAGAGGATAACCCTGTCATCTCTCAATGAGGCCTTGTACCTCGTCAAGCTTGTGATTTGGCGACCCTTCTTTTCGACAGCTCCAAAATTCAGAGCCGTGCCAAGAGGTAGGTCACAGAGCCTTCCAAATGCCTTGGTAATGGACTTTGCGTCTTTCTCACTCATTCCAGTCTCGGTGAGAAGATCCTCGAGGTACGTGCGCGGCATCCGTTCGTTAACGGGCATGTTGTCAATGTACCACCGAATCTGAGGATTTTCGTAGACAAGTTGAATCAGTATCAGTCCCCACGCACTATCACTTTCCCATCCAATGCGCTTGGTGAGCAGCATAAACTCTGTGACCTTGTTCTTTTCTGCGAGCTGGGCGTCTGATAGGAACCTCTTGAACATGGATATCTGCATCGGCCCAAGTGAGTTGTTCTGAAAGAACTCATCACCTCTCTCGTAAAAGTCGCGCACCCACTCATATTTGGGTGCATGATCGGCAAAGGTATTGAGGCTCTTCATGACTCTTCCCCCGTTCTTGGGCAGCTGTAATGAGTGATATAAGAGGCATCCATCTTCGATCTGGCGGCATTTCCCGCACTTCACACAGCGGTCATCTATATGTAGTCCACCCTCGAAGCTGATATAGCCATAGGGACAGTTTGCCTCACACACGCGACAGGCGCCACAGTAAGCCACCTTGTGGAAGATCTGCTTGACCTGCTTGGCGATAGAAGTCTTATTCAGCTCCGCCGATATCCGTGCGACGAGCCCCTCCTTCCGCTGCTCGACATACAGCGAGGTCGGAGGATCGGCCAAGGTCTTCATCCATTCGGTCCAGGAGGTCTTGGGCTTGGGGATGATCATGTAGAGGTACCCGTCCTTGACCTCCTCGATGTAGTTGGAGACGTTGCCCTTGATGTCACGTCCGTTCCTGCGGCTAATCCAGCCACCGTTTGTGACGTATGTGTCGATGGACTTGTCATCGATAAGCTCTCGAATCGTATCCGTGTATCGGTCGATCTCCTTACCGTACGCAGCGTGTCTGAAGTAGTCAGCCTTCCCGCCGCCCATAGGGCAGAGGAGGCATCCGGCGCGTGAGTTGCCATTTTTATACGCGTCGTTAATCGGAAGTGCATTTGCAAAAATGTAGAGCCATATCTCAGCAGAGGACCATTCAAGAAGGGGGTTGAGCGAGTACTGTCCACGTTGCTTCTTGCCATAGTTCTCATATTCGTAATCGGCACGCCTAACGCTCTCCTGCGCCCGAACGCCGACGAAATCAGCACCTACGTAGTCGCCCTTTGCCAACACTTCGCGAATTTTCAGCGTTTGGGGAGCAGACTTGTGCACGGAGCAGCACCACCGCAGTACGTTTGATGGAGGCCCGAACAACCTCCATGAATCCATCGGGTCGAAGTGGCTACGAGCCCTATGGAATTCGATTCCGTCTTTCCTGCAAATTGCCTCCTCTTGGTCAATGATCCGATATGTATCGGAAAACTCCATTCCGGTATCACCGAAGACAACCATAAAGCTGCTGCGCGGAAGAGCTCGCTTCACCAGTTCAAGTAGGACAACGCTATCCTTGCCACCCGAGAACGCAACGTGAAAGCAGTCCAATTTATCCTTATAACGCTTGTAGTAGTCATAGATCTTCTTGACCGTGATCTGCTCCACGATGGAGAGTGCATCCTTGTTGCGCTCGACCATTGCAGGAATATCAACTGCGAGAAGCGTTGTGCCCTGCGGCAACGCGAGGGTTGCGTCCCCATCATCAGCCTTAGTGTGTACAAGCTCGAGAACTGGTGCCTGGCAAAGTGCCCCACCCTTGATCTTTGCCACCTTGGTTCCCCGGTAGATGTAGTTGCACGCTTCCGACCACATGTACGGAGTCTCGTTTTGCTGGTCAAATCGCCAGTATTTGTCCATGCCCAAAAGGTTGAGTTCGGCAGCATAGACTGGCCTCGGTTCATTGGACAACTGTGAGATTCGCTCACCCAGAAGGAGCCCGCCGGTCTCTATGTCATAGGTATAGTCGTACACCTTGCTTATCCTGCGGCATCGCGAAGCACTCGAGCCTGCTCCGTCACTTTCTTGACAAATATCGTCTTCTTGACCACGAAACCGAGTCTCACAAGATAATCGCCAACTGCATGTTCTTCCAACTTCAAGGAGCTGTTTGCGAGTACCTGAGCAACTACGTCATTGTAGTCTCTGTCATCATTTGCGAGGCAGATGACTCCCACGTTTGCCGTTCGAGCAGGCGATCCCCCTTTGATGCAGTAGCGCCTACTGAATCGTTTCACATAGCTCTCGAGGAGGTAGAGATTCCACGGCCGCCCAACGTAAGGAAACGAAGTGAAGCTCGTTATCACCTTTATGGGGGCGACGCCACCACTGACGAAAAGTGCCAGGGCATCGTCGATGGCCTCCACATCGAAGTCAATGGTACTATCCTTCACGAACGTATCCCTGTCAACCCGAACCATCGTCTCGAAAGCTACGGGCAGCATTGCATTGCGTGCTTTCCCAAGCAGCTCTGCCTCAAACTCGTCCATCTCGTCAACGGTCATCGCATCGAGAGTCAGGCAGCGTGCCCGCATCACTTCATTTCTCGAGAGATTCCCGCCCTTGGGCAAGATGATCTGACCTTTTCTGTCAAAGGTCCTTGCGAGCACTTGTTGATACAAGGCGTTACGTATCGCCATTTCGGAGAGCTGGGGGTTTCCGCCAAGCGACCGAGTGATGTCGATGGTACCGAGAGAGGCGAAACCCTGCGAGGTGATTTCGCCCGCCACGAAGTTTGGCGCCTCCTTCAGCTCCAAAGGATCCAAGTTGATGCGACTTACCATCGCATACTCGTTACGCTTGATCAAGACGAACAGCTTGCTCACTGAGAGGGTAGACTTTATCTTCTTGTATGGCAAATACGGCAGCCTGCCCTTGAGCTCATCAGCGCTAAGCTGCTCATCGTCTGCAAAAGCACGCAGGATCTCATCCTCTATGCTCACGCCCCCTGTCGTGACGCAGTAATGCTCGTTGTAAAGCAATTTGATTCCCGTAGACCTGATGATCTTCTCTAGAATCTCTGCAGAGTTGACCTTCATATCTGAGTAATAATCCGGGTTGGCCTCATAGAGTTCCTGATAGTAAAAGATCCTCTGACCAGCCTTGATTGAGTCCTCAAGCAACTGCCGGACCGCTTGTTTAGGCTCCTCTGCAATGAGATACGTCTTACCACTCCACTCAATCCCGCCGTTTTTTAAGATCACATCAGAGATCACCTTTTTGCTTGGCGCTTCCTCATCAAAGTTCTCATGGTACATGTGAGCAAATCTCTTTATATCAATGGTCGAGTCAAGACGTATCCCATTCGGATAGCCCTTTGACAGCGTATCGAGTATTCTGCGTTCAAGACCCGGGTTGATCGTTTGAGTGGCTTGCCTGGCGCGATCATGACCGTATCCGCCAAGGCGCGACGGGTTGCCCATAGCCTCTATGAACAACATGAAGCGCTCAAGAGCACCGCTTAGTCGGCTGTACTGCTCATTACTATATGTAGAATTAGTGTCGTTTAGTAGCATTTGAGCGTTCGTTTTGATCTCATGAATATTCGCGTTGCCGTAGAATATGCGCCCCTGATAGCCGTGCGACCTGGCAAACCTCTCAACGGCATCGATTGCAGATGAGTTGCTCACTGCCGCATGCTCCGTGAGGCCCTTCGACATCATCCACCGCTTGAAGCCATTTGCATCTATTGAATAGACTCGATCTTCAGCTGAGTCAACCTCATTGGAACGAGTGGGGAAGACCTCATGCTTGGCATCAGTCACAGGTGACACTGTCGGCCTGCGAGTACTGCTACGCCCGCGCAGAGCCGCAGCAATGGCGGAGCAGAATCTTGCAGGGTCACTTCGGTACAGCCTGACAACCTTTTGAAATAGTATCGGGGGATGTGGTATGCCACTCTCGCCATCAGTCATGACATACTCCATGACACTGTACTGGTAGCTGATGCCAGTGGTGTTGCGAAACGAGTTATCCGTTTGGATCCCATGCAGCTCAGCACGCCGACGAAGAGCTTTCGAGACGTACTCAACAGCTTGGGATCGTGTCAACCTCCCGTTTTCGACTTGAAGGTAGGCATAAAGCAGTAAGGCTGCCTCCTGTTTGTCAAAGCGCGTTTTAACAGCCATTCCCCACTTCCAATTTAAGAACAGGCCCTACAAGGAAACGAGCTTGATGAATATCGATTGATATTCGATTCACTACTGACAGATTCCACGGCATAGCCCGTGTCGCACGTAGGATCCGTTCGAATACTGACGCCCCTCGCCTCGATGGCCTCTCCCTCCTCGACGCCCAGCTTACCGGCTGCTTGCCGCATCATGCCATGCGCCTCGTGCTTCCCTCCGATGTCATCTCTACCTACCAATCACATCATAGCAGGTACACAAAACTCTAACGTCTAATCCTTAAGCTCTCACATAACTTTTGATATGGGAGCTTGAATGAGTGAACCGCAGCGTACATCCGAAACTTGGACTCAGCAAGCGGGCTGTACCCCCAAGATCGAGGCAAACAAGCATAGGTGCTATCCTGGAGCGCTGTGCCTCAACCCCACCTGTCACCTCCCGTCTTACGACAAGAGAAACACCGCTCGCGAGGAGCTGGCACATCTCGACAAGGGTGCGCATGGCCAACGCCAAGTGCAGCACGCTGCAAAACCCATACCCATTGCAACACGCTGCGCTATCTGCGATACTTGCAGCACATTGCACAAGCCT
>ERZ773043.932-NODE-932-length-16990-cov-18.357603_pt1 | contig 16990 bp, 19 predicted proteins | sample MGYA00580636_ERZ773043 | MGnify/ENA primary metagenome ERZ773043 (study PRJEB29015, sample SAMEA2737992) | human oral metagenome | biome: human oral; feature: human-associated habitat; material: dental | place: China | collected 2065 ... | reverse complement strand
GTCGGGCGGTGTCCTTCCTGGCGTCGTCGCTGTGGGTGCTGTCCCTGTGGCTGGGATCGTTCCTCGTCCCGGCGGGCGAGTCGGCGGTGCACTTCGGCATCCTCGGGATCGTGCTGGTGCTGGCCGCCGGGCTGGTCGTGATGATTCCCGTGCGCGAGGCCCAGCAGGTCATGCACCGCGGATGACCGCGGCCCGGTTCAACCGGCACGAAACGCCTCCCCGGGTGCCCGTTTCGTGCGGCCGCTCGTCCCCGGATGGCTATCCGGTTCCGGCAGGGGCGCAAAACGGGGGTTCAGCGGTTAGGCTGGGGGTATGTCCGACTGGTTTGCCATCAACGAAGACCTGTGGGGCACCGTCGCGGGGTCGCGACCTCCGCTGTTCTACTTCTTCGACGGTTTCATCGATTCGGGACGCGTCGGCGCGACGCTGATCGAGGCCCTCCTGGAACACTCCGAGCCCCAACTGCTCGGGTCCTTCAGCATGGACCTCGTCCACGACTATCGCGCCCGTCGTCCCGCCATGGTCTTCGACCGCGACCACTGGACCTCGCTCGAGGAACCAGTGCTGAACCTGCACCTGGCGCGCGACGCCGAGGGGATGCCGTACCTCGTGATGCGCGGCCCGGAACCCGATCACCGGTGGCAGCTGTTCCGCGACGAACTGGTCGGGTTGATCGAAAAACTCGACGTCTCGATGCTGCTGACCGGTTACGGCATGCCCATGGCCTTCCCGCACACGCGCCCCACACCCTTGGCGATACACTCCACCGACCCGGAGCTGAGGCAGGCGAACCCCCGCTGGATCGACCGTCTTGAGATCCCGGCCTCCTTCGCGTTCTACCTCGAGTACCATCTGGGCACTCTCGGTATCAGTGCCTTTGGCGCCGCCGCCCACGTTCCCCACTACCTCGCGAACGCATCCTTCACGCAGGCTGCGGCCGCCATCCTTCACCAGTACGTGGAGGTGACGGGACTGGCCCTGCCGACCGACGAACTGGACCTGGCCGCCGAAGCCAATCTGATGTCCATCGAGGCCGACACCCGGGGTGACGAGACCGCCCGCGAGCTGCTGCGCCAACTCGAGGAACAGTACGACCGCTACACCGAACCCACCGGCGAGGACCTGCCCTCCGCCGACGAGATAGCGGCAGCGGTGGAACGCTTCCTCGCCCAGCGCGACGAGGGCAATCAGCCCCCAACCATGGGGGAGTGAGCCGATCCCTGGCGGTGGCTGGCCACCCGCCTGCACGGATGGCGCAGCCCATGTGGGTGCCGCACGTGGGTCTTGCTGCCCTCCGGACGAGGGGCCTGGGAGCGCATAGGCTGGCCTCGTGCTCCAATGGAGGTGACGATGAAGCGCCGCTGGCGGTCGGTCCTGCCCGTGCTGGTGGCTACATGTCTGCTGGCGACGGGGTGTGCCTCGGAATGGGAGCGCCGAATGCAGGCCCTGCGGGAAGACCCGATGGCTTCGGCCAGCTGGGAGGGACTGGAGCTTCTGGGGAACGCTGAGGGAACCAACAACAGCCCCAAGTCGCCGCCGCCAAGCATCACCCGTTGCTACAAGCTCCATATTCCTTTGGAGAAGGCCATCGCCACCGTCTTGACAACTGCCGGAGAGCATGGCTGGATTGAGGATCCTTCCGTAAAACGCAAAGGTGGCGCGGTTGCCCAGAAGACGACTTCGGGTTCCAGGTTCAGTCTGATCGTCAGTGACTTCGGAGGTTCTTGCAAGGACTACCCAGATTTTGGGCTCCGTATAACGTTAGGATACATGTAATACTCCACGTTTCTAGAAGATTACTTGTTGCTTTTCTCCTGATGGGCATGTCGACTTTACTCGCCCCGACTTCTGCTCGTGCTGACGAAGGTTCAGACGTGGAGACGCGTCCTCCGAAAGTGCTCAACATGGTGGTGTTGGGGGACTCCTACTCAGCTGGCAATGGTGCCGGCAAGTATGAACACAACTCAAGGGAAGCGAATGGAGAGGAAGGTGCGGAGAAAGCTTATGTCAGCAGAAACAACTGGGGGTATCGGTATAGAGAATGGCTTTTGGGTAAAAGTATTGATGCCCGGCTAACGGTTCTTGCTCATTCCGGTCACACTACTGAGAATTTGATCAACGAGCAGGTCGATAGAATTTCCACTGATGTTGATATGGTTATGCTCACCGTTGGTGGAAATGATATAGGTTTCGGGGCTGTTGTCGAGAAATGTTTTGCCAGAGGGCTGAGACACCCTGTGAGTTGCAAGGAGGCGGTCGAAAAGGCTCGGGCCATCGTGAGCGACCCTGGTCCTAACGGCTTGAAGGCGCGGACGAAAAGGTTGTTCACGACAATCTCCGCCAAATTGAGAAGTATGGGACGGTATGACGTCGACATTGTTCTGGCTGGGTATCCGAATCTGTTGCTACCTGATAGTGACTGGTACAAGCTGTTTGGGTGCTCTCGGTTCGACGATTCGGCGCCGGCGTGCGGTGAATGGATTTTCTACGACGCTGGAACCGAAATCCTCAAGGCGGGACAGGAGTTGGCGGCGATTCAAAAGGAGGCGGTCGTGGAATGGAATCGATCGCTTCCGCCCTACCCTTCAACCACGCCTCGTCCTCGTTACATAGGTTCGATTCCAGAACATTTCCGCGGGCATGAACCCAACCCCAGTGTTCTCTTAAAGAATTCTGTACGTTGGGTAAATGAATTCTTTGAAACTGCGGGAATCAGAATCGTCAGCGGAGAAACTCGTGGAATATATGCCGCCGACCCCATGGAGTGGTATCATCCGAATATCACCGGACATCAAGAAATTGCTGAAACCCTTGCCAGAGAGATCGGTATTCCTCGGGTGGCCAGGCAGGCTACGCCGCCGGATGTCTCATCCGATGTAGGGTTGGGTGCAGAGCTCCCGAAACCTATACTGGCATGGCTCCAAGGCTCGTACGCACACCCCATTGGTGAGCCTCTCGAGCTTGACGCTCGTGGTTCATACAGTGCCGCTGGAAAGATTATTAAATACGAATGGGACTTGGATGGTGACAAGAATTTTGACCGCACCACCACGGACCCAACCCTGACCTACACCTGGCGCGAAGAATTCGTTGGGGAGATCACTGTGAGAATCACCACAGACACTGGAGCCACTGCGACTAGTACCACCAAGGCGATGATCACCAATGATGGCGATTCCACACCGTACGAGCGGGACAACTGTCCCGAGACATACAACTACGGTCAGACTGACTATGACAAGGACGGCATCGGGGATGCGTGCGATCTGACTCCGGGGTATCCCACAGAGGAACAGCCTGGTGTTGGTGAGGGAAATCCACCAGCGCCCGATCCCACGCCATCACCATCACCCAGTCCGGCTCCCACGGCATCGCCAACTCCTACACCAACCCCATCGCCGACCCGTAGTCCTTCGCCGACGCCAAGCGAGAGTTCTTCGGCAACACCTTCAGCTACGCCCTCCCCCAGTCCGTCTCCGTCATCCACGACCTCAGCCAGTGCGACTCCTTCGGTGAGCCCAACAGCAACGAGCGATCCCACCGTGCTGCCGTCATCTTCGTCATCGGTGATCCCATCGCCAACATCCACGGTGGAGCCAAGTGCTTCGCCAACGGAAACTTCGTCCAGTGCGGCAGCGACACCAACCGTGACAGGACCACCTGCCCCGAGTCCAACCAGCAGCTCCGAGCCGAAACCATCGCCGTCTGCCACTGTCCCGCCGGTGTTGCCGTCACCCACCGCCGTGCCAGCGCCGACAACTCCAGTGCCCACTGGCCTGCCAGATCCGACGGTTCCGGCACGCCCTGACCCAACAGGGCCCAGACTACGGCCGGGGCTGCCCAATACCGGAGATTGACGGCGGGCTCGGAATCCTGCGTGTCTCGTCCGCTGCCCGGAACACGCAGGACTTCCTCCCCGCCCGACGCGAGATCAGTGATCGGCGCCGTCGAGCTGTTCGACGAGATGTTGCAGCAGCGGGCCGGCGACCTCGATGGTGTCGGATGCGCCGCCCTCAGAGCCGGGCGCGTTGATGATGATCGCGCGAGTCCCGGCGCACTCCACCACCCCCGCCAGGCCCCGCGACACCAAGGCATGGGGGTTCTTCTCGGCGCCGTGACGGCGAATGGCCTCCATGATCCCGGGCAGCTCGCAGGCGAGCAGATCGAGGGTGGCCTCGACGGTGACGTCGCGCGGCCCGACGCCCGTGCCGCCGGTGGTGAGCACCACCCGCGCCCCGGACGCGACAGCCTCCCGGATGGCGGCGCGGATCATGACGAGATTGTCGGGCACCACCCTCGGCCCCCGGGGCTCGAACCCCAACCCGTTCAGGGCCTCCCGCAGCAGGGGGCCGGAACGGTCGGGGTAGACCCCGGCGGCGGCCCGGTCCGAACACGTGATCACTGCGGCCAACATGCGGAAAATCGTAACTCCTGTGCTTCGGTGTTCGCCGGATCGGGGTCCTTCCGGGGAATCGGGTTCACCAATTCCCGGGAAGGACATCCCGGAGAATCCCCGCTCAGCCCTTGTGGGCGTCGAGCACCTTGCCGAGGTAGGCGCCGAACTCGGGGACGATGGAGTCGTGGTCATGCCCCGCAGGCCATTCCGACCAGACGTGCTCGTAGCCCCTGGCCTCGTAATAGCCGACGCCCATCTTCGCGTTGTTGATGGCGTTGCTGTAGGCGGTCTCGTCCTTCTCACCCGTCACGAAGTTCAGCGACAGGGTCGACTTCGCATGCTGGGAGGGTTCGCCGCCCCATCCCGGGATCGGGGGCGCGTCGCCGCCGCCGAGGGCGAGGAAACCGCCGTCCGGCATGTTGTTTACGTACCGGGGGAAGAGTTCCTTGGTGATGAAGTCAGCGCCCCCGGCGTAGCCGACGAGCCACAGGACCGCCGGATTCGCCCCGTAGGCGGACTGCACGTGCGAGAAGAGCTCCGTGAAGTAGCTGACGAGCGTGGGGGGGAGCGGCGTCAACCAGGTATCGGCGCCGTCGGGGACGTGCACCGAGACGACGTCGAGTCCCCGCGCGGTGGCGGCCTCCACGATGCTGCCGGGGCCGGCCAGGCCTCCGGGGAGGTTCGGGTTGTTGCCGTCGTGGTCCTGGTCGTGCAGCGGATGGTCGTTGTCGTCGAGGTAGACGACCAGTCCGGTCCTCACGGAACCGGCCGGGTAGAAGCGGGCGCTGGAACTCATGCCGGCGGAGTCGGTGAAGGCGAAGGAGGTGCTGTTCCCCGCGAGGCGGCGCGGCCACCGGTTTGCCCGCGTGCCGGGGCAGTCCGGTACAACAAAAGCATCCATAAACTCACCGCCACCATGATCTGGGTGTGCGCTGGGGTGGAATCGCTGTGTGTCCGTCCACGACGACACCGCGCGGCTGGCTGATCCCCGCCACGGACAGCGACGGCACCGTCCCGTCGGACGCGAGCAGCATCATGGCCCCTGTCAGGACGACGATGGTGCCCGCTGCCGTCCGTTCGCAGGTGGGGCAGGGGAGACGCCGGAAGGCAGTGACGCGGGTTGATGGGTACCCGGGACGTGTGGGAATCCCCGCGGAGCAGACGGGCGAGGGATTGCACCTAAGTCCATCTTGGGTTTGTACCGAAGTACAGGTGAGGTTCCCGGAAACCTCCGTAGCGTTTCAGGTGTCAGAAAAACCGAACGACTTTGCGGAGGGAAAAATGCTTGGTCTTCAGTTGAACGGAGTCAGCCGGAGTTTCGGTGGCCATCAGGTGCTGCACGGTGTTGACCTGGCAGTTGCCCGGGGTGAGATCGTCGGATTCATTGGCGGTAACGGTGCGGGCAAGACCACCACCATGCGGCTCATCCTCGGGCTGCTCACCCCATCGGCTGGTGAGATCACTTGGGATGGTCGGCCGATCACCGCCGATGACCGGCGCGCCATTGGGTATATGCCGGAGGAGCGCGGCCTCTATCCGGGGATGACCGTGGAGGACCAACTGGTTCACTTCGCGCTGCTGGAAGGTAAGTCCTTGCCGGAGGCGAAGGAGATCGCATCCGACCTGATCGCGGCTCTTGGTCTTTGTGGCCGCGAGAACTCACTGGTCCAGGATCTGTCGCTGGGTAACCAGCAGCGGGTGCAGCTTGGTGCGGCGCTTGTCGGCAAGCCGACGCTCCTTGTCTTGGATGAGCCGTTCTCCGGACTCGACCCGCTGGCTGTTGAGACGATGGCTGATCTGCTTAAGGAGCAGGCGGCGCTCGGAGTCGGGGTGCTGTTCTCTTCGCATCAGCTTGAGCTTGTCGAGCGACTTTGTGACCGTGTCTGTGTTCTCGACCAGGGCAAGGTCGTCGCGAGCGGTCGAGTTTCGGAGCTCCAGGATGACTCCTGGTCGCGCTGGCGCCTGACTCTCTCCGACGACGTCACTGATGCCTTTGCCGCGGAGCTCTCGCTGGTTCCTGGTTTGGTGCCGTCGCCTGTTCCGGACGACCCGCGCTCGATCATGATCGCCTTGGAAGGCAGTAACCACGATATCCCTGCCGGTGTTCTGCAAGCTGCAGTGCGACGCGGTGGTCTCCGCAACATTGAGCAGCGGCAGCGGTCTTTGGCGGAGATCCTTACTGAACGTCTCGGCGGCACTGCTTTCGACCCCGAGCCCGAACTCGAACCTATTGGAGGAATCCGATGACCACTCTGGTAACTGGAACTGAAGTCAAGGCCGCTACCCCGGCCCGCGCTTCCCAGCAGGCTGAGATCGCACAAGTCAACGCAGCTGGGAGCATCATCCGACGCGAGCTTCTGACTCGCTTGAAGAACCGGACTATCGTGATGGCGACGATTGTTCTGGCCCTGTTCGCAGGTGTCGGTGCGGGCGTTGGTGGATGGTTCCTCGTTGATGCCTATCGGGGCACCGGAACCGTTCCGATTAACACTGGAGTCCTCTTAGCGACGGCGATGATCACGGCTTTGCTGGCCGCGCTCGTCTACTCATCGCAGATCCTGTCCTTGGGGGTTGTCGAAGAGAAATCTTCCAGAATTGTTGAGATCCTGCTCACCAAGATCGGCGTCGGCCCGCTGCTGGCCGGAAAGATGATTGGCGTTGGGCTCGTGACCTTCGCACAGCTGTTTGTCGTCGGGGTCGCAGTCGTCGCTGGATTCTCGGTCGTCGGTGGCTGGTCGGTCCTGAACATCGAGTTTGGCCCGAGCCTGCTGTGGTTCTTCGTCTGGTTCATGCAGGGTTTCATCACCTTCGCGACCCTCAGCACCCTGCTCGCTTCGACTGTTTCACGACAAGAAGACCTCGGAACGGCTTCCAAACCGCTGTCCGTGATCCAGATGGTGCTCCTCGTCGTCGCCATGCACGTGGTGCCGCACCATCTCGATGCCCTTTGGGTGAAGGTCGTTTCCTACCTCCCCTTGTTCTCCTCGTACGTGATGCCGATGCGATTCGCGACGAACAGTGTCTCGACCTTGGAGATCGTCATCGCAGCGGTCATCGCTGCCGCGGCGGTGCCTCTCCTGTTCCGACTCACCACCCGCATCTACCGAAACAACGCGCTTCGCACCGGTTCTCGAGTGTCGTTCCGCAAATCCATGACCTCCGACGACCTCGCCTGAGGCCAGTCACACAACCCAGACCAACGAAAGGAAATCACCATGAACACCCAGCCCGCCAAGTCCAGCCAGGCCAAGCGCTTCCTCACGAACATCGCGCTCGCGGTTGCCGGATTCGCAGTCGCTTACCTCCTCGTCACCCTGTTCGCCTGATCCAACAACCGGAAGAATCGAGCCCGTCATGACGCTCACCGCAGCCCACCCGACCTGGCGCACGGACCCACAGCTCCGCTCCATCGCGGAAGCAACCGTCGCACTGCTCGGCGACCACGCGACCGTCACCAACGTCGCTGCCCCCGGTTTTAGCGGCCGCAACGGTGCGTGGGTCATGACGCTCGATTCCGGTCGCAGAGTGTTCGTCAAGCAGATCTCGCTGGTAAAGGCGGGGGAGGCGGCGTTCACCAGGTCGCTGGCATACGCAACCTTCGCCGCGGAGCACCCTCGATTCGCCGCCCCGGGCCCACGCCTCCTGGCCCACTGTTCCCGCCGTCAACTGCTGGTCTTCGAGTACTGCTCGGGTAGTAGCCTCGCGCAGCTGCTCGTCGACGAGAAAGTCCCGCACTCCTTCTCAACGACCGCGGGCCGCCTCCTGGCCCGGCTCCACTCCGGTCCGACCAGTGGTCTTCTGCCCACGAATCCCCCGAGCCCGCCGGTCGCGATGTTCCATGGAGTTCCACACCATCGTTACGCCGAGCTCACCCTGGCGGAGCTGCGACTCTGGCCTACCCTGCAGCAGGACGCGGAACTTGTAGAAGCAGTGTCCCAGCTGAGAACGGTTGAAGACAGCCACCGTACTGCCCCGATCCACGGGGACCTACGCCTTGACCAATTCCATATCGACGGGGACGAGTTGAGCCTCCTCGATTGGGAGGAATTCGGCCAGGGCGATCCCGCCCGCGACCTCGGCACGCTGGCCGGTGAATGGATCTACCGCGCGGTGCTCGACACCGTGACCAGCCGAGCTGGTGCCGGTTCTCCACCTGACCGTTTCGACACCGCCAGCGCCACGCGTCGAATCACGGAGCGCATGACCCATCTGGTACCCCAGATCCGTCGGCTGTGGACTGCCTATCGGTCAGAGACCGCCACTACCGACGAGGGTCTCGCCACACGAGCGACCGCCCACCTGGGCTGGCATTTGATCGATCGAACCGTTACTCGGGCCTCGTTTGTCGCCCAGCTACCCGGTATTGAACGCGCCGCGGCTGGCATCGGGCGCAGAATCCTTCTACATCCCGACAGATATGCCATTGCCCTTGGAATCGAGGAGTCCGTCGCATGAGCACCGTACTGGCAACGAGCTTCGCCACCCTACTTGAAGAACTCGACCTGAACGTCCACCCCAGCGGCACCGCCGCGACGATCGGAGAAGAGACGATTGAGGCCCCCAGCCTCGCCGAGCTGCGGCCCAAACTGTACACCGCACTCTACGCCCAGCTTCACGTCCGTAACTCCGACCTGGAGGCTCTCGGCCGCGCAGCAATTCGCCCCGATCTCCTTGAACCGCTTGTCGAAGCCATCCCCCATCGCCACGTCGTGGCCGTAGCGTCGGAAGCAAGCACCGCGGTGAGGGTGGCGCCGCACCTGCGAACCATCCTGGTTGACGACCTGAAGGTGCTCGTCGACCTCGAACAGGCAATCCAGGATGACCGCGGCACCATCATCGGAGTCCGCCTGCCAAGTTGGCGCACCCACACCACCCCCGGCTACGTGCTCGCCCTTGGGCAGCGAGGAATCGGACGTGGGAACCTGGTGCGCTTCTACATCTCCCGGAGTTGTGCCGGCGATACCCTGGCGCTTTGGAGTTCGCTCCTGACAGGCCTCAACGACGCGGGTGTCGCCTACCATGCAAAGGCGCTGTCAAGCAGCTCGGCGTACCCCAGGTCAGATGCCGTGGTCGTCTACACAACAACAACCGACCGATTCAAAACCCTAGAAATCGTGACGCGAGTACTCGAGCTCGGCACGGCCTCGGGGCCGCCCATGTCGATCTTCGCAGAGGAGATCGTGCCCGGCCTGGCCGAGGCAGCCGAACCCATGGACCTGCGCACTGCCTACCGGAGACTCAGCTTCGGGCAGCACCGCTCCCGGGTGCTCGCCGACGCGATGATCCGGGCGAACTACGAGCAGCGAACCCTCACCTCCGTGTGGGACGAGGAGGCGCGCGCAGCGCGAATCGATCCCCACCACCCTGGCAGAAATCTAGCCAGCTAACCCAGAACTTCCCGAGACCGTCGGGAAAACCCAAGAAATCGCCTCACAAGAGGCCAACCCGAAAGGAAACACCATGTCCGATTTCAACGCCACCGAAATCCAGGCCGGCGCTCTCACCGAGCTGGCTGAGGGCCACGACGCCTTCACCACCGTCGACGAGATCGGCGCTGACGCGGCTGGCGAAGCCCCCGCGACCTCCCCGCTGTGTATCGGGATCATCGTGGGCGCCACCTACGGCGCCGGGTGCTGATAGCGGCGCCACCAAGATAAAACTTCATCGCCAAACGAAATCCAAAAACCCGGTTCAGCGCCGCTGACCATTTACCAGAAAGAAGCATAACATGTCGAACAACATCAACAGCACCGACCTCGTCGAACTGGCCGAGGCCCACGACACCTTCACCAGCCCCGAGGAGATCGGCGGCGACGCCGCCACGGATGCGCCGGCGACCAGCCCCTTCTGCGTAGGAGTTCTCATCGGAGCCACGCTGACCACCGGCTGCTGACCCTCACCGACCGGGGCGGCGCCGACAAAGCGTCGCCCCGGTCGTGTCTCCAACTCACCTCGCAGATTGAAGGGATGATTCCCATGAACCTCGCATCACAGACCACCAGATCCCTACTATCCAACCTGTCCCTCGAAACCTTCGGTTTCTCGCGTGTCGCAGTCGTACTGACCGGCTCGGCTGGCACTCAGGTCATGCCCTATTGGCTCGACTGGGCCCAGAGCGCAGCCCCACAAACCGAGTTCCGCGTCATCATGCGCAAGAGCGCCTACCAGTTCATCACACGACACAACATCGAGTCTCGACTCCGGACTCGCATTCAGGAAGATCGTTGGCAAGAAGAGATCATTGCCAGCCACATCGAGCTGGGAGAGTGGGCGGACCTGATGCTCATCTACCCCGCAACCCTTGGCTACTCGTCCAAACTGGCTCGCGGCCTGGCCGACTCTCCGTCGCTCGTCGCCGCCCTGTCCACGAGAGCGACGGTGTGTGTTGCGCCATCGTTGCCTCCCCGCTCGAAGGGGAACCCCATCGTCGAGGAGACGCTTCGTCTGCTGCGTGAACCTGACAACTTTGTCGTCTTCGACCCTGTTCCCGGGCCCAGCGAGTCCAGCGACATCGATCACGCCTGGATTCCACCGACGTTCCCCGAGGTTCTACGACAGTTGGAACGGCGCCGTGCTGCTCTCGAAACGCAGACTTCACCGAGGACCGCGTGATGTCTGGTCCGCTGGCTCCGATCCGCGCGACACGGACGGGTCTCCTGGACACCGTCGTCGAGGGGGACGGTGACGGTGTCCGGTGGAGCCATCGGCTCGGACCCCACGCCCCAATCCCCTTCTCGTCGATGTCGATCAGGCTCGAATGCGATGTGGCGTCGGTGGTTCTCGGAGCCGGCGACGAAACGCAACGCGTGTACGCCACATCGACCACGAGTCTTCTCCAGAACCTGTTCAGCGCCCAGCAAGCGGTTGATCTCGGTTCTCTCGGACGCAGCTGGGGAGACGCCATTCGTCGTATCCACGAGCACGCGGTCCCCACCCAGCGCGCGGTCCCGCCCCGCACGCTGATTCGAGCTCGCGCCTGGATCGCGGGTGGGTGGCCACCGATCCACCGCATCCTCGGCACCGACGGCATGCTGGAGATCCAACGCTGGGCGTCACAAGCCACGAACCAGAACACGAGGGTGGTGCATGGCAGCCCCGGTATGGCCCACTGCACCGTAAATAGCACAGGCTCGAAAATCGCTTTGCTGACAGGCGAGGACATCGGAGTCGCCGACCCGGGCTACGACATCGTATGGGTTCTCGGCGAACTGTCCGAGCTGTATCACTTCTACCTTGGCCTCCGATCACAAATACTTGCCCTCCGAAAGGGACTCGAAGCCGGTTACGGTTCGTTCCCTGCACCGAACCAGGTGCGCGTCGGCATAGCCTTCAGGCTCCTCCAGCATGCCTTCGACTGGCATCACTACGCCGGAGCAGAAATCAAGCACGCCAATCTCCTCATTCAGCTGGCCCGCACCTACCTGGAAGCATGCGATGGCCAGACAGAGGAAGGATTCCTATGAACCTCAGCACGTTACGTATCCGCGGTCATCTGGCTTTTCAAACTGTGCTTGAAAACGGCGCCACTGTGGTCGCCATCTATGCGCCGCACGCCCGCAACCGTACCGTCGCCTTGGCTGTTCGCGCCGGTATGCGCGATGAACTGCCCGGGCAGGAGGGCATGATGCACCTGATCGAGCACATGGTCTATCAGGACAGTTCGCTGAGTCAGGGGCTCGAGCGACAACTACAGGTGGCGCGGGCCGCTGGCGTGCTCGGCGCACACACCCACATGGACTACACCGAGTTCTACGAGACGGCAGGTCTCGACGACGTTTCAACCATGATCCGGCGCCTCGTAGAGCAGGCGTTCTACCCGGCCTTCAAGGGGGAACAGCTCCTGGAGCAGATCGCTGCGGTAGCGACGGAGCGTCGGAACCGACTCGCCAAAGCCCCCGGCGGCTTGCTGCCCTGGCCTCATCTCACCTCCCTCTACTGGCGCGACCACTCCAACACCCATGATGGCAGTGGCGACATGGACCTTTCTGATCGCGCCACCGCCACCGTGCTGCGAAATCTCCACGCCAAGCGCTATCGGCCTGACACTGCTGCGGTCGTCGCGTTGTCCGACCAGCCCGGCGAGGAGGTCGTGGCCGCCTTGGCCGAAGCGATGAGTGCTGTCCCTGGACGCCGGGACGAAGCGGAGGTGCCGGATCAGGCAGGGCAGGCAATCACGCAAAGCTCGGTGATGACGGCTATTGGTGAAAGGCCACGTCTGTTGTCGGCGACGGCTGCGGCACCCAAGACACCAACCCCACCGATGCTGGGAGATCTCGTCGTCGCGGAACTCTTGGCAGCCCAGAAGGGCCTGGACGCCAGTGCAGGGCTGTTCGGCCCTGGTGACATGGTGCACGACGACTTGTTCGTAGTCGTTGACGACACGGCATTCGCCCTCGACCCCGCAGATCGGCTGCGTGCTGCCTCGGTGACCGACGACGACCTGCTGCTACACGCGGTAGGCCGCGCTGCGGCCCGCGCCGAAGCCTCTACCGCCGACGATGGCTGCTTGACAAGGGCCGTCGCACGCGATGTGCTGCTTCGAGGGGAACCGACCTTCGCGCCCGACCTCGTCACGCGACTCCGCGGATTGCTGACGCACCCGAAAGGCATCCGAACCCTCGTGGCCGAAGCCAGCACGCGCCTGGCCAGCCAACCCTTCGCTTCCATTCGAATCCAGGTAAAGGAAGACGCGACATGACACCTCGACACTTCTTCGTTCCAGATGACCGTTCTGCCTTTCACAGCCTCGCGATCGCGTGGCGGACGAATGACGACGCAGCCGCCGGCCAGCGTACAGCGCTCAAGGGGGCAGCCGCCCCGCTGCCGGCTCGCCTGCGTCCTGTCCAGACCACCTGGAGGTATGCAGCCGGGGCGAGCTGCCTGGTCGCCACCCTTCCAGAAGCGGGCGCCGAGGCGTGGAGCGAAGCTGTGGCCAGGACGCTGCGCACACGACCTGATGAGGTGACCCACCCCGTCGTGGTCGCGGTCGGGCCGGGCGAGCCCGGGGAGTTTGCAGCAGCGCCTGCCTGGGGCCCGCTCGACCTGGAAGGGGCTGATCAAAAGATCGTGAGCTCGTTCCAGCAAAAACGTCAGGAAGGAATTGAGCACACGACGGTCATCGGGCTGGATCCGGCGGCCAAGGTCGGGCATGCAGCGACATTCGTTGCCCTCAGCGCGCTACTCGCTGGCCCACATCGAACCCTCCAGGATGTGCTGCAAGAAGCCGGACTTCCCGCAGCCGTGACCATCAGCCGCAGGCTGATCAACGGAATTCCTGCTGTCGTCTGGACGTTCGCCATCGAGGCCGAGGGACGGGGCATTTACGACGTCATCGACGTTGCGGGAGACTTCGCGCGCGACGTTGTAGCGGAGCCGGAATCCGCAATCGCCTTCGCCGGGGCGAACCTGCGGCGTGCCTGGCAGTCGCCGGGTGGTCTGGCCAATGCAATTGCCGAGTACGAGGTGATGGGCTGGGGTGGTTGCCTCGTGCACGACCCCGACGCCGCCGTCCGTGATGTCGCGCCCAACCTGCGAGCCGGGTTCGCTGGGCTGCTGGAGCCACTGAGCGAGGTTCTAGGGGTAGCCGCGTGACCGGAACGATCAGGCCTAGCTGCGGTTGATTTTTACCAAGCCGTGCTGGATTGCTTCGATCAAGATCTGGATCCGGTCTCGGACCCCCATCTTTTCCATCACTTTCACGAAGCGCTGCTTAATTGTCGATTCGGTGACAAAGAGTTCCTTTGCCATCTCCCGGTTGCTCATTCCCTGCGCCAGGAGACGAATGACCTCCATCTCCTTCTCGGTGAGTTTGTTGAGGAGTTCCTGGTTTGGCCTCGTGGTTGCGGGAATGGATGTTTCCAGTCCTTTGATGACGTATTTTGTGACCTCCGGAGACAAAGCAGCCTCACCCGCCATCACGGTATGGATTGCGGCGATCAGGTCCCGCGGTTTGGTGTCTTTCACTATGTATCCGGAAGCCCCGGCGCGAAGGAGATGTACAATGTATCGGTCCGTCGCGAACGTGGTGAGACCCAAGATTTTTACTTCGGGGTATTCCGCATGAATTTTTGCGGTGGCGCCCACTCCGTCAAGGATCGGCATCTGCATGTCCATGAGGATCAAGTCTGGTCGCAGGGCTGCTGTCTGGCGCAGCGCCATCTGCCCGTCAGCGGCTTCGCCAACCACGTGGAGGGACGGGTCCAGCGTGAGATAGTCGCGCAGGGTCTCGCGGGTCAATGACTCATCGTCGACCAGCAGCACGCGGGTCATATCAGTTCTCCCATTCTTGAAGCGGCGAGAGTCTTGAGTTTTGTCGGGATGATCATGGTCGTCGTCCACACTCCCCCCTTGGCTTCGGCGACAACGCTGCCCTCGAATACCTCAGTTCTGGCCTTCATCGACTCGATTCCGGTCCGCGAAGAGGCTATTGGCTTGCCAGCAGCAATGTGATTTGACGAAGAAAGCGCTACCCGATTCTCCTCAACCGTGAGAGCGAGCCACACCTCACTGTTGGGGGCACCGTGCTTCAACACATTGGTCCCGAGCTCGCGGACGGTGCGGCGCAGTACCTGCCGCACAATCTCGGGTACGCGCGCGACGGGGCCGGTCAGTTCCAAGTTGACACGGAAACCGGCCTTTTCCAGGGCGGCCGCGACGTTCTTCGCGTCGTGGACAAGCCCGGCGGCGGTCGTTGTTTCGCCGGATGGCGCCGCGATCTCCAAAGCCTCCTCAGGCGTCGTGCCCGGGGTGGGGGAGTCGCCCTCGTTGTTCTGCTTCAGGAGGAGGACGAGGCTGCGCAGGTCCTGCAAGGCCTGCGAGGCCGCGTCGCCGATCGTCTCAAGCAACTCGTCCTTCTTCGCGGGATCGGCATAGGTCTCTGCGCGTCGCGCTTGCATCGCGATTACCGTGACGTCGTGTGCGACAATGTCGTGCAATTCGTGTGCGAGCCTCGTTCGCTCCTCGTTACGAATACGGATTTGCTCCTCGCGTAGCTTTTCAACCTCATCGGCAGCCCGCTCTGCCCTCGACTTAAAAGTGTTGGCCGCGAGGCCAGCAGCAGCCGCACACAATGCGACGATGATCATGGCGACCATGCCCTTTTGAGAGTCAGGGTTTATCATGCCAAATACGGGGCCGGTGATCAAGGCTAAACCGGCAAAGACCAGAGCAGGTATTCGCGGCAGCGCAAAAGTTGTGAACCCCACAGCGAATACCATGGGAATCGTCGTGGCGTATATCAACAGCAGCGGCGCGCCAAGCAGAGCGATAGCCATGACGACTGCGATCCATGTGGCGGCGGCCAGATACGGGCCCGCCAGCAGCGCCAGGAGTGGCAAGAGAGGGAGGATGAGCTCGAACCACCCCGAGGAGGTCGACAGGTCGACATCGCCGTTGAGGACGTCGCTTGCGGCCAAGGCGGCAACAACGACGAGCAGAAGCACCCGAGTGATTCTTCCTCCGGGTAGTCGTCGGTCCTGGCCGACCCGCCCCTCCGATCGTTGTGCCATGGACAAAGTCTAGAGGATGATTGCTCCCAAGCCACCCGATGGCAGTACCTTCGTACACGTGGCAGATAGCCTCCGGTATAGGTGGAGGACGAGGGTGCAGTACAAGACTGTGGAGCACAGCCGAGAACACGCTTGGCGCCAGCGTTACGAAAAGAGAGTCCAGTCATGAAGAAATTCTTTACCAGCACCCTGATCGCCACTTTGATGCTCGTCCCGGGGGTCGCTTGTGCGGCCACTTCGGCTCCGGAGTCCTCGACGGAGGCGTCAGCCAAGCACGAACCGAACATGCGTGGCTTGTTCCTTTGCTGGTTCATCGGAAACTGCTGAGCCGGAGCCTGGGCCGGCCGTGCGCACTGTGATCATCCCCAAGGATGATGAAGGCCTAGATCTTTCCGCAGCGACGCCGGGGCAACGGCCTCACCAACACTTCCATTCCTCCACCCATGGCCGCCAACACCCCTTGGAGTTGGCCATCTAGGCTGGATGGCACCCGACCCAGGAGTCATCTTGCCCCTCACATCCGTTGCCGACCGTCTGCGCGAGTCCATGTGGCGTTCCGCCAACGACAAACGCCTCAAACGCCTCCAACGGGTTGTGGACGCCATGCCGGAGAACCCGCCCGAGGCCCCGACATCCCTCGACGCAACCAGCGACGCCGAACTGGCCGGTTTCCTGGCGGTCGCAGGTGAGGTGGCGGGGCGGGAGGTGGGTCTCGCTCCCTTCCCCAACCAGTACCTGGCCACCACCGCCCTGCTGCGGGGGTTCTCCATCGAGCTGGCGACCGGGGAGGGCAAGACCCTCGTGGGTGCGATGGCCGCCGCCGGCTGGGCCCTGGAGGGCCGCCACGTCCACGTGCTGACCGCCAACGACTACCTCGCGGCCCGCGACGCCGACTGGATGGGTCCGCTGTACCGCAGCCTCGGGCTGACCTGCGCTGCTGTGCAGGCCGACCAGGACCTCACCGCCCGGCAGGTCGCCTACGCCGCCGACATCACCTACTCCTCGGTGGCCGAGGCCGGTTTCGACCTGCTCCGCGACCGCCTCGCCGCCCGGCCCGGGGACCGCACCGGGGCCCGCCGCGGTCCCC
>ERZ773043.928-NODE-928-length-17020-cov-29.882110_pt1 | contig 17020 bp, 12 predicted proteins | sample MGYA00580636_ERZ773043 | MGnify/ENA primary metagenome ERZ773043 (study PRJEB29015, sample SAMEA2737992) | human oral metagenome | biome: human oral; feature: human-associated habitat; material: dental | place: China | collected 2065 ... | reverse complement strand
CATCAACGCCGTCCTCGGAATCATATTCACCTACACCCCATGAATAAGCCTCCTTGTTCCGAGAAAATCCTAGAGAATCTAATCTATTCCTAGATCACTCCAGCCATGCAGGAAAGTGCCTCGGCTATCTCAATCCTCCTGATGATGAATTTTGTGGTATTAACTGGCTTGACCAGCCAACACCCAGGGGTGGAACCCCGGTGTCATCGCTCGCTATCGCCAGAATCATTGAAGCTTATTCATGAGGCGGCCAACAAACAGCGAAACTTCTTGTCAGAGCAGGTTGGTTGCGGCTGTGAATAAACCTCATTGCACTAGCGACAATACTCGCAACGCCAAAACCGGCCAGCCTAAACCGCCTGGCTATCGCTTCTTCTCGGAGCCGGAATTCTCTTCCTGATATTTTATGGTGCTGCGCTCGGCAGCGAGCATCACTACGGCAAAGAACAATGCCGACACCAACGCGGCATGACTCCAGTAGACTCCTGTATACAGCAGAACAAAGAATAGCACCAGTGCAGCAGAATAGAGTGGAATGGAGATGGCCAGATACTTGCCCTTAGGGACCTTGTACCATAAGGGCCTAATTTCCCCAGGACGAGGCGCATAAGATCCCGTCAACCCGAACCAACGACCTATCCGCACCATTATTCCAGCATTTCTCTCCATAAGACTTCCTCCTAAAATTCTTCTATTTTATTTTCAAAGACCCCGGCTCGGGATACAGCCCTCGCGGCATCCATACGCTGCCTTAACCCCATCTCCATCCACACGAGACACCACTTCGGCGGCTCTTTTATTCTGGCCGCGGAAACACTCAACAACCGTTTTCAGCAGAAGCTCTCATCGCCAGACTCTAGACATTTTCCCGGAAGAAATCCAGGAAATATGCTGGATAATTCATTATGGCCTGTCAGACCGGCGTTTCCCTAGCACAGTCCAGCATGGCCCCGCCGAGGAAGGGCCATAGGTCAGCGCACACCACACTGAGACTGATCTGCCATCAGGGCGATCAGCCTGCCCAGCACACAATATGATCCGGGGCCGAGGAGTCGCCTACTCGATCACGGTCACCAGGTCGCCGCCGTCTAGCTGCGTGGTGCCGCCCAGGACCACGCGCTTGACCACGCCCGCGATGGGGGCGTTGATGGCGGCCTCCATTTTCATGGCTTCGATGGTGGCCACTTGATCGCCGGCTGCGACCTCGTCTCCCTCCGCGACAGTCACCGTCACCGCTCCCGCGAAGGGGGCGGCGACGTGCCCGCGGTTGCCGGGATCGGCTCTCTCCGCGGAGACCACCTCCGACTCCAGGGACTCGTCGCGTACCCGTATCCGCCGCAACTGCCCGTTGAGGAGCGTCATGACGGTGCGCATCGCCCACTTGTCGGGAGCGCCGATGGCCTCCAGGCCGAGCAGCAGCGTGACGCCCTTCTCCAGCGGGACGTGGTACTCGTGACCGGGTTCCATCCCGTATAGGTAGGGCACGGTCGGCAGCACGGAGACGTCGCCGAACTCGTCGCGCCCCTGCTGGAAGTCGCGGGTCGGGCCGGGGAACAGCAGCCGATTGAGGGTCTGCTGCCGCTCCACGCCGGGCTTCTCCAGCAAGGCGAGGTCCTCAGCTGCCACCTCGGTGATGCGGGGCGGCTTGCGGCGCCCCTCCAGAGCCCGGGTGCGGAACGGTTCCGGCCAGCCGCCCGCTGGCTCGCCCAGCTCACCGTTGAGGAAACCAATCACCGAGTCGGGGATGTCGAAGCCGCGCGGGTCGGCCGCAAACTCCTCCGGATCAGCACCGACAGCAACCAGGTGCAGCGCCAGGTCGCCGACCACCTTCGAGGACGGCGTCACCTTCGTTGGACGCCCCAGGATTTTGTCGGCGGCAGCGTACATCGCCTCGATGGCCTCGAACTTGTCTCCCAGCCCGAGCGCGATGGCCTGCTGCCGCAGGTTGGACAGCTGACCGCCGGGGATCTCGTGGCTGTAGACACGCCCCGTGGGGGCGGGCAGCCCCGACTCGAATGGCTGGTAGAGCCTGCGGACCGCCTCCCAGTACGGTTCCAGGTCCAGCACCGCCTGCGGATCAATGTCCGGAGCCCGACCAGTGCCGTCAAGGGCCATCAGCAGTGCCGACATGGGCGGCTGCGACGTAGTGGAGGACATTGCCGAGTTCGCGGCATCCACCGCATCCACCCCGGCATCGATCGCCGCCATCAGGGTAGCGAGCTGCCCGCCTGTGGTGTCGTGGGTGTGGAGGTGCACCGGAAGGTCGAAACGCTCCCGGAGGGCTGTCACCAGGCGGGTTGCTGCGGCCGGCCGCAGCAACCCTGCCATGTCCTTGATGGCCAAGATGTGGGCGCCGGCGGCGACGATCCGCTCCGCGAGCCGCAGATAGTGGTCGAGGGTGTAGGTCCTCTCGGCAGGATCCAGCAGGTTCGCGGTATAGCAGAGCGCGACCTCCGCCACCGCCGCGGTCTCGTTGACGACGGCATCGATGGCGGGACGCATCTGCTCCACGTCGTTCAGGGCATCGAAGATGCGGAAGATGTCCACCCCGGTCTCGGCCGCCTCCGAGACGAAAGCCCGGGTCACCTCCGTCGGGTAGGGGGTGTAGCCGACGGTGTTGCGGCCGCGCAGCAGCATCTGCAGATTCTGGTTCGGCATCGCGGCCCGGAGCTTGGCCAGCCGCTCCCATGGGTCCTCGCTGAGGAACCGCAGCGCGACGTCATAGGTGGCGCCACCCCAGCACTCGACGGAAAACAGGCCGGGCAGCAGCCGCGCCTGCCAAGGGGCCACCGCCACCAGGTCTCGGGTGCGCACGCGCGTCGCCAACAGCGACTGGTGGGCGTCGCGGAATGTGGTGTCGGTCACTCCCACCGCCTGCTGCTCGCGCAGGGACCTGGCGAACCCGGCCGGACCGAGGGCGAGCAACCGTTGCCGGGCACCGTCTGGGATCTCGCCTGCCGGCAGCCTCGCGGGCAGTTTTGCGGCAGGTTCCAGGGTGGTGGGGGCAGGGCCGTTCGGCTGGTTGACGGTGACGCCGGCGAGGAACCGTGCCAGCTTGGTACCCCGGTCGGCCGGGACGCGGCCCGTCAGCAGGTGGGGTCGCTCGTCGATGAACGACGTGGTGACCACGCCCTGCTCAAAGTCTGGGTCCTCCAGGACGGCTCGCAGGAATGAGATATTCGTCGCGATGCCACGGACACGGAACTCTGCCAAGGCACGCTTGGCCCTGACCACCGCGTCGTGGAGGTTGCGGCCGCGTGCGGTGAGCTTGACCAGCAGCGAGTCGAAGTGGGGGCTGATCTCGACACCGGTTCCGGTGGTGCCACCGTCCAGGCGGATACCCGCGCCGGAGGCGGAGCGGTAGGCCTGGATCACCCCGGTGTCGGGGCGGAACGAGTTGGCCGGGTCCTCCGTCGTGATGCGGCACTGCAGGGCGGCGCCGCGGATGTGCAGCTCGTCCTGCCGGATCCCGATCTCCTCCAGGGTCTCCCCCGCGGCGATCCTCAGCTGCGCCTGCACCAGGTCGACGTCGGTGATCTCCTCGGTGACGGTGTGCTCCACCTGGATGCGCGGGTTCATCTCGATGAAGACGTGACTTCCTGCCCGCGGACCCGATGTCTCAACGAGGAACTCGACGGTGCCGGCGCAGGTGTAGTTGATGGCCTTGGCGAACTTCACGGCGTCCGTGGTCAGCGCGGCCCGCAGCTCGTCGCTGATGTGTGGCGCCGGCGCGATCTCCACCACCTTCTGGTGACGGCGCTGGATGGAACAGTCGCGCTCGAACAGGTGCACCACGTTGCCCTCGTGGTCGGCGAGGATCTGCACCTCGATGTGACGGGGTGCAGCGACCGCTTGTTCCACGAAGACCGTCGGATCGCCGAAGGCACCCTGCGCCTCTCGCATGGCGGCACCCAGCTCGTCGGAGAACCGGGCCGGGTCGTCGACGCGTCGCATGCCGCGGCCGCCACCGCCCGCGACCGCTTTGATGAACACCGGGAAGCCAATCTCCTCGGCGCCCGCGATCAGCTCGGCAGGGTCGGTCGACGGTGGTGTCGATTTGAGGGTCGGGACTCCGGCCTTGCGTGCCTGCTCAAGGGCCCGGACCTTGTTGCCGGCCAGCTCCAGCACGTCGGCGGAGGGGCCGACGAAGGTGATCCCGTTGGCGGCGCAGGCGGAGGCGAGGTCTGGATTTTCGGACAGGAAGCCGTACCCGGGGTAGACCGCGTCGGCCCCGGATTCCTTCGCGACGCGGATGATTTCGCTGATGTCCAGGTAGGCCTTGACCGGATGCCCCTGCTCCCCAATCTGGTAGGACTCGGAGGCCTTGATCCGGTGATCCGCGTTGCGGTCTTCGTAAGGGAAGATGGAGACGGTCTTGCAGCCCAGCTCGAAGGCGGCACGGACACCGCGGACTGCGATCTCACCACGGTTTGCGACAAGGACCTTCTCAAACATGCGCCAAGACTAGTGGCATCTCTCAAGACCCACCGCCGGGGCCGGCAGAACCTGGGCGTGAGGCGGGCTCAGCCTCCCCCGCTAAGGGCAAAGCTGAGCCCGCCTGTGTGGTCCTTTCGCGCCAGTCTCAGTCCTGCTGGGCCGCCTCGATTTCCTGGGCGCGGACGACAGACATCCGGTACACGCCCCAGCCGAGGAGGCTGAAGAGCAGTCCGGCTCCCATCACGAGGGCAGACACTCCGAACGCCATGACGGAGGTGAACAGGGAGGAACGCACGAAGTTGCCGGTCTCGACCATGTTGCGGGCCGTCTGGAGCTTCTCAGCGGTAGCGGTGTCACCTGAGGCCTTGGCCTCCTCCACCTTGGTGCCCAGCTCGGCATAGGTCAGGCCTTCGCTCGCGGCCATGGTGTGCTTCTTCACGGCCTCAGCCTGGTAGAAAGCGGTCAGGGGGCCCGCCACCTTCGACCCTCCGAAGGCCGGGGCGTCGTTGGCCACGGTGATGTTCTCAGAGGCGAGCTGAGTGGAGGTGAGCCCCCACGCGAATGCTCCGGATACGATCATGAGAACCCCTGCGATGAAAGACGCAAGGCCGGCAAACTTGGCTGACTTCATGATTATTCCTTTCTCATCGCCGGCTCCTTGACCAGCGGATGGATGAACATTCAACCAACTACGCTTTAACGCTACCTGAGTTTCCCTGGCAAACCAATAGGCTTTCTTACATTTCTGAGCCCATAAGGCCAAAGGGATGACACCCCAGCTTTGGCAGATGGACACAATACTTCACGCCATGCCCCAAGAAATCAGAGAAGACCGATTCAGCCGACGAGAGCCAAGAGCGGTCCCTGCAAGAAATAGATGATGAACAACAGCGCGACCACATACATCAGCGAGTGCACCCGCTTCGCATGCCCACGGATCACCTTGATGAATACATGGGCGAGGAAGCCGACGCCAATGCCGACGGTGATGGAATACGAGAACGGCATCAGAATGATGGTCAGGAACGCTGGGATACCCACCTCGGGATCGTTCCAGTTGACATCCACCACCTGGGCGATCATCAGGAAGCCGACGAAGACCAGCACCGGCGAGGCTGCCTCGGAGGGCACCATGTTGATGATCGGCGACAGGAAGACTGCGGCCAGGAAGGCAAGGCCGGTGACGACGGAGGCCAGCCCGGTGCGCGCCCCTTCCCCAACACCCGCCGTCGACTCCACATAGCAGGTGGTGGAGGAGACGGAGCCGATACCACCAGCGACCGCGCCGAGCGAATCGACCAGCAGGATCTCAGTGACACGCTCGGGCATCCCGTCAGCGTCCAGGAGCTTCCCCTCGGAGCCGACGGCCACGACGGTGCCCATCGTGTCGAAGAAGTCTGCCAGCAGCAGCGAGAACACCAGCACCATCAGCCCTAGGAAGGTGGGGAAGCTGAACTGGCCGTCGGGATAGAAGGCCCCGAACAGATCCACACGGAACAGCAGGCCGAGATCCGGCAGGGAGAAGTTCGCCAGCGAGGGCACGTTCAACGCCCACCCCGTGGGGTTCTCCGTCCCGACATGTGCACCGACGTGGGCGACCGCTTCGACGATGATTGCAAGGACCGTCGCAGAGACGATGGAGATCAGCATCGCGCCCTTGACCTTCAGCACGTGGAGCGCGATGAGCAAGCCCAGCCCGACGATGAAGACGAGAATGGGCCAACCCGTCAACGACCCCCCGATGCCGAGCTCGACCGGCGGGGAACCCGCGGGCTTGCGCACCACCCCGGCGTTGATGAGACCGACAAACGCGATGAACAGACCGATGCCGACGGAGATGGCGGTACGCAGAGTCTTCGGCACAGCCTTAAACACGGCGGTGCGGAAACCGGTGAGCACGAGGATCGCGATCAGGATGCCCTCCCAGACCACGAGTCCCATAGCCTGCGGCCAGGTCATTTTCGGGGCGAGGGTGTAGGCGACCAGCGCGTTCAGGCCGAGGCCGGTAGCAAGCCCCATGGGGAAACGTCCGACCATGCCCATGAGGATGGTCATGATGCCCGCTATGAAGGCGGTGGCGGCTGCCACCATCCCGATGGAGGCGCCGACTGCGGCGGCATCAATCACGGGAGCGGCACCAGCAGGGCCTTCCAAGAACTTGGGGGCCCCGGAGATCAGGTTGCCGTTGATGTCGGTGGTGGTGCCAATGATGAGCGGGTTCAGCGCGATGATGTATGCCATCGCGAAGAATGTCACCAGGCCACCGCGCACCTCCTGCCCGACAGACGAGCCATGTTTGGAGATACGGAAATAACGCTCGGTCCAGGGGGCGCCAGCGAGAGCACCGAGACTCTCAGGTCGCCGGGCGGCTTTCGGGGATTTCATGACCACGTATCCGGATCATAGCCTCGGGAGCCCCCGGTGACGATAACCCCACTCAGTGTCAGCTAAAGAGATGTTCATCGATGCCGATGGTGTCGAACACCGGCGCAGGCAGCTCCCGCGGACGTTCAGCGGCCACCACATCGGAATGCCCGCCACAGCCGTGCTCAAGACTGACGACCCGCGCATCCGAGGGGGAATACTCGTTGGCGCAAGCCCCGAACAGGGTGCCGAGAGAGCCGCGCAGCGGCACGAAGTAGCCACAGGACCCGCAGGTGGCGGGCGCATGACGGCTGGAGTCGTCGCCGTTTCCCGGCGCACCCGAGAGCCATCGCTCCGCAGCGGCGTCACGGCCAGCCGCCGAGAGCACTCGCTCCCGCCCGAGGCCGAGCTCGGCGACGGTGCTGCGAAGCTGCGTCCACTCGGCGGGGTCGGCGTCGGCAGGCAGGTCGGTGGCTGCGAAACCGGGTTCGAGACGAGGGTCGTTGTCCGGGGTGGGCATCAACATCCCAGGGCTAATGTCACCAGGCTGGATACGCTGCTCCCAGGGCACCCAGGCGGGCGCCAGCAGGGCGTCTGTGCGGGGCAGCAGCACGACCTCATTTACGGTGGCCACCCGCGCCCGCGAGGCACGCACCAGGGTCACCGCCCAGTACCAGTCTGGGTATCCCGTCAGCAGGCAGGCGAAAGAGTGGGTAACGACCCGCTCAGCCTCAGCGCTCACTCCCAGGTGCGTGCCGACCGCACCCTCGCCCCCAGAGTCGATCGCGGCGGCGCGAGCCATATCGACTGCGGCAGCGGCTATGGAGTCAAGTTTGACCGCGGCCACTTTCACAGCTCCAGCTCATCGGCGACACGACGCAGCACAGCCGCAATCTTCGCGCCATGCCGGTCGTCGGGGTAGCGGCCGTGCCGGTAGCCGTTGCCCAGGGCGTCGAGCATCTTGATCAGATCCTCGACGATCACGGCCATGTCCTGGGCCTTCTTCCGCGAGGCCTTGGAGAGTGACGGGGGTGCCTCGACCAGGCGCACCGACAGAGCCTGCTCGCCGCGGCGCCCGTCGATCACCCCGAACTCCACCTTCTGGCCCGGCTTCAGGGCAGTCATGCCCTTGGGGAGAACGCCGGAGCCGACGAACACGTCGCCTCCACCGTCTTTCGTGATGAACCCGAAACCCTTGTCGGCATCGAAGAAACGCACTCTTCCGGTGGGCATGACAGGTTCTCCCTCGTGGTTGTGACTGGCAGGCAAGTCTATCTCGCCCTAGGGCCGGGGGAAACCTGAGGAGGTGAACCCTGAAGGCACCGGATCAGATCAGGTTGTCAGCGACATACCGGAAGTAATCCGCGTGCTTCAGGCCGGCGGCAGCAGCCTCATCGGTCACCACCAGGACGCTGGGATGGAACTGGAGGATGGACCCGGGGCACACCGCTGCCACAGGGCCCTCGACCATGGCAGCGACGGCATCGGCCTTATGACTACCTGTCACCACCATGACGACATGACGGGCCTCCATGATGGTCCCCAGCCCCTGCGTCACGCAGTGCGTGGGGACCTGCTCCCCCGCCGCGAAGAACCGTGCGTTGTCGGCGCGAGTCTGCTGCGTGAGGGTCTTGACGCGCGTGCGAGACCCGAACGACGAGGTGGGCTCATTGAACCCGATGTGGCCGTTGCTGCCGATGCCCAGCACCTGCACATCGACACCACCGGCTGCCCTGATCGCCTGGTCGTATTCATGGGCAGCGGCTGCGAGGTCGGGGGCGGCGCCGTCGGGGACCCGCACCCGGCTGGGCTCCATGCGCAATGGCTCCACGACTGTGCGCCGGATCGTCTGGCGGTAGCTGAGCGGATTCTCCGGGTCGATGCCCACGTACTCGTCGAGGGCGAACCCAAGACCATGCGAGAAGTCGGCCTCCCCTGCTGCCACCCGGCGCGCCAATTCGCCGTAGAGAGCCAGCGGAGAACTTCCCGTGGCGAGACCGAGCACCGGGGTCGCGAGTCCCTGCACCCAGCTGACCACCCGCTCCGCGGCGACCCGGCCGACCTGATGCTCGTCGGGGCAGATGATTACTTCCATCGTCGGACTCCTTCGCCTCACAACCGGCAGATTGCTCATTATCAGTTCAGAAATGAACATTACGCAGAAGAAAACTGCGCAGCACGCTCAGGGAAGCCCACCGGAACAATCAATCATCACCGGTGCGCGGACACTCAACAGCGCTGCGCAAAGCCCGCGAGCAGGATCCTGGAATCGTTGTTCCAGGGAGCCCCCGCCCTCCCGCTAGTCTGTTCTCCATGGCTACCTGGACTGACGGCGCGGCTTACGCCCCCATCGAGCGGCCAGACGGTTTCGCGACTCCCGAGGTGGCGCCCCTGCCCGCAGCGGAGGTCAGGCAGCCCCTGACGCCAGGCGCCATCGCTCCCCCGCACGATTTCGCCCCGATGCCGCAGTCGGTGCCGCTGGCCGCACTCGGCGCACGTGAGCCCCAGCGGCGCAACCCGGCCGCCCCCTTTGATGTGGCATCCGCGCTGCTGACGGCGTCTCCCGCAGGTGTGGGAGCGCGTGATCCGCACCAGCCGTTCGCGGTGAGCACAGCTGCCGGGCACCTCGCCTCCGGAAGCCCCAGCGATGGCATGGCACCCCCTGATCCGGGCAGTCGCATCGACCTACAGCCGAACGGCCCAGGCCCCTACCCGCCACAGCACAACACCGCGGACCAGCCCCTGAGCGCAGCCCAGCAGCTGTTCTTCTTCATCGCCGGGGTCGCCTTCCTGCTGGGCGCTCTGTTGTTTATGGCCATGCCCTGGCTACTGCTGGGAGGAGGCGGGCTGCTGCTGCGCACCAACAAGGTCGGCCGCCAGATCGGGACCGCGGCGCTGGTTACAGGGGTATTGATGGGGATCGCGGTGCTGGCCAAAAGCGATTTCCTGCTGACAGGCCTGGGCAGATGGGCCACCCTGGCCCTTGGTATCGGCTGCCTGGCCACCGGCTTCAACCAGGCACGACGCTGACCTGTTCCCACTCGGCCGCGGTCAGCGGCACCGTCGACTCCTCCCGGTCTGCCAGATCGAGCGGATGGGCCGGATGCGATGCAGCGATGTCAGCCAAGCGTGAAGGCCAGAGTCTGCTGGGCAGGGAGTCGAGCGGCCACCAGCGGAAACCCTTCATGCGTCGCCGCTCGGATTCGGTCCAGCCCGCGGTGCTCGGCTCGAAACGACTGACGTGCGCCGTGAAGAACACTTCATCCTGCACCAGGATCCGGTCGGTGTAGCCGTGGCAGACCCGGCCCCGCGCCACCGGCCCCGTGAGCTCGCCAGGGGCCAGGATCAGCCCTGTCTCCTCCGCGATCTCCCGGGCCGCCGCTTCCCTCGCGGGTTCGCCGGCGTCGATGCCCCCTCCGGGCACCACCCACCAGGAAAGGCCCGGGACACCCGGATCGGAGTCGTTCAGCAGCAGCACCTCGGGCCCGCAGACCAGGAGCACACGGGCACCACGGCGTTGCCTCACGGGACGCAGCCTCACCCCGCTCCCCTGACGGCCGCTGTCTGCTCGTCTATCAGCTCCCGCCAGGTGCGCACCAGACCGGGATCGACATACGCTTTGAAGCTGCCTCCGGGACGAGCGGGGCCGCCGATGTGGAATGCCTGCACTCCTGCCCGGACCAGCCATGGAACATGTTCCGGCTTCAGGCCTCCGCCGGCCATGATGATCCGGGCGATCCCAGGGTGGGAGCGGGCCCGCGCCAGGAGTTCGTCAAGCCCGTGGACCACGCCACGCGCGGACCCCGCGGTGAGCACCTGGTCAAGGCGGGGCAGGGTTGCCAGGTCCTGCCAGGCGTCATCGAAGTCCAGGCAGTTGTCGATGGCCCGGTGAAACGTCCAGGCGAAACCACCGTCGGCGACGAGCTCATTGCACACTTCGAGGTCGATGCCGGCATGCCCATTGAGGAAGCCCAGCACCACACCGTCTGCCCCCTCATCCAGATAGGCGGAGATCAGCCCCTTGAGACGGGTGACCTCACCCCCGTCGGTGCGGAAGCCACCACGCAGCCGCACCATGGGACGGATCTGGATGGACGTGGCGCGGCGCACCTTCGCCACCGTCGCGGGCTCCGGAGAAAGCCCGTCCTCGTCCATGGTGCCGAGCAGTTCAACACGATCGGCACCACCCTCCTCAGCACGCTGCGCATCAGCCGCATGCAGCGCGATCACCTCAAGCAGACTCATAGTCCCTAGTCTGCCGTTTCCATCAGAGGCGATCCACGCAGGAAGCACCCGGCGGGCGGGGCCAGGGCTGGTGGCCGCAGCCCATGGCTGCCGGCAGATGACATCAGACATGCCATGCGCTGGCGGCCTGCCACTCGCTGAGAAGACGAGCGTATTGACCTCCGGATGCCTCCAGCTGCGACGGGCTACCCTGCTCGGCAATACGACCGTCTGCCATGACGATGACCGCATCGGCGATCCTCAGCACGGCGGGGCGGTGGCTCACCAGCACGGTTGTGTAGTCGTGGCGGATGCGGCTGATGGACTCGACTATCGCCTGCTCGTTGTGGGCGTCCAACGCTGAGGTCGCCTCATCGACCAGCAGCAGGTGCGCGGGCTTCGCCAGCGCGCGAGCGATCCCCACCCGCTGGCGCTCACCACCGGAGAGCTGGGCGCCAAGCTCACCAACGGGGGTGTCCCAGCCATTGCTGACGTGCTGCAGCACCGGCGGGAGCTGGGCGGTATCGGCGATGCGTTCCAGGCCGGCCTGTCCGAGAGCTGGGTTCACCGCCAGGAGGTTCTCCCGGATCGTCCCATCGCTCAGCGCGGTCTGCTGGAAGACGACTGTCGCGTTGCCAAGCAGGTCGGCCTCTGTGGCGGCGTGGCCATCGAGGCTGATGGTTCCCGCAGTGGCAGGGGTCAGGCCGGCGAGGGTGCGCAGCAGGGTGGTCTTTCCCGACCCAGAGCGACCCACCACGACTGTCACCGTCCCCGGAGGCAGGTCGAGGCTGACATCTTGAAGCCCGGCGCTCCCGTCGGGGTAGGTGACGTGCAGACCGTCAGCGACGAGGTGGGGAGCATGGGTGGCGGGGGCGGCGGGCGTCACGGGCGTGGTCTCGATGATCTCCCGGACCTCGGTGAGAGTCTGGTTGATGGCCAGGACCCCGCTGACGGACCGGGAAACCACGGTCACCTGTTCGACCACTCGCAGCAGGACGATCACGAGAGTGGCTGCAGCAGCTGCGGTGATGGCGTTGCCGCTGAAAGCCAGCCAGGCAGTGACTCCGAAGCCGATCAGCACTAGCTGGAGGACGAGGCTGAAGAGGAATTCACCGGGTATCTGCCACAGCAGCAGCCTCAGGACACGCCCCCGGGTGGTGGTGATGGCGTCGTCGACGAGTCGCTGCCCGGCAGAGGTACTTCGTGCGGTGCGCAGTGAGGGCTGGGCCCAGGCGAACTCGAACAGCCTGTTGTCGAGTTCTTCCGTGGCCAGGGAGTACTGACGCTGGGCGCGGGAGGCCACCTGGGTGCTTGCCCAGAGCGCCAGCAGCATGAGCACCCCGCCCAGGACGGTGACCAGGGCCACTGGGACTGAGATCGTCAGCAACCCCAGCCCAAGCGCGAAGGTGAACACGGTGGCGGTGATGATGGGGGTCACCATGAGAATGACCGCAGAGGTGGCCTCAACTGCCCCGTTAGCCATGAGGCTGCGCAGAGCCGCAGTTCTGGCGGGGGTGAGCTTCGAGGCCGGCCAGGCCAGGACCGCCTCCGGTGCGTGCTGCCCGATAACCCGCATGATGCCAATGCCGAGCCTCAGACCCCGCCGGGCGGTGAGGATGTCAGCGCCCCACGCCAGGGCGATAATCCCTAGGAACACCAGCACCCAGGTCCCTGCTGTCACGGGATGGTCGCTGAAGAGCTCACCAAGGAGCGGGAAGAGCACCAGCACGGCCGCGGCCTGCAACGAGGCCGCGGCCACGGCGAGGCACAGGTACTCCCAGAAGACACGGCCGCCACCGGCGACAGCATGGATGTTCCTGAGCATCAGCGGACCTCCCCCTGCGGCGCGGCGGCCGCATGCCACAGACCGGCGTACATCCCCTCGCGGTCGAGCAGCTCCTCATGCGTACCGGACTCGGCGATGGCACCGTTATCCAGCACGACAATACGATCGGCTTTCCGGATGGTGTGCAGGCGGTGCGCGATCATCAGCACGGTCCGTCCCTTCAGCAGTCGCTCCAGGCCCTGGAGAATGGCCCACTCAGAGTCGGGATCCGCCGCAGCGGTGGCCTCGTCCAGCACGACGATGGGGGTGTCTGCCAGCAGCGCGCGGGCGATGCCGATGCGCTGACGCTCGCCCCCGGAGAGCCGGGAGGAGTCGACGATCGTGTCGTAGCCCTGTGGCAGCTGTTGGATCACCTGGTCGATGTGCGCGGCCTGAGCGGCGGCGCGGATCTCGCTTTCGCTCGCCTCCGGCCGGGTCAGTGCGATGTTGTCGCGGACGCTGGCGTTGATCAGCTGCACGTCCTGCAGGAGGATCGTCACCTTCGCATACAGCTCGTCCTGGGTGAGGTCCCGCACATCCACGCCGTCGATGCTGACCGAGCCCTGCTGTGGATCCCACAATCGGGCCAGCAGCGCGGCGACCGTCGACTTGCCGGCACCCGACGGGCCGACCAGCGCGGTGACCGTGCCCCTGTCCAATGACAAATCCAGCCCGGGTAGCACCGTCCGGCCGGAGTTGTAGCTGAACCGGACCTTGTCGAAACGCACATGCCCAGCCGGCACGCTCCGGTTCCCCGGTTCCGCCAGGCCAGGGGTTCCCAGCAGCAGCTCCAGGCTGTCACGAGCGCCCAGGCCAGTCGTCAGCGCGCCGATGTTTGACGCAATGCCCAGCAGCTGGCCGCCCAGGGAGGTGCCAAGGATCAGGAATGGGATCAACTCCGCGACACTCATCCAGCCCGGCATGATGAACAGCCAGCCGGCCAGAACCATGATCCCCAGAACCGTCGTCGGGCGATTGATCATCACCGCCTGGATCTTCGCCATGCCGGTGTCCCTCTGCCAGGTAGCGACGAAGTCGCCGACCATCCGCAGGGTGCCAGGCAGGTCCACCACCGACGATGGCCCGAAGACCCGCGCCTGGTCGCGGGTGGCCATGAACGTCTGCGCCTGCCCGGAGACCAGGGCCAGGTACCGCTGTGAGGTCATGGTCTTGTCCCGGTCGCGAGCCGAGATCCGGGTCATCACGAACAGGAACGCCACGACCGGGATCAGCAGCACCAAGGCCAGCCGCCACTGGACGGCGAAGAGATAGACCAAGGCGGCCACTGGCGTGACGATCGCGGCCACCAGGTCCAGGACCGCGTGGGTGACCAGATAGTGCAGTGCCGCGACGTCGTCACTGACCAGTTTCTTGACATCGCCGGCTTTTCGGTCGCCGAACCAGCCCAGTGGAAGCGTGTTCAGCTTGGCCATCAGCCGGCGCCTGACCGCGGCGGCGAAACGGCTGTCGTAGAGATGCATCAGGAACAGCAGGACCGCCGTCCCCGCAGCACTGGCGCCCATCACGATCAAGGCTGTGACCCCCAGGGTGATGAGCTCCTGCTGCGTGGCTCCTTTGAGAAACAGCCGTGCGGCCTCCGCGAACAGGATGAAGGGAACAATCTGCAGGACAGCCAGCAGCGCCTGCGCCACTCCCCCGGCGATCAGGGCCGGCCTCGCCGGGGACAGCAGTCCCTCGGCCGGCTCCGCTTGTTCGCCCGCATCGGCCGCTGGGTCCTCGGTGGCCTGGACGCTGGCTGTGGCGTGTTCCTCGTTGATCTCCTCGAGGACACGGGATTTGCCCATGGCACGGCCACGAATCCAGTAGGCCTGGGCATGGAGCGTGGACCGGTTCAGCCCGAAATCACGCTGGAGCGGCGTCTTCGCGCGCCGGGTCGCCAGGGATTCGGCGGTGACCCAGGCATACCAGCCCGTCCAGTCCCTAGCCGAGATCGCCTGCGCCAGGCCCTGGCCGTCGGGGAGTTCCTCAACCCACCGGGCGGTGATGTTCGGTCCTTCCGGCAGCGGGAGTTCAAGGTCCCGGTCGTCGTGCTTCTCCAGGAAGACAACCACAGGGCTCTCCTGTGGAACCGAGGCTGCCAGAGAGTAGATCGCGGGATACGACGCCAGGTCGCCTAGGAAGAGGTACCCGGCGGGCGGCGGATCGAGTGGCGCGAAGGGGTACTCGCCATAGCGCATGGCGACAATCTGGTCGCCAGGCTCGCAGGTCGTCGCCCAGTAGGCGGCAGGCCCCATGGGATGGTGGATGACGAAGTCGATGGCCATGGTGCCTAAGACCGGGTCCGCCTCCGCCAGGGTGTAGCCCCGCTGGAACTGCCTGGAACCGCCGTCCGGGTCCGGGAACCAGGCGCGCACCCAGTTGCCCGGCGCCTCCCCCCGCGCGTCAAGCAGTGTGTCCGAGTGCAGATGCACGCGGATGAAATGCCCTGCGCGATACTCGCTGCCGGTGACCGTCAGGACATGCTCCCTGGCCCCCAGCGTCCTGAGAACCGCACCTTCAATACCCTTGCCCACAGCGTTACCCATTCAGTCGTCATCAGACCCCGCAGGCACCTCCAGGCCACCATGTGAGGTCAGGCAAACCTTATTCCACCGGGGAACGCTAGGAAAGGGCTTGCCTGGAGGTTCCAGTGGACAATCACGGCGACAGAGCCGGGAGCTGCCCCGGCCCGGGGATGGGCGTCGGGACACAAGGCAGCAAACACAGAGGCGGGATCCCGAACCGGGATCCCGCCTCGTATGGGTGTTGGCGATCAGAAGCCGCCCATGCCACCCATCTCGTCCATGCCCGGAGCGCCGGCGGCAGCCGGAGCCTTCTCGGGCTTGTCGGCGATGACGGCCTCGGTGGTCAGGAACAGCGCCGCGATGGAGGCAGCGTTCTGCAGCGCCGACCGGGTCACCTTCGCCGGGTCGATGATCCCCGCGTCCACCATGTCGACGTACTCGCCGGTGGCGGCATTGAGACCGTGGCCCTTGGGCAGCCCGGCGACCTTCTCAGCGATGACGCCGCCCTCAAGACCGGCGTTCGTGGCGATCTGACGCAGCGGACCCTGCGCCGCGGCCAGCACGATGCTGGCGCCAACCAGCTCGTCGTCGTCCAAGCCCTCGACCTTGGCAGCCTTGGAGGCCTGCAGCAGCGCGACACCACCGCCGGGCACGATGCCCTCTTCGACTGCGGCCTTGGCGTTGCGGACGGCATCCTCGATGCGGTGCTTACGCTCTTTGAGCTCGACCTCGGTGGCGGCACCCACCTTGATGACGGCAACGCCACCGGCCAGCTTGGCCAGGCGCTCCTGCAGCTTCTCACGGTCATACTCGGAGTCGGAGTTCTCGATCTCCTTGCGGATCTGGGCGACGCGCCCCTCGATCATCTCCTGCTCGCCACCGCCGTCGACGATGGTGCACTCGTCCTTGGTGACGATGACCTGACGGGCCCGGCCGAGCAGGTCGAGGGTGACGGCGTCGAGCGACAGGCCGACTTCCTCGGAGATCACCTGCCCACCGGTGAGGATGGCGATGTCAGCCAGCATGGCCTTGCGGCGGTCGCCGAAGCCCGGCGCCTTGACCGCGATGGACTTGAAGGTGCCACGCAGCTTGTTGACGATCAGGCCGGCGAGAGCCTCGCCCTCGACGTCCTCAGCCACCACCAGCAACGACTTGCCGGACTGCATGACCTTCTCCAGCACGGGAAGCAGGTCCTTGAGGGAGGAGATCTTGGAGTTGACGATCAGGACATAGGGATCGTCGAGGGTGGCCTCCATCCGCTCCGCATCGGTGACGAAGTACGGGGAGATGTAGCCCTTGTCGAAGCGCATACCCTCGGTCAGCTCGAGTTCCAGCCCGAAGGTGTTGGACTCCTCGACGGTGATCACACCCTCCTTGCCGACCTTGTCCATGGCCTCGGCGATGATCTCGCCGACGGTGGGATCAGCGGCGGAGATGGACGCGGTGGCAGCGATCTGCTCCTTGGTCTCCACGTCGATGGCCAGCGAGGCCAGCTCCTTGGCGATGGCGGCGACAGCAGTCTCGATGCCCTTCTTCAGAGCCATCGGGTTGGCACCGGCGGTGACATTGCGCAGGCCCTCGCGGACCATCGCCTGGGCCACGACGGTGGCGGTGGTGGTGCCGTCGCCGGCGACGTCGTCAGTCT